>Ga0210054_1003259_pt1 | contig 12296 bp, 12 predicted proteins | sample CryGeymeta201516_FD_185470 | JGI IMG/M metagenome (GOLD analysis project Ga0210054, IMG submission 185470) | Groundwater microbial communities from Crystal Geyser aquifers in Utah, USA - Crystal Geyser metaG 2015-16 (SPAdes) (version 2) | ecosystem: Environmental > Aquatic > Deep subsurface >...
CCTGCGCCAGCTCGTCCCCTGCGCGGTATCTTCCAGCACGATCCCGGCTTCCAGCAATTCCTTGCGGATACGGTCCGCCTCGGCGAAGTCTTTCGCTTTCTTGGCAGCGATGCGTGCTGCGATCTGCGCGTTGATCGCGGCGTCGTCCAACCCACCGGTCGTCGTGCTTCCTTGCAGGAACGCTTGAGCATCCCTTTGCAGCAAACCGAGTACGCCGCCCAGCGCTTTGAGTTGCGCGGCGGCTTCCGGCGATTGGGTACGGTTCACTTCGTTGGCGAGATCGAACAGCACCGCCACGGCTTCGGGGGTGTTGAAGTCGTCGTCCATGGCGGCTTTGAAGCGGGCGGCGTGGGGAGTGGTCCAGTCAACGTCCCCTTGTTTTTGTGGGTCGGACTTCAGTCCGACAGCCTCCTGTCGGACTGAAGTCCGACCCACAAGTGCAACCCCGTTCAGTGCCGTATAAAGCCGTGTCAGCGCGCCCTTGGCATCGTCCAGATGCTGGTCGGAATAGTTCAGCGGGCTGCGGTAATGCGCGCGCAGGATGAAGAAGCGTACAACTTCCGCATCGTATTTTTTCAGCACTTCGCGGATGGTGAAGAAGTTGCCCAGACTCTTCGACATCTTCTCGTTATCCACGCGCACGAAGCCGTTGTGCATCCAGTAGTTCACGTACTGGCACCGGTGCGCGCCCTCGCTTTGCGCGATCTCGTTCTCGTGGTGTGGGAACTGCAAATCAGCGCCGCCGCCGTGGATATCGAAATGGTTGCCCAGTAATTCGGAACCCATCGCCGAGCATTCAAGGTGCCAGCCGGGGCGGCCCTTGCCCCATTTCGAATCCCACTTCACTTCGTCCGCTTCATTCTCTTTGGCGGATTTCCACAGCACAAAATCGAGCGGATCGTTCTTGTCGGTTGCGACATCCACGCGCTCGCCGGCACGCAGGTCTTCCAGCGATTTGCCGGAGAGCTTGCCGTAGCCTTCAAACTTGCGTACCGCGTAGTTCACGTCGCCGTCTGCCGCCTGATAGGCGAGGCCGTTTTGTTCGAGCTGCGCGATCATCGCCAGCATCTGCGGAATATATTGCGTGGCGCGCGGCTCAAAGTCGGGTCGTTGCACGCCGAGTGCATCGGCATCCGCGTGCATCGCGTCGATGAAACGTTGCGTCAGCGCGTGGATGGATTCGTGGTTCTCGGCCGCGCGCTTGATGATCTTGTCGTCGATGTCGGTGATATTGCGCACGTAGGTGACTTCGTAGCCGGAAGCCTTCAGCCAGCGATAGACCATGTCGAACACCACCATCACGCGCGCATGGCCGAGGTGGCAGTAGTCGTACACGGTCATGCCGCATACATACATTCGAACTTTGCCGGGTTCAATCGGTTTGAATTCCTGCTTGTCGCGGGCGAGGGTGTTGTAGATTTTCAGCATGTCCACTTCTTGCTTTTGCCGTCATGCCGGCGCAGGCCGGTATCCAGCGGGGTTATTCAAAATGCTTTTGTTTTGTCCGCGCTTCGCGCGGGCTGCTGTTTTTCACTGGATACCGGCCTGCGCCGGTATGACGGCCTAACACACCGAGTCGTACAAATCATTCCAGTCTGGATTATTCTCTTCGATCAACTTCAGCTTCCATGCACGCTGCCATTCTTTGAGTGCTTTTTCGCGCTGAATGGCCGATTCCATCGTTTCATGTACCTCATACCAAACCAGTTGATCCACGCCATACTGCTTGGTGAAACCATCGACCACGTGATTCTTGTGTTCCCACACTCGTTTCACCAAATCCGAAGTAACCCCGATGTACAAAGTGCCGTTGCGTTTGCTGGCGAGTAGATAAACACAAGGCAGCTTGCTCATCTCGACCACTCCGTCATACCGGCGCAGGCCGGTATCCAGTCAATAAAATAGCCCGTGCAACGCACGGACAAAACCAACTGCATGTTTGATGAAACCGCGGATACCGGCCTGCGCCGGTATGACGGCTAATTAAACATCATCGGTTTGTTGTCGTTCAGGTTGAGCCAGCCTTTTACGATGCGATAGATGATCCAGAAGAAGTTGGCGAACAGGATGGCGAAACCGATCAGCAGGAAAGTAGTGGCAATGCCGATCACGGCCCACAGCAAACCGAACCAGAAGGTGCGGATCTGCCAGCGAAAATGGCTTTCCAGCCAAGTGCCAGAAACGTCCTCCAGTTTTACATAGTTGATGATGATGCCGACGATGGCAGTCAGTCCGGCGAAGTAAGACAGCGCGTACAGGACATAAACGATCTGGGCCAGATTTTTCATCGCCCGGTTTTTTTCTTCATTCAATTCCACGATCATTCCGTTCATTTTCCCTCCTTGCTCCAGGAATCCCGCAGCGTCACGGTTCGGTTGAACACCGGCTTGCCGCCCGGTTGATGGTCGCGGCGGTCGGTGACGAAATAGCCGAGGCGCTCAAACTGATAATGGGTTTCCGGAGCGGCGTCTTTGACGGCACTTTCCACCCAGCCTTGCACCACTTCCAGTGAATGCGGGTTGAGGAATTCGAGGAAGTCCCGGTCTTTGTCGCCGTCAGGTTCCGGCACGGTGAACAAACGGTCGTACAAACGGATCTCGGCAGGCAACGCGTGCTCGCGCGACAGGAAGTGGATCACGCCTTTGACCTTGCGACCTTCCGGATTTTTGCCCAGCGTGTCATGGTCGATGCTGCACTTGAGTTCGATGACCTTTCCCTCCGCATCCTTCACCGCTTCGTCGCAGCGCATCACGTAGCTGTGGCGCAGGCGGATCTCGCCGCCCGGCGTCAGACGCTTCCATCCCGGCGGCGGCACTTCGGCGAAGTCGTCGGCTTCGATGAGCAACTCTTTGCTGAACGGCACGACGCGCTTGCCCAGTTCCGGCACGTTGGGATGGAAGTCCGCTTCGCGTGTTTGCGCGCCATCGGCATTGGTGATGCTGACCTTGAGCGGATGGATGATCGCCATCACGCGCGGCGCGCGCAGCTCCAAGTCTTCGCGGATCGCAGATTCCATGATCGCCATGTCCACGCTGTTTTCGCTCTTGGATACGCCGATGCGCTTGGCGAATTCGCGAATGCCTTGCGGGGTGTAACCACGGCGGCGCATGCCTTGAATCGTGGGCATGCGCGGGTCATCCCAGCCGCTGACTTTCTTTTCGTTGACCAGTTGCAGCAGTTTGCGTTTGCTGGTGATGGTGTAGTGCAGTTCCAGACGCGAGAATTCGTACTGGCGCGGGTGGCAGGGGATGGTGATGTTGTCCAGCACCCAGTCATACAGCGGGCGATGATCCTCGAATTCCAGCGTGCAGATGGAGTGCGTGATGCCCTCCAGCGCGTCGGAGATGCAATGGGTGTAGTCGTACATCGGGTAGATGCACCACGTGTCGCCGGTGCGGATGTGGTGCGCGCGCTTGATGCGGTAGATGACCGGATCGCGCAGGTTGATGTTGGGCGAAGCCATGTCGATCTTGGCGCGCAGTACCATCGCGCCGTCGGCGAATTCGCCGTTCTTCATGCGTGTGAACAGGTCGAGGTTCTCTGCCACCGCGCGGTCGCGGTTGGGACTGTTCTTGCCGGGCTGGGTCAGCGAGCCGCGATATTCGCGCATCTGCTCCGGGGTGAGATCGTCCACATAGGCCAGTCCCCTGTTGATCAGTTCGGCCGCAAAATCGTACAGCGCATCGAAATAATCAGAAGCCCAGTGCACGGAGCCGGACCACTGGAAACCCAGCCAGCGCACGTCGTCCTGGATGGACTGTGCGTACTCCGCGTTTTCCTTCTCCGGGTTGGTGTCGTCGAAACGCAGATTGCACCGGCCGCGGTAATCCTGCGCCAGGCCGAAGTTGAGGCAAATGGATTTGGCGTGGCCGACATGCAGGTAGCCATTCGGCTCCGGCGGGAAGCGGGTAACGATGCTGCGGTGCTTGCCGCTGGACAAGTCGGCGTCAATGATGGTGCGGATGAAATTGGAGACGGCTGGGCTACTGCTCATGGCGCTGGGATTGACTCGGGTTGAACAAGATGCGCGATTCTACCCGAAACCGGCGCGACTTCGAAAAACCGCGCTGCGCGGGATGACAGAACCGGGTCGGCGGAAAGGGGGTATGAGAAGGCCGCTTCTTTGGTAGAATATCGGGCGATTGGCGCAAGCCGCCGCTCCCGAAATCAACCACAAAAATAAAGCCAAAATGGAAATGTTGAAAAAAATCGTATCCGCCGTCACGCTGTGTTTGCTGCTGTCGTTCAGCCTGAACGGGATGGCGGACGAGATTCAGGACGCGAACAAGCTGTTCAAGCAGGGCCAGCTGGACCAGGCCTTGAGCAAGGTCGATGCCTATCTGGCGAACAAGCCGAAAGACGCGCAGGCGCGTTTTTTGAGGGGGTTGATCGTTAACGAGCAGGGCAAGCCGATGGAGGCCGTCAGCATCTTCACCGCGCTGACCAACGATTATCCCGAACTGCCGGAACCGTACAACAATCTGGCCGTGCTGTATGCCGGGCAGGGACAGTATGAGAAAGCCAAGGTCGCCCTGGAAATGGCGATCCGCACCCATCCCAGCTACGCCACCGCGCACGAAAATCTGGGCGACATCTACGCCAAGATGGCGAGTCAGGCCTATGACCGCGCGCTGCAACTCGACAAGAGCAACGCCGACACCCGGACCAAGCTGGCGCTGATTCGCGATTTGTTCGACCAGGGGGCGCGTGCTGCCAAAACACCCGGTGTGGTGTTGGCGGAGGCGGCATCCCCGGCAACTGTTCAACCCGCCGCGACAGCCGTGCTCCCGCCCGCCCCGGTCGCGGCGGAAACCACGGTGGTTGCCGTCGCACCGGTCGTGCAGGCGGCGCCGGTTCCGCCGATAAGGGTTGAGCTGTTGCCGGCATCCGTTGTGCCGGCCGCGAATGAGCCGGTCGCTCAGCCCGCCAGGGAAGTGGTCGCACCTGCCAAGGTCAACCCCGCGCCTGATACCAACGCGGAGATCGCAAGCGCGACGCGCGACTGGGCCAAGGCGTGGTCGGACAAAAACGTCAAACAATACCTGGCTTTTTATGCCGACGATTTCAACACTCCCAACGGGCAAGCGCGGGGCGCGTGGGAGGCGTTGCGCGAAGACCGCCTGACCCGGCCCAAGTCGATTCGCGTCGGTATCAGCAATTTGAAGGTGACGCCGGTTGACGCGCAACACGCGCTGGCGACATTTACCCAGAACTACCGGGCCAGCCATTACAAAAGTACCGACCGCAAGACTCTGCAATGGGTCAAACGCGACGGGCGCTGGCAAATCACCGAAGAGCGGGGCGGAAAATAAGACATGCGCTTCCTGCTCGCCCTGTTCGTTTTGCTGGCCATGAATGCCGTGGCCGAGACGGATTCGCGCGAAGTGGAGAAATCGCTGGCGCGCAGTCTGCAGGCGGTCGGGGACAATCGTCTTGATGTCGCGCTGAACGAGGTCGATTCTCTGCTCGAACGCAATCCGGATTTTAAGCTGGCACAACTGGTTCGTGGCGACCTGTTGCTGGCGCGGTCGCGGCCGTTGCGCGATTTTGGCAATGTGCCGGGCGCGTCGCGCGAGTCGCTGCAAGACTTGCGCGAAGAGGCGCAGGTGCGCCTGCAGCGTGTTCAGCAGCAGCAGCCGATCGCGGTGCCGCGTTATCTGTGGCAACTGGATGCGCGGCAACGCTACGCGGTGGTGGTGGACACCAGCAAGTCCACGCTTTATGTGTATGAGAGCGTCAACGGCGAACCGCGCTACGTTGCCGATTACTACATCAGCATGGGCAAAAAAGGGGCGGACAAGCTGGTCGAGGGTGACCAAAAAACGCCGCTCGGCGTGTATTTTGTCGACGGCTATATCCCGCGCCACAAGCTGGCCGACCTGTACGGTGCCGGTGCCTATCCGATCAGTTACCCCAACGAGTGGGATCGGCGGCAAGGGCGCAGCGGGCACGGTATCTGGCTGCACGGCACGCCGAGCAACACCTACAGCCGCGCGCCGCGCGCCAGCAACGGCTGTGTGGTGCTGGCCAACGACGATTTGCTCCGTCTGGGCAAAGACATCACGGTCGGCGCGACACCGGTCATTATCACCGATCAAATCGACTGGCTGCAGGATAGCGACCGCGCCGAGCGGGATGCGCTGTTGGCCGCGATCGAGCAATGGCGCAATGACTGGGAAAGCCGCAAAACCGAAATTTATTTAACCCATTACGCGCCGGACTTTGCCGCCGGCCAGACCGGGCGCGAAGCGTTCGCCCGGCAAAAACAGCGGGTCAACGCCGGCAAAACCTGGATCAAGGTCAAACTCGATAACCTGAGCCTCTTTCCGTATCCGACCCAGCCCGATCTGGTTGTGGTCAACTTCGACCAGGACTACGCCAGCAACAACCTGGTCAATCGCATGCACAAACGCCAGTACTGGCAAAAACGCGACGGGCGCTGGCAGATCGTTTATGAGGGCTCCGCATCATGAAAAAATTTTCGTATTTCGTTCTATCGATTTTGCTGGGCGCACTTTGTCTGCTGCCCGCACACGCCGCTTCTTCAACCCATGGAAAAATGAAAATGGTCAAACTCCACACCAGCCACGGCATCATCACCCTGCAACTTGACGCCGAGAAAGCGCCCCTCACGGTGCAGAACTTTCTTGATTATGTGAACAGCGGTTTTTACAGCAATACGGTCTTCCATCGCGTGATCCCCAATTTCATGATCCAGGGCGGCGGCTTTGAACCGGGTATGAAACAGAAAGCGGTCAACGCCCCGGTGAAGAATGAAGCGGCGAACGGGTTGAAGAACGACAAGTACACCATCGCCATGGCGCGCACCGGCGACCCGCATTCCGCCACCGCGCAGTTCTTCATCAACACCAAGGGCAACAGCTTTCTCGACTATCCCGGCCAGGACGGCTGGGGCTACTGCGTGTTCGGCAGGGTGGTCGAGGGCATGGATGTGGTTGATGTCATTGGCAAGGTGAGCACCGGCAGCAGCGGCTTCCATCAGGATGTGCCGAAAGAAGACGTCGTCATCACCAAAGCCGAAATCGTGCAATAACCCAAACGGCGCTGCGGCGCCGTTTTTATTCATGCCCCATTCGCTTCTCATCTCCGATTTGCACCTGAGTGACGAACACTCGCCGGCTGCGGAACTATTCCGGCACTTCGTGCGCGACATCGCGCCGCGCGCCGAGGCGCTCTATATTCTGGGCGACCTGTTCGAGTATTGGGCCGGCGACGATGATCTCGCCGATCCCTTTCATGCGGGAGTCGGCGATGCCCTGAGCCGGCTCGCGGCGCGCGGCACACGCATCTTTATCCTCCACGGCAACCGTGATTTTCTGATGGGTGAGAAGCTGGCTGCGGCGTGCGCCGCCTCGTTGTTGCCCGATCCCGTGCTGCTCGACCTGTACGGCATCCCCGCCTTGTTGACGCACGGCGACGCGCTGTGCACAGGCGATGCCGCCTACCAGCAGTTTCGCGCCACGGTGCGCGGCGGGCACTGGCGCGAGGATTTTCTCGCGCAGCCGCTGCCCGCGCGCAAGGCGCAGATCGAGGAGATGCGCGCGCGGAGTGAACAATCGAAACGCGGCAAGCCAAGCGACATCATGGATGTAACCGGGGAAGCGGTGCATGCGCTGTTTCGCCGGCATCACTATCCGTGTCTGATCCACGGCCACACCCACCGCCCGGCAAAGCATCTGCATCAGGTGGACGGGCTGACCTGCGAGCGCTGGGTGCTGGGCGACTGGGATGACGGTAGCGCACGGATATTGCGCGCCGACGAGACAGGATTGCACTGGCAAACCGTGGCCGCGACCGATTGAGCCGGGTGCAAATTTCAACCCGCCCCGCGTTTCAGGCTAAAATGCGCGTCCTTTAAGACGCACAAATCACTATGACCGGCATCACCATCGCCTTATCCAAAGGCCGCATCTTCGAAGAAACTTTGCCGTTGCTTGCCGCGGCCGGCATCACGCCGCTGGAAGACCCGGAGTCTTCGCGCAAACTCATTCTGCCGACCAACCGCGCCGATGTGCGGCTGATCATCGTGCGCGCTTCCGACGTGCCGACCTATGTGCAATACGGCGCGGCCGACCTGGGCGTGGCGGGCAAGGATGTGCTGAACGAGCACGGCGGCGACGGCCTGTACCAGCCACTTGATCTGAATATCGCCAGGTGCCGCATGATGGTGGCGGTGCCGGACGGATTTGATTACGCGTCGGCGGTAAAGCAGGGCGCGCGTCTGCGCGTGGCAACCAAATACGTGAAGACCGCGCGTGAACACTTCGCCGCCAAGGGCGTGCATGTCGATCTGATCAAGCTGTACGGCTCGATGGAGCTGGCACCGCTGGTCGGTCTGTCCGACGCCATCGTCGATCTGGTCAGTAGCGGCGCGACGCTGAAAGCCAACAACCTCGTGGCGGTGGAGGAGATCGCGCATATCTCGTCGCGTCTGGTAGTGAACCAGGCCTCGCTCAAACTCAAGCGCGATACGATACAACCCATGCTGGATGCGTTTGCCGGAGCCGTGAAATGAACATCACGAGACTATCGACCAAACAAGCTGATTTCGACGCCAGACTGAACAAGCTGCTGGCTTTCGAAGAGACTGCCGACGAGAAACTGGAAGCCACCGTCGCGGCCATCCTCGCCGATGTGAAAAAACGCGGCGATGACGCCGTGCTGGAATACACGCGCAAGTTCGATCGTCTGCCCTTGGCAGATTCCGCCGCGATGGAGCTGCCCAAGTCCGAACTGAAGGCGGCGTTCGATGGTTTGCCCGCCGACCAGAAGAAAGCGCTGGAGCAGGCGGCGCAGCGCGTCACCGACTATCACCGGAAGCAGGTGCAGGCTTCCTGGAACTACCTCGACGAAGACGGCACCCTGCTCGGTCAGCAGGTCACGCCGCTGGATCGCGTCGGTCTGTATGTGCCCGGTGGCAAGGCGGCCTATCCTTCATCGGTGCTGATGAACGCTTTGCCGGCCAAGGTGGCCGGGGTGCTTGAGCTGATCATGGTGGTGCCCACGCCCGATGGCGTGAAGAATCAACTGGTGCTGGCGGCCGCGCATCTCGCCGGCGTGGATCGCGTGTTCACCATCGGCGGCGCACAGGCGGTGGCGGCATTGGCCTACGGTACGGGAACCATTCCCAAGGTGGACAAGATCGTCGGCCCCGGCAATGCCTATGTGGCTTCGGCCAAGCGGCGTGTGTTCGGCGCCTGCGGCATCGACATGATCGCCGGGCCGTCCGAGATTCTGGTCATCTGCGACGGCCAGACCGATCCGGACTGGGTGGCGATGGATCTGTTTTCGCAGGCCGAGCACGACGAACTGGCGCAGGCCATCCTGTTGTCGCCGGATGCCGCCTTCATCGACGCCGTGGCGGCCAGCGCCGACAAGCTGCTGGCGCAGATGCCGCGCCGCGACATCATCCGCACCGCGCTGGAGAATCGCGGCGCGCTGATCCGCGTCGCCGATCTGGGCGAGGCCTGCCGCATCAGCAACCGCATCGCGCCGGAACACCTGGAGCTGTCGGTGGCCGACGCGCAGATACTGTTGCCGCAGATCAAACATGCGGGCGCGATTTTCATGGGGCGCTACACCTCCGAGTCGCTGGGCGACTACTGCGCCGGGCCGAACCATGTGTTGCCGACCTCGGGCACCGCGCGCTTTTCCTCGCCGCTGGGGGTTTATGACTTTCAAAAGCGCAGCAGCCTGATCCAGGTATCCAGGGCGGGCGCGCAAAAACTGGGCGATATCGCCTCTACCCTGGCGTTTGGCGAGGGATTGCAGGCGCACGCCCGGTCGGCACTTTTCCGCCAAGAAAACTAGGGTTGTGTATTCGGGGGCGTTTGGGTAGAATCCGCGCCTCATTTTTGCAACTGGTCTGGAGTTAGTCATGGCACGCGTCTGTCAAGTCACGGGGAAAGCCCCGATGGTGGGTAACAATGTTTCCCACGCGAACAACAAAACCAAGCGTCGTTTCTTGCCGAATCTGCAACGCCGCCGTCTGTGGGTTGAATCGGAAAACCGTTGGGTGTCTTTGCGCCTGACCAATGCCGCGCTGCGCACCATCGACAAGAACGGCATCGAAGCCGTCCTGTTCGAGATGCGCGCCCGCGGCGAGAAGGTATAAAGGAGAATTACTGTGGCAAAAGGCGCTCGCGAGAAAATCAAACTGGAATCCTCCGCTGGCACGGGGCATTTCTATACCACCAACAAAAACAAACGCACCACCCCGCAAAAGCTCGAATTCATGAAATTCGACCCGGTGGTGCGCAAGCACGTGATGTACAAGGAAATCAAACTGAAGTGATTCAGTTGAAGTTTCGCCGTGCACTAAATAACCCGCGGAAGCGGGTTTTTTTATTGGCCGGGTATCCCACAAAACTTTGCTGGTGATCCGTGTTCTGACGAATGTCAGCAGTGTGCAAGTTATTTTTGGATTATCCTTGCAACCCGCAATCGTGGTACTCGCCAGGGAACATAAACCCGCCGTGCAGCAGTTTTTCGAGCTTACCCGTACTTTTTTTAAAGGAGTTCTGATGTCTCTCGAAAAAATCCCGCAACTCATCTGTCCTGCGGGCAGTCTTCCCGCTTTGAAAGCGGCGATCGACAATGGTGCGGATGCGGTCTATCTCGGTTACAAGAACGACACCAACGCGCGCAATTTTGCGGGCCTCAATTTTGACGAGAAGGCGATGCGCGAGGGTATCCGCTACGCGCAGTCGCGCGGCCGTCGTGTGCTGCTGGCAATCAATACATTTGCGCAGCCCGGGCGTGATGCAGACTGGCAACGCGCGGTGGACGGCGCGGCCGAACTGGGTGTCGATGCGGTGATCCTCGCCGATGTCGGATTGCTTGATTACGCTGCCCGCCGCTACCCGGACTTGCGTCTGCACCTTTCGGTGCAGGGTTCGGCCACCAGTTACGAAGCGGTGAATTTTGCGCAGCGCGAATTCGGCGTGCGGCGCGCGGTGTTGCCGCGCGTGCTGACGCTGGCGCAGGTTGAAAATGTGATCAGAAATACGACCGTGGAGATCGAGGTGTTCGGTTTCGGCAGTCTGTGCGTGATGAATGAAGGGCGTTGCTGGCTTTCTTCCTATGCCACCGGTGAATCGCCGAATACGGTCGGTGCCTGCTCGCCGGCCAAATATGTCAAGTGGGAAAAAACGCCGGGACAGATGACGACGCGCCTGAACGGTATTTTGATTGACCGCTTCGATGACAACGAATCCGCCGGTTATCCGACTTTGTGCAAAGGCCGCTTTGAAGTCAACGGTGAGACGTATTACGCGCTGGAAGAGCCGACCAGCCTCAACGTGCTCGAGATCTTGCCGGAGATTGCCCGCATCGGGGTGGCCGCGATCAAGGTAGAAGGCCGCCAACGCAGTCCGACTTATGTCGCGCAAGTCACCAAAAACATGCGTGCCGCGCTGGATGCACTGGCGCGCGAGGGGGAGCAATACCGGGTGAAACCGGCGTGGCAGTCCAAGCTATCCAAGGTTGCGGAAGGCAGCCAGGCGACGCTGGGCGCCTATAACCGGCCATGGAGATAAACGTATGAAACTGGCTTTGGGGCCGCTACTGTTTTTCTGGCCGCAACAGAAAGTGCTGGATTACTACGCCGAAATGGCACAGAACCCGGCGCTCGATATCATCTATGTCGGCGAAGTCGTCTGCTCGCGCCGCCAGTTGCTGCGCGTGGCCGACTGGATTGCGCTGGCGCGTGAGCTGGGCGATGCCGGCAAAGAAGTCGTCGTTTCCGCGCAGGCCTTGCTCGAATCGGAAAGTGATCTGAAAGCGCTGCGCCGCCTGATGGATGAGGCCGGCTGCAAGGTTGAAGCCAATGATCTCGGGGCGGTGAATATCGCCGCCGGCCGTTCGTTTGTGGCCGGCCCGCATTTGAATATCTACAATCAGACCACGCTGGCAACCTATGCGCGGTATGGTATGCAGCGCTGGGTGCCGCCGCTGGAAGCGGATCGCAAGCTGGTTGAAACGCTGCACGGCAGTCGCCCGGACGGAATCGAAACCGAGGTCTTTGTTTTTGGCAAATTGCCGCTGGCGTTCTCGGCGCGCTGTTTCACTGCCCGCCACTACGGGCTGAACAAGGACGATTGCCAGTTCAAGTGTGTGGAACACCCCGCAGGCATGACGCTAAAAACCCGCGAAGGCCAACCTTTTTTGGCCATCAACGGTATCCAGACCATGTCCGCACAGCATTACAATCTGCTGCGCGAAGTGCCGGACATGCTCAAGATGGGCATCGATATCATCCGCATCAGCCCGCAGGC
>Ga0210054_1003271_pt1 | contig 12266 bp, 12 predicted proteins | sample CryGeymeta201516_FD_185470 | JGI IMG/M metagenome (GOLD analysis project Ga0210054, IMG submission 185470) | Groundwater microbial communities from Crystal Geyser aquifers in Utah, USA - Crystal Geyser metaG 2015-16 (SPAdes) (version 2) | ecosystem: Environmental > Aquatic > Deep subsurface >...
TGAGTTAACTCTGGTCAAATATTTCAGGTTACGATCATTATCATAGGTCCAAATACTATAAAGAGTGGTTGGCGTACCCCCCGCCAGGGGCCATTGATTATTTTTTGTTTTCAAAAATGAAAAAGAGATTGACATATCTCCACGTGGAAGTTTCAAGCAAGGTAGAGGATAGATAGATATTATTCTACGACCGACACATCAAAAATCCAAATCAAATTGATCACAAGGAACATCATTCTTTCATCTTTCATCCGTCACCACTTTGCCACAGCTCTGATACTATTCATAGTTTTCTTGGCTCTAAACCTTCGAATAAAGGTTAAATTCTATAACCTGCCGTTTCCTTCGCATACCACCGAATATTATGTGGAGATACGTACCGTTTCTCCTGCTGTTGGCACCATCTCGGGCTTGGATTACTTTTACAACGACACGGCAACACCAAAAATATGCCAGTGTAAGGTTTTTGTCAAATCACAAAACAAAAGTCCTACCTTGGCTTTGTTGTCCCTCATCGACATCACCACCTGATGCTGCTGATACCACCACGTTGCTACAAATGGCAAAAATTGACAAGGACGAATCGTCATCGGCGTCTTCCAACATGGGATTGAACGAATTACAGACTCTCTTACGGGACGCAGCTCAATCGCAAGATTTTGTGGAAGCTGGAAGGTTATCGGATATATTGGCAACGCGTTTGTGGGGTGACATGAAAGACATTGATGAGGAAACGAGGCGGTTCCGACGACGCAAGATGTCGTGGCGTGGGTTGGGTGCTGCACCTTGGTTGGTGGATCGGCTGGATTCTCTCAATTATACCTTTCCAACGACCATTCAAATAAATTCCATGGAAGCTGTTAATGCCATGTTAAATACGACCCGAGAAATGGTAGAAGAAACATCCCTGGAGGAACGCATGAATGTTGATAATCAAAACATGGGAATTGTCATTAGTGGCACTACCGGCTCAGGTACGTCTCCCGACATCATTGTCTTTTGAATGTTTGCATACGAACATACGTAGGTATTACATCAGACTGACACATCGATTTTTTCCTCCGCAATAGGTAAAACACTGGCATATTTGGTACCTCTCTTGAGCACTCTGAGTGATTCTCTCTTTACGCGACAACGTTTACGCGTAGGTTGGGAAGAGAGCGTCGGCGATACCGTGGGAGATTTGATGGAACGAGTAGCAGTGGTCACATCTCCTGTTGTACGGTCCCGGGCACGCAAACAAATTCGACAAAAGGGAGCTATTGCTACCGGGGCGTCATTGGCAACTCTGGGAAAGTCAGATAAAGAAGATATTAAATCGCCTCTGGCCTTGATTGTTTGTCCCGGACGTGAACTGGGAGTACAAATAGCTATGCTTTTGTACTCTCTTGTTGGTGGGAATGTAAAAAAGGACGCTACCGAGCTATCAGGAAAAGCCAATATGTTCAAATACAAGGGCCCCAAAGGAATTCGCATTGGTTGTATTTTAGACGAGGAAGAAGCCAGTTTTGGATTGAAATTACAAACCGATGTGGCGATTACGACACCTGAATTCTTGGGAAAGCTCATTTCAGATGGCGATATTAATCCATCAAAGTTGCGCGTTGTGATTTACGATGAAGCCGATTTGGCCTTGGAAGAAACCAAGATTGATGACCTGAGTCGTCTTTTCGGCGACAAGGAACAGGAACAGAAGCGAGAAAATTCTCGCCTCACATTTCTGGTAGGTGCATCAGTAACAGAATCGTTGGGAAATCTGGCTGTCAGATCGCATGTCCTGCCCCAAGGTAACAGCTATATTGCCAGCGCCACGAGCTTTGCCCCACTTTCTGACAATGCCGGAGATTCTGGAACTGAAATCAGAGCAGATATTGTTGGTTCCGAACCGAAATCGGCTTCATTCAATAATTTGGACGCGTGCTTGGATCCTGGTCTACAGCACGAGCGTGTGATTGTCCGAAAGAGCGATGCAAATGGTCTTTTGGTGTTAACACGTTTGTTGCGCAAAGAGTTGCAAGAGTATGATGAAAAAGTGAAGATCAATCCGCAAATAAGTAGACCGCGAGTCGTGGTGTTTTTTCCTGACGAGGCGCAAGCCAAGGCAGCCATTTCACCTTTACGAGATGCAATGTGGGGAGAACATAAACTCTGTGTACTCCTGCCCAAAACAGGCTTTAATCCGCTTACCATGATGGAGCAATTCAAAAATGGTGAGACGTCCGTCATGCTCGCCACTCCCAATTCTGTTCGAGGTCTTGATTTTCCCGCTGTCTCGCACGTGTATACTCTTTATTTGCCCATTGATGATCCGCGAGAATATGTGCACTTGGCCGGAAGAGTTGGCCGGATTGGTCAAATGGGTAGTGTCACAGGAGGTGGAGGCCGCGTCATTTCCGTCTTGAAAGAAGGCGAAGAGGCTGACCAAATGGAGAAATTGGCCAAGACTCTGGGATTTGATTTTGTGGACACTCCGTCTGTTGTCGATGATGGTATTAGTCGAACCCAAGACGGAATCATTGATGTTGAAGGAACAGATGTCGAGAAGATGAGACGCCTTTTGGAAGACACTATGAACCTTGTATCGCTGGCGGACGATCCCGCGACGATAGATGTGGATGCTTCGACAGCAAGCATTGGCGAAGACGACGACGAAGATGATGAAAACGTTGACGATGATGATGATGACGACGACGACAAAAATTACGAGGAGGACGATTCCTATCAATAGAGATGGTCAGCTGGACACAAAGTGGTCCCTTTAAAGATATTACAGTTGACGAACAAACAAATAATCATTGCATCATAGCATTCTGCTAACAATTTTTTTTCGCAGTCGATCGATGGAAATGACTGGCTTGGCTACTCTAATGTTGTTGTCAGAAAATGGTGCACAACTATAGTTAAAATAAAAACAGATTTATTCGAGGTCATCTTCGCCCAAGACCTGGTCTTCACCTTCTCCCGCTGACATTTCCTCTTCATCATCACCAGCATCGTAAATTTCTTCGGCCATGTTCCATATTTGCATGACATTGTCCTCGGAAACACTCGCAATGGTCCATTCGGACTTTCGGTTCCAGGAGAAATCGGATACCTTGGAGGTATGTCCTCCGTGCAAAAATAGCAATTCTGGTGGTCCATCCTCGGCATCCTCTGGTGTTTGTTCCTGACCGATGCGTGACAAATCCCAAATACCCACACGACGATCGGCACTGCACGATGCTAGGATGGATTCATTGTGTGGCGCCCATTCGACCATGTAGACTTGATCTGTGTGCGACGTCAGCGAGTGCATTTTGCTGTATTGTGCATTTTGTGTGTGCGTGTGTGTGTGTGCGTTTTCGTGTGCAGGTTGAATGGGCAGGGTTTGAGTTTGGAGTGATTTTTGTTGAAACAAAAAAAAAACGCGTCGCCATTCGTCAGGTTAGGATGCATTGTGACTAAAATGGAAGTAATCTCAAATCTCTTCACCTCAAACGAACAAAACAAAAACCAATAATCATAACACTTCACATACAACAGAATAGTATACGTACGTTTTGGTATTTCGCATATCCCAAATGGCCACTGTTTTATCGGCACTGCCAGTAGCAAACAAGTATTCTTTTTCAGGATTGAAGGCAATGCAATTAATATCCTTTTCGTGGGCATCAACAATAGTACAGGTGGCACCCTTGTCAGGATTGCGTACATCCCACAATCGCACCGTCCGATCATCACCGACGCTTCCAATGGTATTCGGATCCTTGGGGTGCCAATCGATGTCTTCTACAACGTCCGTGTGTCCCTTGAAGGTCGCCTTGGATGCAATTTGCGTTCCCGCGGGTGCTACATTTTTACCCAAGACGCTATTGACATCCCACAGACACAGGGTGGTATCTTCGCTACCACTGAGCAAGTATCCCTTTTGCGCCGCGTGTGGCGACCAGCACAGGCCGTATCCTTCCTTGGAGTGTCCGATGCAAACTCCCTGAGGAGAGAATGGTGAATTTTCGGCAGGAAAACTGGGATGTTTGGACAGATCCCATACGTAAACTTCGCTGGACGGACCCCGGGTAGCCACGACAAAATGATTTTGGGGCATGTACCTAGCCCGATTGACTTCTCCCTCGTGCTTGACCTTCATGCGAATTTCAATTTTACCCACGGTAGAATTCGGATTCCTTCCAAAGCCACCCACTTCATTCTTTTCTTCATCGTAACAAACATCGGCAGCTGCTGTTTTACTGCCACTATCTGTTGCTGTTGCTGTTGCTGTTGCTGTTGCTGCTTCGGCATTGGATTCCACCACGTCTTGATCGGTAGGAATGACACAACTGGCTACCATGACATAATTTTGTTCTCCTGTTGTATGCGTTCCCAGCAATAACGAATGTTCTTCGGCAGTATCACCAGCCTTTCGGACTGTTGGAAGCCACTGGCAGGTCAAACTGGGCCATTCCAGTGCATGCGTGAGTACGAAATCGTACAGAAAGGGCGTATTTTTCTTCCAAATTTTGTATTCGGCATCGATCAACCGCTCTTCCAAAACGTCTGCAACACCGTCCGGAGACGAGTTATTGGTGTCGTCGTTCGTATTGTTGTTAGCAGCTGTAGTTGACATAATAATATTGTTGAAAATAATTATTTGTTGACGGAGACTCAATGTCGATGAATGATGATAATACTACGTAGTAAGATATAAAAATCAAAAATGAGATGAATGATGTGGGGGCGGCAATGACAGCTGCAGTTGACGAATACGTACTCCCTAGCTAGTACTAGCTACTAGCTAGTAGTCTACTACTGTACTACTAGTACTAGTAGTACTAATTGTTATTAGTACTACTATTGATAAATAAAAGTGGCGCCATTCACCTGTTTTTAAGAATGATAGAGGTTCGTTCGAATTTGCGCAATTTTTCTGTTACTGAACGATCAACTCTGCGTCTTTGTATTTAAAATCAGAATCTCGTGCCGCCCAATGCCAAAAAAATTAAAATCATCGCCAGTTCAATTTTTACTGCGTACTGCACTGTACGCAAAGCTCTGCTGCTGCTATGCGAGGACAACACAACTCTGCAAGCTGCAAGCTTAAGCTACCGCTCTAGTAAAGCTGCAATATCAGGAACATAGAAAAGGTCATAAGACTATTATCATCTTTATTACGATCAATAAAAAGACAACAGCAGCAGTCAACAAAGAACAACAAAGTCTTTTTGTGTTGAAATATTTTTCATTGTTTTGGAATACATCACCACACACACACAAAAATAAATAACAATAATGCCTTCTCGGAATATTGATGCATTTTTGCGTTTCATGGGACTAACATCCGATGCAACCAATAATACCAAGGGGAACAAGGGACGTGGTGCCGCACAACGTCGATTTCGATTTTTAGGTTTGGTACTCGTGATTGTGGTGTGTCTGTTGGGATTGGTTCATGTTCTCGTGCCGGAATCGAACATCAATTCAAGAGTTATGACGCATGCCAAAAAATTGCGACAAGTTGGAAGCAATGTAGCAGCCATGGCTTCCCACAAACAAACTAATAATAATAATAATATGAACATGAACAAGAAGCAGCAGCATCATCATCGTGATGATGATCATCATCACCACCACATTCACCATGATGATACCACTGCCGCCGATGCCGATGATGACGCCAATGACAATGACAATCGTCGCAAACGCAGTCATTTTAAGAAGCGCCAAATTGAAGAATTGATCTTTGCAGGAAAATTACATTTGGTCGATCTACACAGCAAACGGAGCGAATTGGCGGATGCAGCCACAGATTCGTACGATGGTGTGTACGGAATCTTTTGTCGATTGAATTTTCAAGTTCACAAGGATGATCCAAGTTCAGGTACGTTTTTACTACTACTGTTGTACTAGTCTTGTCGTCGTGATAAATGTTGTTGTTATCATCAGTATCATTGAATTTTCTGGTTTGCTGTTTTGGAAATTGGTGTACAATAATACGTATATTTATTCGGCTTTCTCTCAACTCCAACACAACCTTGTCAAATACATTTTCTTTCCATTCGTTGGTTCCATCTTTTAACCACAAAACCTCTTATTTTAACCGACAATGCCAAAACACAAACGCAAACAAAAAAATTATAATATTGGAAAATCAATGCAATAAACAGTTCCCATGTTCCGCGATGTTGTGACTCATTCTCCCCTGTGCGAAGAAGAATTCAGTGGCGATGATTTCCTTGAGGAAGACGAAGAAGATCTGCCTCGGGGACGCTTCCAATTTAATCTTCGAGATTTGGCCGAGAAATCACGACAAGCAGATGCCAGTGATCGTTATCCCAACGCCAAGAACTTAGCCTTGTCGGGGATTGCCTTTCACGAATCGCGGTGTGGATCGACGCTGGTGGCCAATTCTCTCATTGCTATGAACCCGACCAAACATCGGGTCTATTCCGAATCGGCACCACCCATTCATGCATTAGGTCTGTGCACGGAACCGGGAGAACCAGACGATGACGAAGAACGACCATGCACTTCGGAACAGGGAGTCAAGATTTTGCAAGATGTGATTTACTTTATGGGACGATCCGATGATCCCAACGAGGAACGATTCTTTTTCAAAATTCAATCTGCTGGTACCAAATCGTTGGCTACCTTCCGCAAGGCTTTCCCTCACACACCCTGGTTGTTTGTTTACCGGGATCCTGTCCAAGTCATGATGTCGCATTTCGCTCACGGGATCAAAACAGCCAATTGCTTGCGAGCCTTGCGCAACCCTCCGATCATTTTGCAATCTTTGGCACGAAAGAGGGGGTACCGTGCTGCCGCCGCGGGGGGTGGCCGTAGGGTCCATCACGATGATGAACGAAAGGATTCTGAACTCAAAGAACTGACGCCCCAGGAATTTTGTGCGGCGCACTTGGCAACTCTCACCGAAACAGCGGCATATCATATAGAAAAGAGCAACGGATTGGGACGGGCTGTTAACTACAATAAGCTGCCTGCGATTTTATACGAAGAAATTTTGCCAGCCTGGGGAATCGATGTAACGGAAGAGGAAATCCAAAACATTCAAGAGATTTCGGGTCATTATTCGAAGGGTCGTGGAAACCAAGCCAAGGAATGGAAGGACGACACGAAAAAGAAGGAAGAAATGGCGACTCCAGAAATTCAGGATGCGTCGCGCGTTTTTCTGCAGTCCTCCTTCGATCGTCTGGAGGAACTTGCAAAAGCGGCTTAAATATTAGTTCAGATTAAGTTAAATAATGAAAATATGTTACTCATGCACAAGATTAGGCAAAAGGTTCCTATGCTCTATGAGTTTGCACCTGGTGCTCTTGTTGGCATGCATTCCCTGTTGAAGTCTCAACGATTTCTGCAAGAGGGAAATAAGGTAGCATCTGCCGTTGACGATCATTTTTACTTTTGTATGCCAAGAATAGACAAAAAAGAGAGTGAGCTGTTGAAAAAAAAACGCTTCATTTTTCATCATTTATAAAAAGCTGTACACTAGCAAGCACGCACGAAGCACTCTCGTGACACCAAACCATTTTAGCCTGGTTAGAGAGCTGCCTCTGATGCGACTTGCAGGTGCTATTTTACATTCTAGCTCGAAAAAACGGCCCAGTAATGTCTGGGTAGTATGACATCCGGGTAGCTGGCCAAGCGTTTGTGTTTGTGTGGTAGGTTGAATAGATTGTTGACTTGTGCAAGCAAAAGTGTTCAACGGACGATTTCTGCAGAATATATGGAACATACCTTGAAGTTTAAAAAACTAAACACTTCCGTTAAAAGGGGTCATTTCGCTGAGATACCATGAGGGTCCGATTTCCCTTGGTTGGCCATAGTTGTTCCTGTTGAGTACTGCAGTTCAAGCAGATATATCTTGCCAACAGTATCATCTCAATGCAAAAGTGACAAAGATATTCATTCAGTCGCACATGAAAAGCAAAAATTGATTCAGTGAACCTCCAGAGCCTTGACCTTTTCAGTCAGATCGTCCAATTCTTTTTCTTCTTCACTCTCTTCCGGTGGCAGCTCCGGCAAATCCTCTTCTTCGTAAATTACCATTATTCGAAGTGTACATGATGGACACTTGGCAATATCTTCACCATCCCAAAGTTCTTCCAAAGTTATACGAAATTTGTCACCACAAGGACAAGGGTATGTGTAACTGTAATCCTCGGGATCGTACGTCATGTCCTCAATCTCAATTTCCTCGTAGATGGACATGATAAGGGCAGGTTTTTGAAGATGAAAATGCGGAAAGATTTTTGAGTTCCTATCTGTGATAACTTTCGGTTTGAATTAAATAACAAAGCAGCTCTTCGTTATCTCTCGATAGGTAGAGCCATGGCCTGAGAAAAAAGCTTGTAGTATGTGTGTGTTGGTTTAGACTAGACTAGACTTCTACTAGATTACTCCAGTAGAGAAGTTTTTTTTTATGATTGAACTGCTAACAGCCAACCAAAACTGCGAGTGGTAAAAAATTAATGTTTTTGCTGAGACGCACACTTTCCGTTTGTCTCAAAACGGTCCTCATAACCAGATTATCATTGGAGGAGGAGCAAGCATGACAGCAAGGCATTGCTAATTGGAGTATTATTTGTTTAACATAACTCGCAGTTTACCGCAGCCATCGATTGCGTGCTGTGATGCAACGTGTGCGAGATATTTATTACTACCAGGTAGTATTTTACTACACCCTACTACTAGCTAGTAGTAGTAGTAGTCTGGAGTAGTGCGAGCCAGTGTGTGGTGTCCTTGTATGAAGGGAAAATAAAGTACCACCACAGCCGACAACACAGATAGCTCTCATCATAGCACACAATTTACCTTTGCTCGGTATTCCCTTTACTACTATTAAGTAATCAATAACAAATTTAATTTCCAATATGTCTGACGGAGAAGATTTTAATATTGAGTCCACCGATGCTGGTGCCTCTGCCACCATTCCCATGGAAGCTGGACAGATTAAGAAGGGAGGGTACGTTGCAGTGCTGGGTTTTCTCGTATGGAAATGTTATAAAATGGCCGATGCCCTGATTTTGTAAACAAGAAGTTATTCATCAATTGAACGCGTGGAAATGTGCAAAGATGTACGAATAAGAAAGAACATACCGGAAGTAGGCTGTAGGGATTTATGCTTTACATAGCTTTGTTCGCGTCGTTCTCAACTTCCTTGCCTGTCTCATTGTTTTTACTTTCTCGGCACTCCATACAGTTACATGATGATCAAGGGAAAGCCCTGCAAGGTACTCTCCATCTCTGTCTCCAAGACCGGAAAGCATGGTCACGCCAAGTGCAATTTCACCGCCACCGATATCTTTACTGGAAAGAAGTTGGAAGATATGATTCCCTCCACCCATGGAACCACCGTTCCCATTGTTGTCCGTAGCGATTGGGAAGTCATCGATATTGACGAGGAAGGTGAACTTACTCTTATGGACGAAGGTGGTAACCAGAAGACTGATCTTAACTTGCCCGCTGTCCCCGAGGGTCTCGCTGATGAGATTAAGGCGGCCTGGAATGGAGGAGAGAACAGTGTCATGGTCACTGTCCAAGCCGCCGTTGGTATTGAACAGGTTATCGCTTACAAGAAGGAAGCGGGCAGTGCATAAATAAATTGTCTCCTCCCTAACTGCGCCTGAAATCTCGTGTGTGTAATGCTTTTAATTGCGAGAGATCAACTGATTGGATTGATGGCAACTCTGGATGGAAGGGCAAACGAAGATTTGATGACTGAATACTAAATAACGACAACGACGCAACGACTAATGATGGACAGATTTTAGGTTTGAAAATGTTTGGGAAATTGGGTAGTTGGCTTCCTGCTAATTTTGGCTGTTAAAGGCTTGCCAATTGTATCGAGCTTTGAGGGAACTGCTGATGTAGACTAGCTACTTTGTCGTTCTCTCAAAATGTTCTTCTAGAGAACCTGTTTATCGTCTACTGTACACGGCTCGTCACCCTCTCTATCAAGTTATTTTTTCCCGTAGAGACTCAGTTTTTCGTATTCATCAGCAGCTGCCATCTTTGCCGCGGCCTCGTCGTGCTTACGTTGCCTTTCGTTTTCGTCCTTTTGCAAGAGAGCGTCGAAAGCTTCTCGTTCGTTGTCGCTCATAACGTATGGAGAATACTGGTCGCTTGGAAAGGCACCGGATTCGACATCGGCCTTAAACTCTTTTAGGCCGTCTTGTATGTCGTGGCCCACTTGGGCGTATTGCTTGCAAAATTTTGGCATAAATTGCTCGTGGTGCGGATGGGAGAGCATTCCAAGCATGTCGTGGTACACTAATACCTGGCCAGAAGTGTGCCCGCCCGCACCAATACCAATAGTCGGAATCTCCAATGTTTCCGTAATGGCAGCAGCCACGTTGGCAGGAACACACTCTAATACCACAGAAAAAACGCCAGCATCCTGGAGCCGAAGCGCATCGTCGAGCACAGCGCGAGCTCGAGCAGCAGTCCTACCCTGTGCGCGGAAGCCACCGATAACACTAATGGCTTGGGGCGTCAATCCAATGTGGCCCATGACCGCCACTAGGTTGCAAAATGAAGGAAGCAAGCTTGTATGTGAGGTTTTTTCTTGCTATATAAAAGAGTCGTGAAATGGAGACGAATTGGCATTCCACCACAGTCTTACCTCCACCATCGACAATTCTCTTGGCAGTCCTCGCTCTAGCTTCGCTACCTCCCTGCAATGCAAAAAAGCAGCAGGCCAAACTGTAAGTTTTAATAGCGATTTTTCTTCTAGCGTCTTCCAAGTTCTTACTCGACAACGAACGCACCTCTAGTTTGACAGCATCCATGCCGGCTTCCTTGACAAATTGATAGGCGTGTCGTAGGGCCGCATCGGTATCTTCAAACTCGTACGATCCAAATGGCATGTCCCCCACTAATAGGGGACAGTTGTCCACACCGGATTGTTCGACACCTCGTTTGACCGCCGAACAGTGATGAAGCATTTGTTGCATAGTCACTGGTTGCGTCGTCTCGTACCCTAGCTCGACCATGCCCAAGGAATCTCCCACCAGGATAATATCAATGTCAGCTCGGGACACATGAACTGCGGATGGCGAATCGTAGGCTGTCACCATACTTATCTTTTTGCCTTTTCGCTTCTTGGCGGCCAATGAAAGGGCTGATACCTTGGCGAAGGTTCTGCATTGACTTTTTCCAAAATTGATGGACGCAACAGACAGATCAGTCTGGCATGGTATGGCAAAACTTCTCAGATTTTGTCGCATGAGAGACGAGAATACGGATGCCATTGTTTCACGTGTGCTTTTTATGGTGAGAACAAAGCCTTTCTACTTGACTACTTCTTGATATTCTCTTCGGTTGTGTTAAGGTTGTGGTTTGAGATATGTTAATCTATCCGTCTGATATCTGATATCTATTTATTACTAGTCTAGTCTACTATCTACTAGCTAGAGAAGTAGATTACACTACTAGCTAGCTACAGTAGCTAGTAATCTTATTTAAGAATATCATTAGTAGTACTAGAGTATTAGGCGCTAATTTATTACTAGGCTACTAGTACTTAGACTACTACTACTACAGTAGCTACTCTACTTCTTGTTTATTTAATTATTTTACTGTACAGTTATTGTGTACTACTAGTAGTAGTCCGTACTACTAGTAGTACTAGTAGCTGCTACTAGGCCTGCTAGCTAGTACTATACTACTGCCTGTACTCTTTTTTATTGGTGGTGGGCGGTACTATACTGTACTCTTATTCTAAGGTGGGGTACCACTCCGAGTGGTATGTTCACAGTAGATTACTCATGTTTTGTTGCTTTTGAACGTCATTACTGTAGTATGTTTGGAATTATTGGTACAGTATTCTTACTATTATTGCTTGACTAAAATCCAAGTTTGTCGGCTTCTGTTACCACCATTCTCGGGATATGGATTTATCCCGGGGCTGTGTTTCCAAATTTCCGGGATATCCATATCCCGGGCTTGTTTGACGCTTTTCGAATCACCAATTCCGGGATATTGAAAAATCACGGGATATATATTATGCTCATATTCAGAATGAATAGTTTAATGTTACATCGTATTTAGATGAGCATTGTCTTGACTTTTCTTAGTTTTGTACAGCTTATTTCTATAGTGGTACAGTATGGGTAATTAAAAATTCACATTGTCTCACTTTTTCTGTAGTTCCTACTCCATTTTTTTACTTATGTGTCTGTTCAGCTGGGTGGGGGAGTGGGGACTAGTATTTTACCGTTAGAGGTGCAAATATTTCAATGGTCGTGTATTAAATTAAAGTGGTACAGCAGCTA
>Ga0210054_1003272_pt1 | contig 12264 bp, 7 predicted proteins | sample CryGeymeta201516_FD_185470 | JGI IMG/M metagenome (GOLD analysis project Ga0210054, IMG submission 185470) | Groundwater microbial communities from Crystal Geyser aquifers in Utah, USA - Crystal Geyser metaG 2015-16 (SPAdes) (version 2) | ecosystem: Environmental > Aquatic > Deep subsurface >...
TCAAAGTCCAGTGGTTGTCAGAAAAGCACAAGATTTTAAAAAAATCAAATTTAATCACGAGTGGGACCTAACTATTGTTGTTTTCTCCCTTTTCCAACAGCACAAACACGCACACACACTTCCTCGTTGCTTTCATTGATTTTTTTATCAGAGGTTCCTCCCAATACCCAATCCAGTACAGTACATACTACATACGTACAGAACAACAAAAACCAAGAACCAATCCTTTACCAAATGATTGACTCCTCCAATACTGCTCCGGCACCAAATTCGACAACAACCAGCACAGAAAATAATGATGCGGAGAAGCAGAAGCAGGCCAAGTACAAGGCCACCTGCGATGGATACGTCAAAAATGGACTCACCGGCAACCGATCGATTCAATACCTGATCAAGCAACTCGACAATATGGGATGCACACCGCCAGCAGGATTTATTCGATGTACCGATTGTGGCGATCTCCAAGCTTTGGGGGCATTTCATTTGCTTTCCGAAACTACAGTGGAATCACCTACGCCACCATCCACAACAGCTGCACAGCAGCAACAGCAGCAACATGATTTAGATCCCCAAACTGCCAAAAAAGATAGTATCACTGCAGCTTGCAGTACTTACTTTTTGGACACACTCAACAGAATTGGACGATCCGCCAAGAACAGCCAGGAGGCGCAAGATCGAGTAATGGAACAGCTCAACAACAGCAATCAGCAAACAAAAGAAGAAAACACCACAAAAACACCCGAGATCTTTCTTTGTCAGCAGCACCTGTCATCGGAAGGTCAGACTCACAGAACCATCGTTCACGAGCTCGTTCATGCCATTGATGCATGTCGGTCCAAAATGGATCCCCAAAAAAATTGCATCCATTTGGCCTGCACGGAAATCAGGGCCGAGAATTTGTCGAACGAGTGTACCTTTTTCAACGAACTCCAAAAGATTGGACCGCACAGTTTGAAGAAACACGGACAAGACTGCGTTAGACGACGAGCACTCTTGTCCGTTAGTGCGCATCCGAAGTGTCGAGAGAGAGCCGAAGAATACGTCGATGCTGCCATGGGACGATGTTACAAAGATATCTTTCCCTTTGAACATCATCCCAATGAGCAGGGATGGTAGTAACTATACGGGAACACTGAGTACTAAGTATCTACGGAGTATTGCATTGCAGTTGAATATAATATATCAGATAGTTCTGGGCGTTTTCTCTCAAGACTTAAAAGATTGGGCTGTATTTGCACTGCACTGTATATCACACCGGTGGAGCATAAGTAATGGTATATGGCCGAGTCCTTACCACAATTTTTGTTTCTAGAGCAGCAGATGCCATTCAATCGATTCAAGGGACAGCTCGGAACAAATTCTTTTGGCCGGTGAGGAATTTATAATTTCGCTGTTTACTACTAGTATACAAAACAAGCGTAGCATTTGTCCTTACAGTATGCACAATACGCACTTTCCCTTCATTTCTATTTGTTGATAGAATGTAGCCGAGTGCTCTGTGATGATAAGAGCGAGTAGAATACTTCTTCTGTTATCAAGAACAACTGCAAATGATGTCAATCTAGATCTAAAGGAACTATACAGTGCAGTTTTATATCATAGTTTTAATGGATGAAGATCATTGTATAGATTAAGGTGTGCTGTAAAGATACGACAAAGAGTCGCTGCCTTATCATCCATCATGGCATGATACAAAACGCATTGTGGACATGGACATAACGAATCAGCCTTCAGAATTGAGGACAGACAAATCTTTCCCAGATAGTGCAGGTTGCATGTAAAAAAAAAGAAAATGTTCAATCTCTATTTCTCTTCTTAGGATTGCGTTCTGTTCGTTTTGTTTACTCCTCCTTCATGTCAACATACATAAAAGTGGTTCCAGTCTTTCCGCAGTAGTATCGATCGTGATGTTGAGCCATGAAGCACCCGACTCCTGCAACGGGAGAGTACTTCCGAAGACGAGTGACCTTTCCATCGCTCTCCACTCGATAGTACTTGAGTGACTGCAAGGGAATGGTTTTGTGGGTGCGCTTCACCTTCTTTGGCTTGGTGTAGACCTTCTTCTTGCGCTTCTTACCACCTCCACGCAGTCTGAGAACTAAGTGCAACGTGCTCTCCTTCTGGATATTGTAATCACTCAGAGTGCGTCCGTCTTCGAGCTGCTTTCCGGCAAAGATGAGACGCTGTTGATCCGGGGGGATTCCTTCCTTATCCTGAATCTTGGCCTTGACATTATCGATAGTGTCAGAGGGCTCGACATCCAAAGTGATGGTCTTGCCTGTAAATTTCGCAATTTGCAGCATATATACATGATTGGGTTGGATCAAAGGTGAGCACTAAAAATCGATCACGTTCACTATGGTCTTTTCCACAACAAACATTAAAGCATCCAAAGAACAGCACAGCAAGGAATCTACATCTGTTGAAACTACTAATATCTACTAGTACTTACCCGTCAGGGTCTTAACGAAAATCTGCATGTTGTATTTTGATGCAGTGGTCAAAATGTAAAGCTGTCAGCAGTTGTTGATGCCGCCGTCGTGATTTCAACGAGAGCCTTGATTATTGCTTCCTTGCTTTGCTTTGCTTTGCTTTGCTGCCTCTTCTTGTATTCCAGGTACGTGAGTGAGGAGAGAGCCGTGCAGTACCCTTACCTCTGACCGCTTTACTAAGATAAAAACGAATGCCAGACTGGTGTGGATCCGTATGAAGTCCAGACTTCGTAAACAATGTTTACGTTCAGTGACGTTTTTGTTTGAATGTTCAGTGAACAGACTAAATCATCCCAGATCCAATTTCCAACAACATACACTGTACAACAGCATCATCATACACACAGCATGAGATCATTATTACCTGGTAGCTATTATTACGGAGTACTCGAGTACAGTATTACTCTATTTTTTGTGAATTTCTCAGAAAATAAACACAAAGAGTACGGCCTGATCGGAAGGCACATCATTGCAACATTGCGACAATCAACACGCTCCCAATACAAGCATCTGAATCCAATCAAATGTCGTCCTCACAACTTGAAAAATCGCAAATACCACCGTCGAATCGACTGGCCAAAACAACAGCCTTTCTGCCCATTAGCTATGGCAGTGTAGCGTTCTTTCTGGGCAAAAAGGCCGATGAGTACCAAACGCATCAGTGGACTCTATTTGTTCGGGGGCCTAATAATGAAGATTTGTCGGGCGCCATATCCAAAGTCGTTTTCCAACTGCACGCGTCCTTTGCTCAACCTACACGAGAAATTCTGTCGCCGCCTTTTGAAGTGACAGAACGTGGATGGGGAGAATTTGAAGCACAAATTAAGATATTTTGGCAAGACTCCTCCGAGACACCAACGTTGGTACGTTTGCTGCTGCCATTCGTGTTGTTTATTTGTTTATCATTCTCTCGGTCAAAATGTGAATATCTTTACACATCAACTAAGAACTAAGACTCAACAATCCATTTCATAACGTTTCCATAACCTGAAACACAGTTCAACCATGGCATCAAACTGTATCCACCCCCGGCTCCTGGTACAGCTCCTGGAGCTGTACCTCAACCAGGCGATACCGAGACTCCCGTGGTGGCTGAAATGTACGACGAAATTGTCTTTACGGATCCTACCGAGACATTTTACAAGCAATTACTCCAAGTCTCGAGTTTGCCGACGATCCTATTAAAGGAGGATCGAGTGCAGGAGGGACTTGCAACACACAGTGACGAACAAACGTTTCAGGCACTTTTGGAGGCTAAAAAGTTTTTAGAAAAAGAAATTACAGGAGTACGGGAACGATTCGAGCAGGTCGAGGGAGAAATGGTCCAAGTCGATCATGCGTTACGGATCGTCCAAGAAAAGGCCCGAAATCGAAAACCACAACGTGCCGTAGGTGCCACCAGTAATAAAAAACAAAAGACGTAATGCATAAGATGAAAATTATTTGCAATATGTAAAGATTTACCAAAGACGGACTATCTCAAGAGGAGGGCTGTACCGTGACTGTGTTCCGAGTTTAAAGTCCGATGTGTTTGTCATCCAAGAACCAATAGTCCAAACTACCTTGTCGTTCACTGGGCACAATGCCTGTCATGCTAGTGTTCATTATTTTCAGTGAAGTCAATGCTGGGCTGAACACAAGATCAAACGGTATTGGTCCTGAAAGCAGAGGTACGTTTTCTACTACCAAATCTCCGAGATTTGGCAAAGAGTTAACTTCTACTGGAAATGTCCCGGACAAATCACTCTCAATAAGTATCAGAGATGTCAAGCTTTGCAACAGACCCAACTCAGATGGAATCGTACCGCCCATGATATTATTCAGGTAAAGGGTGTCCAAATTTGTGAACATGCCAATTTCAGTGGGTATTGATGAAATGTAAATATCCCACGACAATTGGAGGCGTTGCAATGAGCCAACACGATGAGTATCCTTCAAGAGCATCAAGTATGGCTCCAAAGATACAGGGCATGCAGCATAACAGCCACACAATGGTTCACTACACGATAGATATACCCCCATGAAACCAGCTGGAATTGTCCCTGACAGTCCAGTGCCCTCTATATACACAGAGCTCAGCTTTCCAGTTACTCCCATCAAACCAAGTTCACTAGGTATCTCACCACTTATCATGGAAGCATTCTGTAAATCAAGCGTGGACAAATTACTTAGCAGTGCCATTTCAGATGGGAGAGTTCCAGAGAAGCCGCTCTCGCTTAATCCCAAAGAAATCAGAGATGTCAGCAGGCCAATTTCAGAAGGTATCTGGCCACTTAGCATTGGTGCATTCTCAAGACTTAAATCTTTCAACTTGACAAGGGCGCAAAGTTCAACCGGAAACGTTCCCGACAATCCAACCCCTGCACTTCTAAGGCTAAGCGAAGTCATGGACTCTTGCAGCGAACCCAGTTCAAAGGGAATAGTGTTTCCCGTAATTCCATCCAATTCAAGGCTCTTCAGATTTCTCAAACGTGAAACAGATGTCGGTATTGATAGGAGATAGAATCCTGTAATGGAGATGTCTTCAGTGTCGGCCATCATGTCAAAATACTCATTTAGTGGGACTGCACACTCTTCATAACAACCGCAGATAGGAGATTCACAATCAACATTCCAAGCTCCGAGTCCTAGAAGGCCAGCTGGGATTGTTCCAGATAACATAGTTTCGGTAAACGAAAAACTCTCCAGTGCTCCAGCTACTGCCAAAATGCCAAGTTCTGTTGGTAAAGTGCCTGTGATTTTGTTCCCTGAAAGACTCAAGCTAGTCAGGGAAACCAGCATCCCAAATTCACTTGGAACAGGCCCAGTGAACATGTTCTCATGCAATCTCAATTCCTCGAGAGACCGCAAAAGTCCCACGCTGGAAGGAATTGAGCCGGTGAGCGCATTTTCGCCAAGTTGCAAATTTTTCATCATGCCTAGCTGGCCCAAATCAGTTGGCAGTGACCCAGTGAGGCTGTTGTCTGGAAGCTGAAGGCTTGCAAGAGAAGCAATTTCAAATATCTCAACAGGGATAGTACCATTGATTTTCTCATGAGAAAAAACGTCCAAAACTTCAAGAGATTCTAGAAATTTGAGATCTGATGGAAGGCTGCCAGTGAATCCCCCAGAAAGGACAAGTGATGTCAGTTTCGAAAGCAAACCGAGTTCGCTCGGAATTGTACCTGATAAGTCCGCAGAAAGGTCAAGTGATGTCAATTTAGAAAGCCTACCGAGCTCGCTGGGAATTTTACCTGACAAGTCAACACGAAGTGTCAGGGTCTCCAGGTTAGACAAGAGTCCTATTGTTGTCGGCACAGTCCCATTGAACAATAGATCAGATGATTCAAGGCTGAGCATCACAGTTGATTGCTGCAATAAAAAATCTACGTATGATGGGAAGGGCACCGGACAGTTGGATACACAGCCACACATAAGGGTTTTCCGGCAGCCTAAAGATTCTAGAGAAAAAAGCTCAAAGGGCAGAGTTCCAGTGAGCTGATTTTCTGATAAAGACAAGCTAGACAATGAGCCTTCTGTTGCAAGAATAATGACGCTGTTGGGAATGGTACCAGATAACTGGTTGCCGTCAAGGTCCACCGCAGTAACGCCGGTTAAACGTCCTATTTCAGTTGGGATCGTCCCAGTCAACAAATTGGACCCGAGGTCAAGGCTTGTCAGTGCCGCCAATTGACCAATCTCACTTGGTATTGTTCCAGTAAAGATTGATTTAGATGATCGGAGAGACGCCAGGTGAGTGCAAAGCCCCACTTCAGATGGCAGCTGGCCATTTAGATTCATAGAACTGATGTCTAGGACCCTCAATTGTGAAGCAAGTCCAATTTCCGTTGGTACTTTCCCCGAGAAAGAGCTTCCATACAATAGCAGTTCCTGAAGACTCTGCATAATGCCAATCTCGGAGGGAATTATGCCAGTCAAGGAGCTCGCTGCCAAATCAAGTGATACCAAAGAGGAAAGAAGACCAATCTCGCATGGTAGCCCCCCCGCAACAAGTCCGTTGTCGCCAATTCTAAGACGCTCCAAACGACTAAGGAGGAAGAATTCGGAAGGAATTTGGCCTTCGAAAGAGTCACTGAGGTCAAGGTCTCTCATCAAGCTAAGAAAACCTATTGTAGAAGGAATTGTCACTCTGAATTCATTGATGCCAGCATCGGAGGAAGTACCAAGGTACAGCCGCTCAAGTTTTGTCAATTGCCAGATCTCCGAGGGCAGGCTCCCACCAAGACCTGTAGAACCAAGATCAATTTCCACTAGATTAGATAGCAAGCCCAACTCAGACGGAACAGTCCCAGAAAAAAAATTGTTGGGAAGCCTTAATATTCGAAGCGATGACATCTGTCCAATTGAAGTTGATAGTGTTCCATAAAAACTGTTCCACGCCATTGTTAGCACTTCCAGTCGACTCAGCTTTCCAAATTCCGGTGAAAGAGTTCCAGTAATTGTTAAAGGAACTAAAGTGTCGCCAAAATCTGGATCATGGCTATGGTCTAGATCGTCGGTTTGGGAATCCAGGTTGATAGTTCGGAGGTTGGTTAACCAAAATATTTCTGCAGGCAGTTCCCCCTCCAAGTTGTTCGCCCAGAGCCAGAGATTTTCATAGCTTGCATCAGCATAATCCGAATTCGGTTCTATATTGCAGGGATTGGAAAACTGGTTCTGGTAGTCGAACGAAGTTTGGAAATACACCCCAGCAATAAACCAATCAGTCTTGGAAGCCCAGTCACACTCATGCACTTCACTATCGCCCACCCAGCCTGTATTATCCTTCCATGTCGGTCCTTTGGTCGAGTAAAAGAGCGTCGCTAAAGCAAATCTTTGCTTGACGCGCCAGTCTTGATCAACATAGTCTGAAAGTTCCCCCTCATTCTCCAATAACCAATTAAAGGCTCTAGCTTGAGGGGATAGAGAATCTTCGAGGATCCTCTCCATTGTTTCAATGGAAAGGTGCATTTCAAGCTTGTCCTGTACGGATCTTGTTAAGACCATGGTATTATTTGATGTCGCCAAGGTATCATTCGTCTCAGCGCTCTTCTCCTGGTTGGTACTCTCACTATTGCTCAATCCAACTCCCAAACCTACAGCAATGCCCACAATCGCCATCAACACCACCACAAAACAAAGTAGCCACCGCACGAGCTTTCTGTTTGATTCTTTGCGCTGATGCATTCTATGGATATCTTCATCCAAGTCGAATTGCTGTGCTTGCGGCAAATCCAACAATCGGCGACTCTCCCCCATAACAGGTTGTGCTTCTACCAAATCGGAGTCGCCAACCCTTGCTGTCGTTGGTGTCGAATTCGTTCTTGCAGTCGACTCAGTTCTTCTGGGCACCAAGCTTTCCAATGATGGAGCAGCGATCGGTAATGTAGACGTTAAAGGGCCGCTCTCAATGCGCTGTGGTATAGTGCTGGTGATGGTGGAGATCGGGGTCGTCGTCGTGGCAGCTGACGATGTTTCAATTGGTCTTCTTTCCATGGACGACGAGACATCTACATCCGCTCTTCCAGCGGGAACAGGCGATTCTGTGTTGCTCACGTTAGTAGCCCGTATCCTTTCTTGACCGGGTAACTTGGCAAGCTTTGCCTGTCCTCTCGCCGTACTATGTTGGTTCCCATGCGCCCCCACTCCTGCTGCTGACCAGAGTGATTGCTGCTGTTGCTGCTGCTGTTGAATAGAAGAAGGTTGATATCTATTGTGGTGGTTTTTGGTTTGAAGCTTTGACAATTTGTCTTGCCCACGATCTTTCATTGTGTGATGTGGCTTTGTGGTAGTGGCAGTGGATGTAGTATTAGCGGTAGCAGCGGCACGGTTGGCCTGCCATGTAGCCAGCTTGGTCTGTCCCCGATTCACGGGCACCGCTATACCTGTTGTGCCAGGAATGCTTGCAGTTGACTGCGAAGCGACTTGCACCTTGTCAGTATCTAGTAACGAGTCTTCTATAGTATCGGCGACATTGTTGCCAGCAGTACCGTTATTATTCGCTGGGTACGGTTCCTCCCAAGGCACGTCAGGCAGACGAAGGATCGACGTTGACGCTGAGACTTCACCAGGAGGATCCAATCCTGCCCTTTCTCTGGTAGTCCCATTGTTGCTGCCGGAAGGTGTATTATTCGGAGATTGCATGGCACACTCGATGTTTCTGTACAAGAAGGTAGTGATAGCACACACAACATCGATTGTGAAAAGTAGTAGTCTACTGCAGTTACTACTAGTAGTCTAGTAGTAGTTCGACGACACCAAGATACGTGTCGGAAAGCAAAGCAAGCACGTGTGCAAATGACAGATTTTAGTGTACCAATACTGGTATTCCTTGCGTAGCTACTGGTACTACGGTAGTACTATTAGTAGTACCCTAGTACTACTCCCACCTGGTAGCTACTGTAGTAGAGGACGAATTACTAGTAGTAGTCTATTAGTTGTATTAGTAGTAGTAGCTAGTAGTAGACCTACTAGACTAGTAGTCGTTCCTACTCCGAGTAGACATAGGAAAAACATGGGTAGCACAATTGATCGTGTCAAGCTACGGACGAAAAAATAATCATTACAATCCGAAAATTGCTAGACCTACCATCTGCGCGCACAAGACAATTGAGAATTCCAGTATTCCGTCATAGTCGCCCCCAACAGCTCTGCAGCGACCACAAACATCACGCCTGGCCTGGCCTGTACGATGAAATTGAACTGTCTAGTAGAATGGTTGCTGCGAAGTAAGCGACGATGCAAGTACCTGGCATTTCGAAAGGTTCTGCGCTGCTATATTACTGTAGAGTACGTACGAATAGAGACAGCGCGCTCCACTTCTTGATCCAATGTTGTGACACAAACAAAACTTTTGACAGTGCCAATACAAAATAGTTATATCTTTGTGCTTCCGTGATTTGGTAGCAATTAAAGCGCTTGTTGCCAATATTTCTATTCCTGCATGCTGTCACCAGACCGGATGCTCCCAGCAAGACGGCACGATGCAACGGGTAGATGCAGTGGGATCTAAAGTGAGAAATAAATATGCAAATTAGTTGAAACTGTAGGTTGTCTAAAGAGTGCTGCAACATCGTTGATAAAAAAGAAGATGCACGGAAACATTCAAAATAAATCATATCGTTCTTGTTAAAATGAGTTTTTAAAAATAGTATGGTACATGTCACGCACAGCGCTTAAGGGCGGATAAAAAAGACGCTGTAATTACCGCCTGCGCCGAAAAATGTCCTAGGTTTGATTGTCGATTTCTCATGTGCCTTCCTCACATCTTTCAACTTTCTAATATGAAAACTCTTTTGTAATTATACTAAACATTCCATCTTATCGAAACCACGGCTGTTGGCTCAAATATTCATCCAACTTTTGCTCAAAATTCGTAGCAGAAATATTCCCTTCCGTGGGACGATAAAGCGGTGATCTTATGACGCACTGCACCCACAGTTCCGTGTAGACATGTTCCAAAGCTTGCCGAATGGCGTGGCCTTCCACAGGATTGGACGAAGTTGCCATGTACACTGCTACTCGCAATCCACTATTCGCCTCGTAGTTGTGAATCGTACTGGCTCCGGTTTGGACAGAGTGCAAGGCAGGGTCCTTCGTAGGGGATAATGACTGCAGTACTTCCCGCAAGGAAAAAAGCATACCGAAGACCAGTTTGCGCTGCTCTTCCAGGGCAGCTTCATCGGATATAGATTCGGCTTCTGCCTTACCATATCGCTTGGCAAACAAGGTCTTTCCTTTCCGATCAAAAATTAAGAATGAATGAACTCCCATTGTGAATCAATGGTGATATTTGATTGTGGCTTAATTGTTGCCCTTGGTGATGCTTGGGAATGTTAAAAATGAAAGATATGAATGTACTGCAGTGTTATCATTATTATTATTGCTTGCGTACTACTCGTACTTCTTTACCAGTTAGTGCTACTACTAGCTAGTAGTCTAGTAGTCTAGTAGTAGTATCCTTTGCTCCTCAAGTCAGGAGTAAGTAAGCGTCTAATGTCATACTGGAATCAGACTGAAAATCTCAAAGCCGAAAACTACTCGTAATCAGCAGACCACAACAATTCAAATGATGGTTTGGAGTTTGAAGGAGCAGATGAATAAAGAATTTATTATGTTTATGGGCCAGAGACGTTACGTTTGGCTGGGCAGATGTGCAACTGCAATAAACAGTTTAACTTTCAATAATCTTGGCCAAACAAACGTAGTCGACAATTTTGAAGTCTTCATTGGAATCCTTCAAAATGGCGTCCGTTCCATCAATACAGACAAGCTCTCCTTCGACGCCCACTTCGGCACCTCCCGTCACAAGAACCTTGTCGTGTTCCTTGGGTGGAATCATGAATACTTCTCCAACCCTGACATCTTTTGTGGTTTTGTCTTCCAGCTGAACCAAGGCCGTGCTATCAGATGTCACTTCCTTGATCACAGCGGCGACATCAGTGCTTTTCAACTGCACACAGACACGCTCCATGAACCATACGGGAGTTTCTGTGGCATCTCCATCCGTGGTCTCCAAGGTTTGCTCTCGCTTGATAGCTGGCTCCTCCTTGGGCTGCACGGTCTCGCCTTCTGGCTTTTCGGCGGCTGTCGAGCCCCAAGCGGAGGTCGAATCGGCATTTGTTCCCCAACCGTCGCCAACATCATTATTGTCATTCGATGGGGAACCCCAGCCGTCATTGTCGGCTGCTCCATTTCCATTCTCGTTTGCAGGATCAACGGCGCCTCCAGGTCGCCAGACATCATCACTGCTGAAGCCAATGAGAAGAAAGATATGATTTAGCCAACGCGAAGGAAGACATATCACACATCGTAGCATATGGGTTAAATAACCAAATCAAAACAACATGACAACTAATAGTACGTACCCACTGTCGTGCATGGGTGTAGCACCTCCATGCATAGGGGTGGCTCCGCCGTGCATTGGAGTAGCACCGCCCGCAACAAAAGGAGTTGTTGGAGCCATGATATTGGTAACGACAGGAATACCGCGATTAGCGTCCTCGGTCGCTCCGAACTTATCTCCTGCAACGGCGACTCGTTCTCGCACAACCAAAACCTTTTTTAGTCGGGAGTGCAACTCAACTTGGACATGCGTAGCTGTTGTGTCACAAACCGTACCCAAGTAGCCCTTCCACTGCCCTGCTTGAACACGAACAGTCTTTCCGACCAATCCATCATCGCGTTTGCGACCACCTGCAGCTCCTCGCTGAGTAGATTGAGGTGTCACAAACGGACTCATTCCGCCATCATTGGTCGGCCCACGACTATTGTTCCGGGAACCGCCCAGGACGCAACTACGACTTCTGACCACGAAAATTCCAGCGTGTTCCGAACGTGTCTGGGAGTACAAAAAGAGCTGCGATCGACTCATGCGTTTGATAGTAGCAGATTTTCCTTTGTGTGGCCCTTCGGCGACGTTCACAGTGTCACCACAGCGAATTTGATTTCCTTGGACATCCAAAGCAACAGCCCGATTTGATGTCGAGTTGCGCTTTCCACGCAACTCTTCTGGACGCACCTCGCGTACAATTCCATGGTTGTTGATGACAGTAAAGTCTTCTCGTCCGACACGTACAATCACACCGACTTCATTTGCGGAACCACCACCACTCAACACGACAAGATCGTACAACTCGTAGCCTTGTAGCTTGTCTTGACCAGAGGCAACTTCAGCAGACTCTCGCAGCTGCGATGTTCGTACAGATACTTCTCGATTTGTAACATCAGTCAAAACGACTGCTGTGAAATCAGTGTCACCATCAAGCTGTTCTACAGCAACGACCACGCCCGT
>Ga0210054_1003275_pt1 | contig 12259 bp, 10 predicted proteins | sample CryGeymeta201516_FD_185470 | JGI IMG/M metagenome (GOLD analysis project Ga0210054, IMG submission 185470) | Groundwater microbial communities from Crystal Geyser aquifers in Utah, USA - Crystal Geyser metaG 2015-16 (SPAdes) (version 2) | ecosystem: Environmental > Aquatic > Deep subsurface >...
TTCCTCCCCATAACCTCCACGAAAAAGGGGCGCTGCAAAGACCCCGCGGTATCCCTGATCTTGTCTATTGCCTCCATTGCGGTATTTACCGCAGTATCAAAACCAATAGCATAATCAGTGCCATAAACATCGTTATCTATGGTGCCAGGAATGCCAATTACCCTTATATCACCTGCTTTAGCTAATGCCGCTGCACCACGAAAGGTGCCATCACCACCTATGGGTATCAGCCCTTCGAGCCCCTCCTTGTGTAAAACCTGGATTGCTTTCTTTATCCCTTCTTCAGTCTTCATCTCCTCGCATCGCCCACACTCGAGGAAAGTCCCTCCTCGCTGGATGATGTTTGCCACCGACCTGGGAGCTAACCTCACAAAATCCCCTTCCAGCAAGCCACAATATCCACGCCGAATCCCTATTACCTCCAATTTATATCTTGCACCACAGCGGACTACCGCCCTGATGCAAGCATTCATCCCCGGGGCATCGCCGCCGCTAGTTAACACCCCAATCTTTTTCATAATTTCTCTCCTTCGTCACGTAATTATAGCATCTATATCTAGTAAGATATATTAAGCCTGGCAGGTGTGGTATTATCTTAAAATTCAGGGCAGGAAAGATTTTATGGTCAAAATACTCCATACCGCTGATATTCATTTAAGAGAATACAAAGACGAAAGATGGGAAGCACTTGAAGAACTTGTCGAAATTGGCAAGAGAAACAAGGTAGCTATCGTTACAATATGCGGTGACCTTTTTGATAAAGATATTGATGCCGAGAACCTGAGACCAAAGATAAGGGAAGTTTTCTCCAACATACCCTTTAAGGTTCTAATAATTCCTGGCAATCATGATGCTGATTCCTACAAAGGCGGCATGTATTTTGGTGAGGATGTATTTATTCTAACTAACTCGCCATTCGAATATGGCGATGTAAGGATAGTCGGGGTGCCTTTCGAGCCAATACAAGGGCAAAATCTTCTCGGGAAAATTCGAGCGTTAAAAGAAACACTAACCCCAGAAAAAAAGAATATCTTGTTATGCCACGGAGAACTTCTTGATGCTTTCTTCTCCAGAGCGGATTTCGGAGATGAAGGTGAAGAAAGATATATGCCTTTCAAGTTGTCTTACTTCGAGGGATTAAATATTGATTATGTGCTCGCCGGTCACTTCCACTCAAAATTCGATGACAGACGGTTGAAGAACGGAGGCTATTTTGTTTACCCAGGCTCACCTGTTTCCATCACTCAAAGAGAAACAGGGCAGAGGAAGGTTAACCTGTTTGAAGTAGGTAGCCCACCTCAGGAATATCTGCTTGATACATTCCATTACCAAGCAATACCTATAAAGCTCGACCCATTCAAAGAGGAAAACCCTGTAGAAATCGTGCAACAGCATTTTGAGAAACTTCATCCAAAAGCAACTGCCATCCTGACCGTTAAGGGGTATGTTAATAGTGAAAAAATTCAGATGACGGAGCAAGATATCGTGTCTCAAATAAAGGGAATAACCAAGGGCAAATGCGCCGAGGAACACTACGAGCTCAGCGACATCTCTAGAATACTGGAAAATGACTTATTCAAAAGCTTCACGAATAAGGTTAAGGAGGGTGATTATACTGAAGAAAAGGAGAGGCAGCTGCAAGACATTGCCATTAAAGCAATAATGCAAGCAGGATTATGAGGATAAAAGAATTCTCAATAAGACGTTATGGGCCATTGCCCGATATCGGGCGTGTAGCATTGGGTAACTTCTCCCTAATATACGGGGAAAACGAACACGGCAAAACACTAACCATAGATGCTTTGGTGAAATTATCGTTTCACCAATTATCGCCGCAACGTCTTAAGGACCTCTTTAAAAATATAAATAGGGTAGATGAAGCCCCTGATGGATACCTGATTGTAAAGGTTGAGAACGGTGAAGAGATAAAACTTCCTGGGAAAAGAAACTTGGCAGATATTGCAAAGCTGAGTCCTCAAGAATGTCGCAATATCTTCATAATAAGGAACAGCGACCTCTCAATTGCTTCAGAGAGCGATTTTTATCGAGATGTAACCGACCGCCTCACTGGCTTGAGAACCGGAGAGATCTTGCGGATAAAAAAACAACTTCAAGAATTGGGAAAGCTAACTAACCCTGGTAGTACAGCTTCTCTGCGTGACATAGCTGATGAGAAACTAAAGACCAAAATAGAAGAAGCCGAGGAGCTAATTACGAGAATCCAAGCGTTGCAAGAGGAAATCATACAAGAGGAATTTGACACGCTTGAAGAAAAACTTTTCACAACCAAGGAGGAAACGAATAAGGTTAACCTCCAGATAGGAACTTTAGAAGATGCCAGAAAAAGGGAAGATTATGAAAAGAGTAACGAAGCATATCAAATTCTTATATCTGATCAGCAAAAAATGAACGAACTGGAAGTTTATACCACCGCTGAAGCGGAACTTTGGTCTGGATATGAAAGGGATATCAATAATTGGGAAGGGGCTGTAGAAAAGTTACGAAAAGAGGTGGAAACTAAAAAACGGGAGCTTCGGGAAAGAGAGAAATTATTGGGTGAGGAAAAATTAGAACTTGAGGTGCTCAAAGAAAAAAAGGGAAGGATAGATAATGAAATCGAGCCAGATATTAAGAACTACCAGATGGAGGTCGGAAAAGCAAAAAGTGGGGAAACGCAAGGTAAGTTTTTTACAACAGCAGCTACAACTTCGGCAGTATTACTATCAATATCGACCCTGGCACTCATAGTGAGTCCCTCGCCTTTGTTTTACGGATTACTCGCCTTTTTCTTAATCTCCACTGGCATCTTTGCAGCACTGAGATTCTCATTGACCCGAGAGAAAGCTCACCTCGCTGCAGTGTTTGAAAGGATTAAATTAGCCGCCTCCAGGTTTGACCTTGCTGCGGAAAGCCCCCAGGAAATTTTGCAAAATATTGAAAAGTTGGATGCGGAGTATTCCAAAAAACAAAGTAAGGTAGAAAGCATGAGGACCTATGCCTTTGCCTTAGAAAGCCAAATCAAAAGATGGACTGAAACAGATATTCCGAACATAGAAAGGCAATCAAGCAAAGCTAGAGAAACTATAGAGGGTTTAGTCCAAAAATCAAAAGTAAAAACTCTCAAGGAATATCGCCAAAAACTTGACTTGAAATCGACATGTAAATCATCAATCAACACCCAGAAGGGCATACTAAAGAACCAATTTGGTTCAAAAGGAGAAGACTTACAGGAGAATTTTTCCCACTGGTGTGATGAAATCGATGCTCTAAAGGAATATGAGAACAAGGCTAAGGAGACACCCTATGATGGAAAAGCTATGTCGAAGTTAAAAGAGGACCAGCAGAAACTTCAGGAAGGGGGGCAACAACTTGAAGAGAAGTTAAGCCGCTTTCAGGAACAATTAAGAGAAATAGAAAGAAAAACGAACGAAATCCTACAACCAAAAGACGGTCGCCTTTACTGCACTACTTCCATAGACCTGAATATGATTAAGAACGAGCTGTCAACCTTTATGTTCAGCGTCGAAACTGAGAAAGATAACGCCCTAGAAGCCATAAGCATTTTCGAGGAGCTGGAAAGAGAGGAAGAGAAAAAGATCTCCGCCCTTTTTGGTAAGGATAGCCCTATTTCACAGCGTTTCTCCGAGATAACCGGCGGCGTTTATCAGGAAGTAGAGTTTGCTCAGGACGAAACGAAAAAAATTAAAGTAAAGCTCGAGGATGGTAGTGCATTAGACGCCGAACAGTTATCGGGGGCCACTTACGATCAACTTTATCTTTCCATCCGCCTTGCTCTTGGAGAAAAGCTGCTAAAAGGAAGCAAGGGTTTCTTTATTATGGATGACCCTTTTATCAAAGCTGACACCGAGCGGTTACAGCGGCAAATTGACATATTGAAGAAGATTTCCCAATCAGGATGGCAGATTATCTACCTCACCGCAAAAGATGAGGTAAAAGACGTACTCAAACAAGATATAGAGAATGGCAATATCAGCTATACGGAGCTCCCGAGTATGTTTCCCCAACAAAGCGCGGATGTTGACTCTGCTCCCTTACCCAAGACCGATCATCAACTAAATCAAGGTGAGTTGCCACTATAGGTAGCTAGCTCAAATCCTCCTCTTCTATTAGACGACCCTTTTGGTAATTTCGATTTGCTTCGGTTGAATAAAGCATTGCTCCTCTTTAAAGACCTGAGCAAAGATTACCAGATTATTATATTCACCCTGAAAGATATATACGACGAAACAGCCGATAATATAATCCTGCTCGGGTAAAGGTTAAGCTAGTCTCAGCTAGTTTTACTCTATCATTTAGAGTTTCTAGCTTATCTCTTAATTATTCTAATATCTTCGATTTTCCCTTCTTGGTCCACCTCTTGGTCCACCTCCTGGTCCACTTCTCGGTGGGCGAGCTATGTCAACTTTCAAGGTGCGTCCCTGGAAATCAGAACCGTCCAGTGCTTCCTTTGCCTTCTCAGCTTCCGCTGGGCTAGACATTTCCACGAATCCAAAACCTCTACCTTCAATTACATTGACTTGCTTAACTTCACCATGGGGGGAAAACAATTCCTTCAAATCCCCATCGGTTACAGAGTAACTGAGATTTCCTACATAAAGTTTACTACCTTCCATTCTAACCTCCTTTTCTTCTTAATTTCTCTTTGCTTAATAATGCTTCCTCTTCAAGATTTAATTGAGCATCCTTACCACCTCCTTCAGCATTTGCCAGCCATTTCACATACCAGCCTTATAGATTGCTAAACACTAGCATCTATCGTAGCAGTTATCAAGCCCATTGAAACATGCTCGAGATTCAACATCCGAAGTCGGTTATATACCTCCCTACCCCTCAATAACCTCTTTGGTGCTGGGCACTCTGCCGATAATACGCCCGTCGATGCGGGTAGCTGAATCGAGAGCCCGGGCGAGGGCTTTGAATAAAGCTTCGGCTTTGTGGTGGTCGTTGACGCCGGTGATTACCCTGGCGTGGAGGTTGATTTTGGCTTCAGAGGCGAAGGAAACTAAGAAATGGCGAACTAAATCAGCATCCAAGTCACCTATCTTAGCTCGACTGAAGGATGTATCTATCGCACTGTAGGCCCTTCCACCGATATCCACTGCCACCTCTGCCAGAGTTTCATCCATGGGCACAACAGCATGCGCCATTCGGACAATGCCTTGCTTTTGCCCCAATACCTGGTTAAATGCCTTGCCCAAGGAAATAGCTACATCCTCCACAACATGATGCTTGTCAGCACCTGTAGCTGAGATCTTCAGGTCAAATACCCCATGCCTGGCTAGCTGAGCAAGAAGGTGGTCGAACATTCTTATCCCGGTAGTAATTTCAAATTCTCCGCTGCCATCGATGTTCAGTTCTACTTTGACATTGGTCTCGGCAGTTTCCCGAGTTACCTTTGTTTTCCTTTCAGGCATGCTGCCACCTTAACACATTTCCTTCAGCGCTTCAACTAGGGCATCAGTATCCTCTGGTCTGCCCACGCTGATTCTCAAGCAGTCTTTCAATCGTGGGGTATCAAAATAGCGAATAAAAATACCTCTCTGCTGTAATTGACGCCAGATTTCTTTGGCCGGAGATTGTTCCGAGGGGGTAGGCTCAGAATCACAGCATAAGGAGCAAAGAATAAAGTTAGCCCTTGATGGATAGGGCTTTAGCCAATGAGATTGCTTCGCTCCGCTCGCAATGACACCTAATTTGCCGAATAGCCTCTCCCGCTCAGTGATTATCTTGTTTACGTTGCCATGCAGATAGTCCAAATCGCTTAAAGAAGCCAGCACTGCTACCTGGGCAGCGGCGTTGACATTATAAGGCTGCTTAATCTTCATCAGGTAGCCGGCAATTTCCACGGGGAAGATACCATAGCCGATACGGAATCCAGCTAGCCCCGCCCATTTACTGAAGGTGCGCAACACTATTAAGTTACGGTAAGCAGCCACCAAGCCAGCCATGGTTACCCCGCTGAATTCAAAATAAGCCTCGTCAATGACCACGACCCTTCCAGTATCAACGAGCTCCATTAGCTCCTGTTCCTCAATGATGTTGCCGGTAGGATTATTGGGAGAAGCGATAAAGATGACCTTCGTTCTCTTATCCAGCGCTCTTTTTACGCCCGCTATATCCAGAGCAAAATCCTCATCCTTTCTGGGCACCTCAATCACCCTGCCACCACAGACTTCAGCACTGAAGGGATACATGCCAAACGTTGGTGAGCAGGTTATAATTCTGTCACCTGGCTCAAGAAAGAGCCTTGATACAAGGTCAATTAACTCATCGCTGCCGCTGCCACAGACGATATGCTGGCGATCTACACCGGTATATTCCTGCAATGCTTCCCTTAGCTTTCTCTGCTCCGGGTCGGGGTAGATATGATAGTAAGGATAGTCAGCGACAGCCTGAGAAACCTTCGGAGAGCAACCGTAGGGATTCTCGTTGCCATCTAGCTTTATCAACTTTCCTTCAACCTGCTGCACCAGAATCTCCACCGGCTCTATTGGGGTGTAGCTTTTCATCGCTATTAGTTCAGGCCTTACCAGCTTCTTTATGTTCATCTATCCGTTGCGGTTGCTTCGTTTTGCTCTCAATGACACCGCCCGGGCATGAGCACTAAACCCCTCAGCCTCAGCTAAGGTTATCGCTGCTTGAGAAAGGTCCCTGGCGGTGGAATCATCCAGTGAAATGATATTGGTAACCTTGAGGAAATCTTCAACACCCAAGGGCGAACTGAAACGAGCACTTCCCCCGGTAGGCAATACATGGCTGGGACCAGCAACATAATCACCGAGAACCACTGATGAATTATCGCCAGTGAAAATGCAGCCGGCACTATAGATTTTGGGAATCAAAGAAGAGGCATCAGCTACCATAAGGGAAAGATGCTCAGGAGCATAAAGATTGACCAATTCCACAGCCTGGTCAATATCATCCACGAGGACAATCATTCCACTCTTAATGGCTTCAGCAGCAATGAAAGACCGCTCCATTTTATCCAATCTGAGTGAAATTTCTCCATCAATCTTGTCAGCCAGCTCAGGCGATGTGGTAATCAAGATCGCCTTTGCCATCGGGTCATGCTCAGTCTGAGCCAGAAGCTCAGCAGCACACAAAGATGCATCGGCAGTGCCATCAGCCACAATTACAATCTCACTTGGTCCCTGAAGACCATCAATGGCTACCTCACCATAGACCATCATTTTAGCTAGCACCACAAAGTTGTTGCCTGGACCGCAGATTTTATCCACCTTGGGCACTGACTCCGTGCCAAACGCTAGAGCAGCGATGGCTTGAGCACCGCCAATCTTAAAAATCCGATTTACCTGAGCGATGCTAGCCGCTACCAATGTTGCAGCAGGAATAGCTCCATCAGGTCGGGGAGGAGAAGCCATAATGATTTGCTTAACACCAGCTACCTTAGCAGGAATGACAGTCATCAACACCGTGGAGGGATAACAGGCAGTTCCACCGGGGATATAGACCCCTATCTTATTCAGAGGACGAACCTGCCTCTTCAGACATCGGGCAATGGATATAATGCCAGTTTTTGGTAAGCAAGCAAGGTGAAATTCTCTTATCCTTTTAGCAGCTAACTCGAGGGCTGAGACTAACTTCTCATCCGCGGCATCGTAAGCCGCCGAAATCTCCTGCTTGCTCACCTCCAGAGAATCAAGTTGAGCACCATCTAATTCCTTAGCGTAGTGGAAAAGAGCCTTATCACCCTCCTTTTGCACCCTGCCGATAATATCAGCCACCACCTGTTGATGCTCTATCCCTATATCCAAGGATTGTAGCGGGGACTTTCGATCAAGTAATCGCTTTGCGCGGGCAAAATCCTCGATTCTTTTCACGATAATCCTCCTCGCATCATCTGAATGATAAAATCTATCTCTTCCTTCTTATCAGGTGAGTTAATGCTTTCCTTGTTGCCAATGAGACACGCAGTGGATTCACAAAGGACATCAATAATTTTAAGATTATGCTCTGCCATGGTTTTCCCAGTCTGCATATTATCAATAAGCAAATCGGCATCTTCAGGCAGAAAAGCCTCACTTGCCCCCCATGTTGGTATCAGTTTATATGGACTAATGTGATGGTCACAAAGATACTTATCGCCAATGTTGACATATTCCGAGGCTACCCTCAGTGTGGGTAATTTACCCTTCTGCAGCAATTGCCTAACGTCTTCCATGGTTGACGCTGGCATTTCCTGGCTCACCGCAGCTACGATTTTAACTTTGCCGAAGCCAAGGTCCAATAATTCCACCACAGGGCTGGAGGGAAAACGGTAGACATGGTCAAGTAGCCAATCCTTGCCAGTTATTGCAAGGTCAAAATTGCCGTTAGCTACCTGGAGTGGCATATCCTGAGGTCTGATTACTTTAACGCCCAGCCAGTCTAGGTCAACCGAGGGATGATAATCCAGCACCTCCCCAGAATAATGGCTTAAATTGAGTCCCACTCGTTCTAAAAACTTTGCCGTGGGTGGTTGCTGATGCCCATCAGGTAAAGCTAGCTTGACTTTCTTTAGCTCAGGACGGGGAAGCGAACCAACAAAACCTTCCTTGCTACTTACCTCTTCGAATGATAACGAAAATTCCCTATTATCAAGCATGGGAGCGAAACGATTCAATACTGAAGCCAAGTCCTTATTGTCCAAGCTCTCCCGGCTGGCAATTACCGTAGCTCTAGCGGGGAGCAATTTCATGAGGGGAAGTAAACCTTTTCGTTCCAATTCCTCCTCATTTCTGGCCCACAATACCGCAATTTCAGCGTTCTCCGGAGGATAACCCCCAGCATCTCCCCAAACTGGGAAAATCCGAAACCTTCTCATTCTGATATTTAAGGCGAAGGCTTCGGCTAAATCAGGATACTCACTTACTATACGCCAGTTACCTTGTCTACCGAGAAGTCCATCTAGGTTTTTTATTTCTGATTCGTAACTGATTGCAGCGTATATATACCCCTCACCATAATTTAGAGTGGACAGCTTCACTACTGCGCTGGCTTTATACCGCACAAGAAGTTCTTCGATCCAATCCAACCCACATATCCCTAAGTCATAATTACCTATCGACACCTGGATAGGAATATCCTTTTCCCAAAATATCTTGGCGGAGAGATAAGGAGGTTTTGCCGACTTAAGCCGATATTGCCTTGTTTGCTCACTATACCCTTCAAAGCCTAAACCTACGCCATCAAGCAAATTTGCCGTGTCCGGAAGTAACCTCCCTTTAGGTAAAGCAAGTTTGATATAATTTGACTGGTTTGCCATAGAAATTTAATCCACACCTAATATGCCAACAACCTGAGGTAGAGTGCGGACCTCCCATTTTTCACCGCTTTTTTGGTCAATAATCACAAAAGATTCTTCACCGGAAACAGAAACAACCCATCGATAATCAGCTACACTCTCTCCAGCAAAGTCAAGCTCAACTATACGCCCGGCGCTACGAAGCGATTGAGCCAGGCTAAAGCATGCCTCCACTACCCTGGATTTTTTTTCATCTCCTCTAAGCAACACTCCAGATTCGCTACGCTCGTCTTCCTTCAGGGAGAGCATCTTTATTACCGGGTCAACGTAAATGGCAAATCCACAAGCGGGCATGCTCTTGCTGCCCATAAGCGATAGGAGCTCATCATACCTTCCACCACCACCAATTTTCTCGCCTCGGGAGAATAATTGAAGGCAAATCCCAGTGTAATACTCAAACCCATGAATGGCAGCAATGTCAATCTGATAATCGCATTTCAAGTCATCCAACAACCGGAGAATGTCAATGAAATTACTGAGATTGGATTCCAGCTCCGGCGAAGTTCCTTCTGCTGGAAGCTTAACTTTCTTGAGGAAGTCACTTAACTTCCCTTTGAAGTTCACCAGCGAGACAAGAAACTTATCCAGCTCAAGATTATTTGACTTTGCTTCCTTCCATGCCTGCCAATCACCATCCAGAATACGCCCGAGCATTCTAGCCTCATCTCTGGGACTAAGCCCAAGCTCCTTAACCAGCGCCTTCGCCAAACCGGCATGGGACAGCCGCAACTGTACTCCGCTAATGCCAAGGCTATGTAATAGCTCATGGGCTAACAAGAGAAGCTCTACATCCGCCATTGGACTAGCACCACCTAAGAACTCAACACCACATTGCCACCGCTCCCTGTTTTCCTTCCCCGTCTGCTCAAAAGCAAAGATGTCAGTGACATAGAAAAACCTGGCAGGGAAGCTTAGATTTTCAAGATAAAGTCGGGCTATAGGTATGGTACCGTCCGGTCTGAGCACTACCCTTTCTCCACTCCAGCCATCCCAATCAAGAAAGGAGTATGCCTTACTTAATCTGCTGGGGGTAAGCGTTCCTGTAGCAGTAAACAGGCGGAGATATTCCAGGCTCGGTGTCCTTACCTCACGATACCCCCACTTAGTACAACAATTGCGGAAGGTATCCTCAATATAGCGAAATTTCCCCATATCATCGGGGAGTAAATCCCGCATGCCTTTGCACCGCTGGCTTTCCATCCTAAAAACCTATGTTAACCAATTTGCCCCATTCTATACTACCCTTCATCTTGCTTCAATGAGGAAGCACCTCGAGAGCTTGCTTTAAATCTTCAGGCAAAGGCGAGCTAAATTCAAGGTATTGATTGGTTGACGGCAAGCGGAAGCCAAGACGATAAGCATGAATGAACTGCCGCCCAATATAAGCTGATTTCACCCCATAAACAGGGTCACCAACCACAGGATAACCAATAGCGGAAAGGTGTACCCTTATCTGGTGTGTCCGCCCCGTTTTGGGCATTACCTCAAGTAAACTGTAATCGCCAAGGTATTGGTTAACCTGGTAATGTGTTATTGCCTCTCTCCCCTCCTCTACTACCATCATTCGCTTGCGATTTCTCGGGTCTCGCCCAATAGGCAATTCAATTGTCCCCTGACCAGGAAATACCTTCCCTTTAACCAGAACAAGATAGCTCTTGGTTACTGTTTTACCTTTGAACTGGTTAATTAGAGAAACTCGAGCGGATTCATTTTTAGCAACAACAATGAGCCCTGAGGTATCTTTATCCAGCCTATGAACTATGCCTGGCCGCACCAGGTCACCGCTCCCCTCCAGACCGGGACAATGCGCCAGGAGAGCGTTAACTAAAGTGTGGTCAGGATGCCAGGGAGCAGGATGAATGGTTAAGCCAGCAGGTTTATCCACCACGATAATTTCACTATCTTCATAGACTATTTTTAGGGAAATCGGCTCAGCCTGCGGAGGGGTAGGTAAGGGAGGAAACTCAATGGTTATCCTGTCTTTTCCAGCCAATTTGCGACTCGCCTTAGCCCTTCCTCGATTAACCAAAATATAGCCTTGCTCAATCAATTTCTGTAAATAGGCCCGAGAAAATTGAGGAAATGCCTGAACTAAATAACTATCAAGGCGAATGCCCGGCGTGGAAACAGTGAGGTGGAGCATTTTAGTCTTTGGAAGCGCGTCCATGGTGATATACCCTGGCGAATAATCCCGTACGATAAAGGGAATAAATGAACAAAATTACGCCAGCCACTATAGCAGCATCTCCGAAATTAAACGCTGGCCAGTGGAAGTCATCCCAGAGACGAAGGTCAATGAAATCAACGACATAGCCAAGACGAAGACGGTCTATCAAATTACCAGTGGCGCCACCAAAGAGCAATCCTAGCGATACATTGCTTAGTGCGGTCTTGGACGATAAATAATGCCGCGCTAACAAAATGATAATTAACACCGCTATAGCAGTAGCGATAGGAAGAGAAACTTGTCCCGGCAGTAAGCCAAAAACGAAGCCAGTATTTTCATGGTGCACTAAATTCAGGAAGCTTGTCTGGGGGACTACCTCACCTAGAGCCAAATTATTCCTAACCCATAACTTAGTTACCTGGTCGAGGACGATTATTGAAGCAGCAGCAACCAAAAAAAGTCTAAGTTGCCCTTTATTTTGCATCCCTCGTCTGGCGCACCTTGCATCCCAAGCACAAGTTCGCTTGAGGTATCGCTTCAAGGCGGGCGGGCTCTATAGGCTTGCCACAAGAATCACACAATCCATAAGTCCCCGCTTCATACTTCTCCAGGGCATGGTCTATTTCAGCAAGAGATTTCTTCAACCTTTTTTCCAAATCCAGCCTCTTTTCTAACTCCAAAACCTGGCTTGCCTCCTCCCCTCTTTTGCCAAACGGACCGCCAGCCCTTCTTTCCGCCGTTTGCTGAGAAGTTTGTATCTGCTCCGG
>Ga0210054_1003282_pt1 | contig 12237 bp, 6 predicted proteins | sample CryGeymeta201516_FD_185470 | JGI IMG/M metagenome (GOLD analysis project Ga0210054, IMG submission 185470) | Groundwater microbial communities from Crystal Geyser aquifers in Utah, USA - Crystal Geyser metaG 2015-16 (SPAdes) (version 2) | ecosystem: Environmental > Aquatic > Deep subsurface >...
CATCTATTCTGAAACAAAGGGAGAACATCACGCACCCAAACAACACCATCTTACTCCAGCAAAAGGCAGCACTGTTTCAAGGCGATACATGAAGCTACGCAAACTGCACCAGGTAAGCATAAAGACGATACACGCATTGAGAAAGAAAAGCCGCAGCAACAGTAAATCGTTCTTCCACCGAAACCATATCTATTCAATATGAGTATCAATAAGAGTAACAATGGTAGCAAAACCCCCAACAACAATGTCCCAGGTCACGTTGATGAGCCCCTCTATTTTACAGAATTCAGCTCCAATCATTCGGTAGTAGTGCCACGTGTGTGGAATAGTAGCTTTTTGGGCAATCCACACAACGTGAAAATCACGAAGAATCGGATCTCCCGCTTCTCCAATCAAGACACCAAGCAAGAAGCTGCCAAGGACGATATTGACGAACAAAAAGTCACCACCACGAAGAATCGGATCTCCCGTTTCTCCAACCAAGACACCAAGCAAGAAGCTGCAAAGGATGGCGGTATTGACGAACAAAACGTCACCACCACCAAGAATCGGATCTCCCGCTTGTCGAACCAAGACACCAAGCAAGAAGCTGCCAAATATGGCAGTATTGAAGGGAAGTCGCGGATGCAAGCTATTATTGAAAAAAATCAGGCTCAGACAGTGCTCAAGTACACACGAGAATCCCTAAAACTTGCAAAAACTCTTCATGATACGCAGCAGCAGTTCCTTCTCATGCCTTTCATTGACTGTCATCTTCAGGAAGCTGGAGACTGGGAGGGTGTACTTAACCATCTCGGAGAAAAAGAGTCAATTTTGATCAGCGAAATTGCTCATTTCGAGAAAGAAATCCAGTGCCGAGAACCCAAGATTCATTTGGCCGCCACCAAACCCAACAACGAACCAGACGCAGCAAAAACCAGAGAGCATGAAGGTTCATGGTATGAAGCATTGGACAACCAAGAGGACGTCGATGAAAAAAAGAAGGCCGCCATAGTAATTGGCATGGGTGAACTTGCAACAGCCACTGCCCATGAGCAACCACGAAATTCCTTTGCCTTTTCTTCTTTCTGTGCGGAAGGCTCCATTTATTCGTCAGATGTCACAGTAACAACAGGAAATCGAAGCAAATTAGTTCACGACGTGGCTCTCGAGGAAATTCAAGTGCAAGAGCAACCACGAAATCTCTCTGACTCTTCTTCTTTCTGTGCGAAAGGCTCCACGTATTCGTCAGATGACACAGTAATAGCAGGAAAGCGAAACAAATTAGTTCACGACGTGGCTCTCGAGGAAATTCAAGTGCAAGAGCAACCACGAAATTCCTCTGACTCTTCTTCTTTCTGTGCGAAACGCTCCACGTATTCGTCAGATGACACAGTAATAGCAGGAAAGCGAAACAAATTAATTCACGACGTGGCTCTCAAGGAAATTGAAGTGGCGACGTTCGACGCGTCGAATCATCAAACCACCACGAAATTTGGATTGGCGGGCCGCAACAACGTGAATTTGGGAAAAGAGAACCAACAAAATCCACATATTATTCTATTGCTCGACTCGCCGGACACGAAACAAGCCATGACAGAAACGAACGAAACCAAAACCATGAATCGGTCCAGCGTCAATCAAACCAGCATCCCGGATGCTGCTGCAGAAATTCCCTTCAAGGGAAAACCGCGTTCGATTATCAACACAACACTACAGAGACAGATAAAGGTTCCGAAACTACGGGAGGTAAACCTTACACAGCAACAGAAGGACAGCGACATTATGCGGCATGGCACTCGCCGCGAGGTTTTCCGCTTTCTCAAGGCTGAGGGGTCGGCTGAGAATCAAGACTGGAGCTTCATCGCTTATCGTAATGTCATTACACTTGAGAGTCTGACGAAGGACGTGTTGGCGGCGGTATATTTTCACAATAATCCCAATTTCCCCCAGGTTCTCTTGAATTCCTATGTTAACCTCCATACTTTCCAGCGCCACAACGAGATCTATACTCAAAATTCCACCGATCTTTACAAGACGCAACTCGCCCAACTATTCGGTGTCCCAATCCACCCAGGCATGGATGCTTTCAAAAATAAGGAGATGTGTTATCACCATTCCCGGGATATGGAAAAATCCCGGGGCTGTGTATCCAATATTCCGGGATATCCATATCCCGGGCTTGTTTGACGATTTAGTGATCACCAATTCCGGGATGATGAAAAAACTGGGGATGTATTTTATGCTTATATCCGGATTGAATAGTTTAATGTTACATTGTATTTAGATCATCGTTGTCCAAACTTTTCTTACTTTTGTACTCTATACATCTATGGTCGTACAGTATAGTGAATTAATTTTTTGCATTGTCTCACTTTTTGTTAATTTCTTGCTTTTACATTTGGGTGGGTGAACAGGTGGGTGAACGGGTGGGTGAACAGGTGGATGAACGGGCGGGTGAACAGGTGGGTGAACAGGCGGGTGAACAGGCGGGTGAACGGGCGGGTGAACAGATAGTAACATGATGTCACAAGTGAAACCACTTTAAGCAAGAAGAACGTGTTGTAGTAACGAAAATAACGAAACTTCACGAAATGAGAAATAAGAATGAGTTTCCACGCTATTCCACGCTGTGGCAAGAATACTTCATGAATATTTTGTTTCGTCTTTGTCATAAAAATCATCTTTTTTGCATTAAAATAAAACCAACTATTTTTGTAAAAATGGCTGATGATATTCCATTTGATGATTCTCGTTTGTTGTGCAATCCCAATGGTGGAGACTACAATGTCGTGGATGTTTCTACCCTGGAAGCACAAATGATTGATTTTAATACCGGTCGCAATCCCTCCATCACTCCAGCTTCCCTTGCTTTCAAGCAGAATTATATTGTTCCAAAAATTGATGAAAATCTTCCTGATGATCGTAAGCAGATGGAAGAAAGACTTGCTCGTGAATCATCAAGAGATAACTCTATTCCTCTTATCAAGAATTGGCTTTACCCTGATTTCCAGCATGGCATCAACCCCGTTACCAGCCGTTATTATCTTCAAACTGCTAAGAATTTAATCACTTTTTGCTTCCGTGTTTCCCAAACATTTATTCTCCAGAAAGTCATGAATGTGAAAAAGTCGAGGAGTACCTTGAAGAGGTACGAGAGCTCAGTCCGTATTGGTGTTGTTGCAGCTGCAATTGTTGGTTCTTGCTATGGATTCGTGGAACATTCTCCTAATACAACATTGGAAAGCATCAAGGAGGATCTTGACCCTGATTATACTTTGGAACATTACCGATATTATTCCGAGTATGTGTTGGTTTTGTGTCGCTACATTTTTACATATATTTTTTCTTGTAAGGACTGTGTCAATTGGAATTCTGTCAAAAATTTCAAGATTGGAAACATGAAGAGCACACACACCCGTGGACGTATGAAATATGGTCTTTGGAGCAATTCCTTTATGTCTTACTTGCAGATTGATGGTGATAATGTTTCTGCTTCCGTAAAGATGACTCGAGGCCACAATTTTGAAATGGCAAAACTATTGGATTGTGTACTTCCAGGGTTTTGGGCAAAGCAATCGCAGGTATCTCGGGGCTATATGCTTCGTAGTGAACATGCGCAGCCAAACTGGGAGCACGATGCATTGTATAAGAATCGTCTTTATCCAACCTCCCAAAATTATTATGAAGGTGGTACTATCAACAGAACTAATCGCCAACGTGAAATTCCTTCAGTGAAGCGTGCACTGTGGGAAACTGCTATTTCGGAACCTCCTGTTGCTGAGGAACCTCTCCCTCCCAACCCTGAGGAACCTCTCCCTCTCAACCCTGAGGAACCTCTCCCTCTCAACCCTGAGGAAGCTCTCCCTGTCAACCCTGAGGAACCCGTCCCTGATCCTGATGTACCCATCCGTGATCCTCTGCTGGCTTTACTTGATGATGAAGATGACGATGAGCTGAAGAAACTTCTTGAAAATGATGAAGATCATTTACGTGCCCTCGCTGCATCTTCGGAGGAGGATGGAGGAGGAAAACAGACACCAACTCGTAACAAGCGTAGAAAGCTATCCGGACCAAATACAAATACTACGATGCCTTTTGTTTCTCCTTAAGAAGATACATACAATACTGAACGCATAATTTATTATTATTGCTATTTTTTACGTAATGTTCTCCCTTTTTTTCTGTGCTGTTGTTGCTTTTGCCGTTGCTGCTTCTGTCGTGCTTTCTTCCTTGCTAATTTCGTTGATTGTACTATTTCTTTGGATGGGTAGGATTTATCCATATCTGCATTCCAATCTGGGTCGTCCCATGCTGCAATGTCAGTTCCCCAAAGATGAATTCTGTAGTAATCATAAAACATTGTCCCTGCATTGTGCTTCAGAGCTGCCCACACACATCTGTGCTGAGCACTATCAATAACTGTACTGGCCAAGTGTGTAAAGAAAACATTTTCGTCATGGGCCCTTGTCTCTTGTTTCTCGCAAAATACAGTATCATCCTCATCACTGATCCATGCCTGGTGGACACAGCATCTAGTCATTATTGAAATAGTAATACCCTTGTAGTAGGTCTCACAATCCGGCACCAAACCCTCTGCATTGGATGAATGTGATAAATAATAACCACCATCATGCAGTTCGTCTTCATAGACAAGTGCAAACGAATCCCCATGTAACTGTCCAATTGTAATGTCATGCTCACATGATGTTTGTACAAATTCGTAGCCAGAATGCTGTGTACACGGTTCCAATTCATGCCGATGAAAAACCAATTTTTTGGGATCACCAACAGTGTAAATAATAACGGGAGTACCTGGCTTTTGTGAATTGTTGCTTTGGGGACCACTATATTTTGTCATGGAAATGTCATTGTGGCGATTTACTTCTTTATCCCCCCAGTAGACTTTCATGGAAATTACATTGAAGTGATCGTCTCCTAATTGTTGGTGCAAATCAGGATCTACTCTGGACATCTCTTCTATTTCTTTCAAAACACGAGAAGCCCAATATCCTGCTTTACTTTTGTCCGTTGCTCGAAATATTTTATGTGTGCGGGGATCAAGACCAATGGTAGAGGAGCCGGATCCACTTCCATACGACCAAACACGAGTGTATCCTGGTTTGTTGCCCTGATAGTTGTCAACCGGGAGGGAATAATAGGAATTCAAAGCAGATGGAGCGTATGATGCAGGAACAGCTGGGTTTTGGTTGGAGGCTTTCAAATCATCGTGCAAGAAATGAGAACAGAGATATTCCTGCACAAATTTGCGAATTGTTATATCCAGGTGTCTTTTCTTCCGACGAATAAGGGGAAGATTTCCATGGCTCTTTTTTGTGATTTTTCGAGAATGCATGGGGAAATCTGAATGTTTCCTATAATCACAGGAGGCCCGGACAACTTTTGAAACACGTTCCTGCCATACCTTCGCTGCAGTATCCCGATATCCAACCTCCCGGAGTTCCGGAACAACTCGTCTTCTCTTAGGTATTTTGTCCTTTGCTTTCACACCACCTTTGCTGAGGTAAGGTTGGATAATAGCCTTCTTCTTTCTGTTCGTGTTGTCCTTCGCTTTCCCAGCTAAGAACACTTTTTTTGCCCGATTCCAACGTGCCTTAGCTCGAGGATATGGTTGAAGAAAAACGAACAGCCTTGGATCATCTTCTGTTATTTCAGAATAACAACGTTTTGACATTGTCGAATTCTTCAGTTCGTCTTTCAGTTCGTCTTTTGTGTAATAAAAAATAATATGAATGAATTTGGAACCAAACAGCTTAAGTACCAGTTAAATTATTATAAGTAGCAACATCGGTACGATTTACAAACCAAACAGCTTAAGTACTAGTTAAATTATTATTAGTAGCAACATCGGTACGATTTACAAACCAAACAGCTTAAGTACTAGTTAAATTATTATAAGTAGCAACATCGGTACGATTTACAAACCAAACAGCTTAAGTACTAGTTAAATTATTATAAGTAGCAACATCGGTACGATTTACAAACCAAACAGCTTAAGTACTAGTTAAATTATTATAAGTAGCAACATCGGTACGATTTACAAACCAAACAGCTTAAGTACTAGTTAAATTATTATAAGTAGCAACATCGGTACGAACATCGGTACGATTTTGGATACAAAGAAAACGATTTTGGATCCAAAGAGAACAACATTTCAGATCGTGTTATCACGTTCACATCGTGTTACTAACGGGTGAGGGGATGGGTGGGTGGACGGGTGGGTAGACAGTAACACATATAGTAACACATACATATTATCTCCTTGCTAACGGACAACATTCCGGGGATTACAACAATTGCCATTGCATGCACAGCCACTGTGACACATGCGGTTGTTTTTACTGCAAATACAGCTGGAACACTTCTTCTTTTTTGATTTGCATCTGCAAGTTGTAGCACCGGAGGCCATAACACCAAACGACAATTCATGGGCTTTCTTCATGGAAACAATGGGAACATGTTCTGGAAGAAATTTTCCTTCAAGGACTTGTTTTCTTATATTCTCTAAGGCAGGTGATAGAGCTATGTGATCTCCCCGTTTGAAGAGAATTAATTTATCCGCAGCCAGCCATAGTTCCTTTTTGTTTTTTGCATTACCATATCCAAGAATACCAAATTCAGTAACACATCGGAAAGAGGAGCCCCTCCAAAACTTTGCGAAGACAATTGCTAAAATATTCAGTGGATTGCATCTCGATCTTTCCGTTGGGTTTATCACCACTTGTACCACTGTTCCAATAGTAATTGAACTCGTGTAGTCCAAGTATCGTTTCTCCATCTGGTCACCCTGATGTTTCTGTCGTTTCTTGGCATTCTCATCAGAATTCTCCTTTATAGAAATTCGTTCTCTTTTAGCTTCTTGTAGCAATTTATTTGTTCTCGGACTTGATTCTAAAGGCTCTCTTTTAATGAATGGTGGGGAAATACATTGAGGTGATTCTTCTGGAATACTAGCTGATTGTGATTGTTTTTGTTTGTCGTTCGGTGATGAGAAAAGATCAATCTCTGTGTATAAACCAGCCATTTTGGGACCAACAGTCCGTACCAAAAAAAGTTCATCCTCCATTAGATCAATCCAGTATTTGTACTGCCGCACAATTTCCTTTCTTAATTCGGCTTCAGAAAAATCAGCTGGTACAAAGGCACCACCGGACAATCTATACCAGAGAACACCACATGCAATGGGTCCACAGCTACTACCATCTGTTTGTCGGAAGATTGAATCATTCACATTCATAGTGAAATCCTCTAGTCCCGAAGCCGATAGAGATAGAAGATTCAGCCGTTGTAGCAACTTCATTGCATGTCCTGTCCAGATTTTCGAAGTGCAGTTAGTAACATTGTAGCCATCATAAACTGTAACGTGTTTATGACCCAAATTTATTTGCAAAACAGCAAAATGCCCTGATTCATTGGCCACACAAAGAATGTTTTTCACGGATTCCTTCAACTTGCTTTTGAAAACTTGGTCTTTACCAATTTGTTCTCTTGAGTTCAAGCTGGACACCATCACATACATGTGTGGATTATGTATGTAGTGGGAACAGAGTACTGCGAAAGAGGATACAAAGTCACTTTCAAACCACCTATGTGTATCTGCACACAACTTATAGTATTCCTCGTCCAACAAAGAAACTTTTCTTGTAACTCCAGCCCCAATGGGTAGATGCACCTGACAAACAATACTATCCTCAGAACCAGTAGCACTGAAATTATCAGTAATAGTGGAGAGTGATTTGCCTGCGGCACTTCCACTGGGCTTGTCCTCACACATATTACATTTTTCACAAAACAATTCCAACAAAGTGCATTTGTGATCAGTATTCTTCTTCTTGGTACTTCCAGGAAGGGTGTGACTAATATTTCGAATATTACGAAATAACTGAGAAGGTGCTTTGGCATATGCTACACCAAGAGATACCTTCGTACTTCTACTTCCTGTGAAGTCACCATATATTTCTCCTTCCTTTGGTTTCGTTGCTGGTGGCAACAAGGAAATCTTTTCAGGTTCCAACTTAACCTTCATTTTACTTGCAACGGGAGGGGGGGAGGATATGGGGGAACAGAATTCACCTTCAGGAAAGTGAACAAACCTCCGAGAGAGAATAGGAGAAGGTGATTTAGCTTTCGGCTTTCTGTCCTGCTCTTCATCATCATCAGATGATAATGAAAACATGTCATTTTTCATGGATTTCGTCACCTGCTTCAGAGTAGTAGTCGGAATGTGAAGAGAAGTAGGTGATGGTACTGATGTTTTCACATCACCTTGGTTGCTAGCAGCAAAACCTATATTCTCAGAATTACTTTTAGTTGCTTCCAAATCATTCATGGCAACCCTTGTTGTGGTCTCTTCCAAATCATCATCGTCACCAAGAAAATCCACATCATCTTCCAAATTGAGCTGCGTTCCATCATGGAATCCTTCACGATGTAGTAAAGCCATTCTCTTCTTGTAGTCATGACCCAGTAAGTTTGCTCTATTGGCAACATTGCATTTTCTTTTGAATCTTTCAGCATTGATATGAGCAAAAATTGGATCTTGAAATGGCATTCCAAATAAACTAAAATATGGTGTATCATCAAAGAGCCTCCGGGATTTCAATGAAGAATTAGCAGAAGCCATGGACCGGGGATACTCTGTCAGCCAACTGATTTTTTTCTTTTCTTGAGGATCTTCCACCAGCATTCTCTTGTGTTGCACATCTTTTGCAATACTTTTTTTAATAGATCCATTGCTTCTTTCCACTGAACCTTGATGACGTGGAGTTCTAGGCTGACCAGTTGTTAAAAAAATGGCTTTCTCATCTCGTTGCTGAAGTTCTTCAATTAACAAATGAACCTCACCTTTGAACTCATTACCATTGTCAGTCTGGATCACCATGGGATAGCCCAGTAAATTACTGATAAAGAAAAGCTCTGAAGCAACATGCTTGGCTTCTTTTGATGGAAGAGGACGGAGAATACAAAACCTTGTAAAGTGATCCTTTATATTAAGTAACCACTTGTAAGTCACACCATTATGACCAATCTGGGGATCTTCACGGTAATCAACAAGATCAAGTTGCCAAAGCCACCTGAAACTGCCGGATTGTATATGGGCTTTTGCACCCTGTTGAGCTTTGCTACCCTCTCTTTTCAGGTTACAAATTGGACATGTGTCACAGAATGCTTCAACTTCTGCTCTGGTTATATTATAGAAACCAGCAGAATCAATTTTCAATTTTGTTGTATCCGACAAATGATGGCTACTAGAAACATGGTGATTGTAGATAATATCAAATGTTTCAAGTATGTGAACAACCCTTTTTTTTTCCAGGACCAAAGTTTTCTTGTTCAGCTTCACCTTATAAAGCAAATCAATACCTTCTGCATTCTCGTGTACTTCTTGCAGGCGAGCACCATAAGTAAGATTCTTACAATCACTATAGGCTAATTGAAATTGCTTGGCATTCTTAAATTTACCATCACCTGTTTTCCAATATTTCAGGGCATGAACACGTCTTCTCCATTTTGCTGGAGTAAGCCTCTTGGAAGGACCCAGTGTACCAGTAACACCAATACACTTCTTCTTCTCCTCTGCAGTAAGAGACAGATTAGATTCTTCTTGCAGGGATAACAAATCTTCCAGTTGTTTCTCATTTTTAACAACATTCAAATCAATTCCATAGGCTAATTGCATAAACTTCCGTTGATGGATGGCTTTCATACTATTATCATCACTTGATGGAATGTAGAAGTCAAATGCTTTATCATTTTGACAACTACTCCGACTAGGAGAAGAAGAGGAACCATTAGAAGCAACAGAAGATGACATGCTTAAGTTAATGTCAAGTTACAGATAAATATATAATGGTAATAGATAAGTTAACCTATTGCTCAATAAATTATCTGAATGAGGAGGAAGCAGGAAATGCAAATTAAAGAAAGACGGCATGAAAATTTCTAATATCCAGAAAAGTTGGTGGGCCATCAGAAATTTTAATAATACATCGGAGGTACTAGCATTAATTACAGTAATAATGTTACTTAGTAAACAAACGTTACAATAAAACTGTTGATATTACTTAAGCCCAACAAATGCTACTTCCAAAAACAACCCCGGGAATGTGTTTTTCCCTATCCCGGGGTAATTCTGCAATTCCCGGGGTAGGGATATCCCTCGATTGGTGACAACAGATGCAACGAATTCTTGACGGGTTGAACAATACGCCCGATGTATCACGTCAGGTAAAACAACGTCGTGAAAAAACGGTAAAAAAACTACGTCTTCAAGCCATTGGTCTTGAGGTGCTTGAATTCTTTTGTGAGAAAAAAGGAGCTGACGATTGGGTGGAATACCAACAGAAGATAGAGCCTCTCATGAAGGACCTGTTTGGAGACAGCACAGGGTGTCTCAATTGGCCAAATTACAAGTCGGATGGTGTTTCCAAATTCAACAAATTCTTCAAGCACCTCTTCAAAGTTTTTGGCGTCCATCGCTGGCAAGATATAAATGCGAAGGAAGGTGTCTTCTATGACGTTAGTTCCGGCAATGCGGAGTCATTCTTGAACATCGTCGGAGCTGTGGGCATGCATTTTGTCAAAGATTTCCAAACAGATGTAACAATGGACCAAGATGAACGTCTCGAAACACTCTTCCACCAAAATGACGAAGGAAAGTTGCTGTACATCTCCCCTGTTCCAGCTTTTACCTTCACGCATACTAATGGCGAGACAACGACACAGACTGCTCTTCAGCGTCTTCTCATCATCGCAGAATACATTTATACAAAAAAATAATGGGATAATGAATCGGACGATCTCCTGAAACCCATAACCTAACCTCCGCGGATAGAAGGTACGTCTTGTAATCTTTGGTTTCACGATTTTGAATTATGAGGTTAGTCAGCTAATAGCATCGTTGTTATCACTGAATAATTCTGTGGAGGAAGCAGTCGGTTGCTGCAGAACGATGCCGATTCTTCTATGTTGGGCTGCCATTTTTTGTTCTTGGAATAGCCGAAGCCTAATATGTTTATATTCGCCAGACAATCAGACAATACCGAGACTCTCGCTTGCAAAGCAATGTTGATGGCAGATGCATTCTCCTTCTGGTGTCCTCGTCGTTCTCAGGCGAACCTTTGATATGTGATCATGCGTAGACTGGCTTGTGACCGCACATGTCGGTAGCTGTAACGTTACAATAAAAGATGCATTCTCCACAGATTTCATAGTCGCCAACAACAGTAAAACTTGAAAGAATTGTAGAAGAATTTGTTTTACGAACAAAAATCTTGTTGGTTTCTAGGCTCGCACCTTGTGCTGCCCGCATTTGTCCTATTATCACTGTCATGCTGCTGACACGTGGCCCAACAAAAATGCTGCTCTTTGCCGCCAAAATCATATCGCTGACCAGTGTTCGTTGGGCATTTGGTAAATCAAAGGCTGGAACAATCACATTCGGCCCAATTTCTGGGTCATTGACGAGCCGTTGAATGGTTTGCTTCTGTTGCATGTCAGAAATAATAACAATCGGCATATTCCTTGTTAGGCTATCACGGTGTGGTCTCAGCAAAGCTTTAATGTAGGAGGGACGCATGTGACATTCGTCATCAGTGAGATTCGGTCCCACACGCCACGAACACTGACCATCCAGTCCTCGTGAATGAATTGCAACGTACTTGTCTGAGAATTGGTTCTGCCGTAGATATCCCAACAAGGCGTTGTAGGCCTGAAAATGTACCAACGGAACTAGATGTAAAAGTCGTTTGAACACAACCATTCGTCGCTGTTTGAGGTAGGCATGATTGCTGTAATTCCCTTTCTGAGTATAAAAGAACATTTCCCCGGCTTGTAATGTTCGAAAACGCTTCCATCCTGGAATGGCATCTTCCAAGCGATCCAATGTCAAAATAGGCAGCTCTTGGTACAGTTCATTAATCCAGTCATTAGTAGATATTCCAGAAGTGGATGACGGATCTTGCTGCAAGAACTGCGCCAGTGTGTTTCGTGCCCAATGCGATACGGAAATCACAAACCTGTTGTCAGGAAACGAATCCTCGGACAACATGGCCTGCCCGTGCTGGTCCATGGCGTAGTCTAAAGCGTGTAATATTGCCACGAGCTGATTGTTGGTTTGACCAAACTGCTGTCCTTTGCCTAGCTCGTAAACGGTCGTTTTGGCAAAGATATCTTTAAAAACAGTCACACAGTCATTCCAATATTCTGATGGCGACTTTTCCCAAGTCAATACATGGA
>Ga0210054_1003317_pt1 | contig 12149 bp, 12 predicted proteins | sample CryGeymeta201516_FD_185470 | JGI IMG/M metagenome (GOLD analysis project Ga0210054, IMG submission 185470) | Groundwater microbial communities from Crystal Geyser aquifers in Utah, USA - Crystal Geyser metaG 2015-16 (SPAdes) (version 2) | ecosystem: Environmental > Aquatic > Deep subsurface >...
ATTTTTAGTCACAATTAAAAGATTTTTTTTCAAATCTTTATCCATGACATACCAGGGACCTCCGGAAAGACCTATCCCCTTTCTCTGACCAATGGTATAAAAAGCTAATCCTTGATGTTGCCCAATTACACGATATCCAACCTCGGGTGTTGAGTAAATAATTTGGCCTGGCTTTTGTTTGAGATGTCGGGCTAAAAAATCATTGATTGTCGTTTGAATGAAACAAATTTCAACTGATTTTCTTGCCTTTAAAACCGGCAATTTAAATTTTCTTGCCAAATTCTCAACCTCTTTTCTAGTATAGTCTCCAATCGGAAACAAAATTCTCCTTAACTGCCCTTGATTTAGCATCCATAAAAAATAGGATTGGTCTTTATTTTTGTCTTTGGCCCTCAGGAGTTTATAGTTTATAGTTTTTAGTTTATAGTTTTTAGTTTCGCGCTTGCGCGCGTAGTGGCCAGTGGCAATATAATCAGCATCTAAGACTAGAGCTTTTTTTAGTAAAAGCCCGAATTTAATTTCTTTATTACAAACTACGCAGGGATTCGGAGTTCTCCCTTTCTTATATTCTCTTAAGAAATAATCAACAATTTTCTTTTTAAATTCTTTTTCAAAATTGAAAACATAAAATGGAATTTTTAAGATTTCCGCCACTTTTCTCGCTCGAACTTCAGCTTCAAGAGAACAACATCTATTTGACCCCCCACCAAAATTTTGGTGGGGGGCTGACCAAAACTTCATGAAAACTCCAATAACATCAACCCTTCGACTTCGCTCAAGGTTGCCCTGACCTTGTGGAAGGGCAAAGTCAGCCCTTTTTAAAAGGGCTGCCGCAACACTCGAGTCTAAACCACCTGACATAGCAATAACAACTTTTGCCATTTTACCCCGTTTAGAAATTTTATATGGATGTCTAATGGACATAATTTTAAGGTTGAACTACTATCATAATCATTGTGAAAAATAAATTGTTCCAAAAATTTCTAACGGGGTTTACTTTAAAATTTCTTTTTCGAAGGCTTGAAATCCTTTATATCTTTTTTCCAACTCCTCCTTTGTTTTTGTAATTCTTTGGTGTCCTTTCTCTAAGTCCTCTGGAATTTCTAATTTATTTTTTAAATAATAATCATAAATTGCCTCTTTTAAAGCATCGACAGCCAATAAAGAGCAATGGATCTTAAATGGGGGCAAGGGTTGACCCAATCTTTTTATCAAATCCTCTTTTTTAATCTTTAAGGCATCTTCCAATTTCTTTCCCTTTACCATTGTTGTCAGTAAACTTGTGTTGGCGATGGCAACAACGCAGCCCAAAGTTTCAAACTTCACGTCTTTTATAATTTTTTCTCCTTTTTCGTTTTTTTCAATTTTCAAATAAAGTGTCATAATGTCTCCACATAAAATGTTCCCTGCTTCTCCGCGCCCAGAGGGTTTTTTAATTTTCCCTACGTTTTTGGGATTTTTAAAGTGTTTAATTATTTCTTTTGAATAAATTGGCATAAAAAATTATCTTTTAAATGGTGAAATTTCTCTTAACCTTTTAACAACTTTTGGCAAAACTTCCAAAACATAATCTACATCCTTTTCCTTTGTCCATCTCCCCAGGCTCAATCTTAAAGAACCGTGAGCTTGTTCGGGTTTCAATCCAATTGCCAACAAAACATGACTTGGTTCTAATTTTTCCGAAGAACAGGCAGAGCCAGTGGAGGCAGCAATTCCCAAAAGATCAAGTTGCATAACCAATGATTCTCCCTCTATCCCTGGAAAAGAAAAATTAATATTATTTGGCAATCTCTTTTTGGGATGACCTGCCCGCAATGCCTTCGGCATAGCCGATGCAGGCGGACCTGCCCGCAATGCCTTCGGCATAGCCGATGCAGGCGGACCTGCCCACAATGCCTTCGGCATAGCCGATGCAGGCGGACCTGCCCGCAATGCCTTCGGCATAGCCGATGCAGGCGGACCTGCCCGCAATGCCTTCGGCATAGCCGATGCAGGCGGGCCGTTTAAATGGGAACCTTTTATTTTTTGAAGCACGCCTTTTATTAATTTATTTCTCAATTTTGTTAATCTCTCTGATTCTATCTTCATTTCCCTTTGGCAAATTCTCGCAGCCTCGGCAAAACCAACAATGGCGGCGACATTAACCGTAGAAGACCTCAAACCTGACTCATGACCTCCCCCATGTATTAAAGGTTCGATTTTAGTTCCCTCTCTGATAAATAAAGCTGCCGCGCCCTTTGGACCATACATTTTGTGGGAAGAAGTAGTGAGTAAATCGATATTCATTTTGTTGACATCGATGAGAATTTTTCCGAAACTTTGAGCGGCATCAGTATGAAAATAAACTCCTTTTTCCTTGCAAATTTTTCCAATTTCCTCAATTGGTTCAATTGTTCCAATTTCATTATTGGCATGCATTATTGAAACTAAAATTGTCTCTTTTCTAATTGCCTTTCTAACATCGTCGGGCTCAACCAATCCATACTTATCAACTTTTAATCTGGTTATTTCAAACCCTTGCTTTTCTAACCATTTGGCTGATTCTATAATGCAAGGGTGTTCAATTGAAGAAATTACAATGTGTCGCCCTTTATTTTCATTGGCAAAGGCAACTCCTTTTAAAGCTAAATTATTACTTTCAGTAGCTGAACTGGTAAAAATTATCTCATTTAGCTTAGCCTTCATTAAATTCGCTATCACTTCCCTACTTTCTTCCAGGGCTTCTTTTGCCTCTTGGCCAAAAGAATGTAAAGACATTGTATTCCCAAATTTTTCTGAAAAATAAGGAAGCATCGCTTTTAAAACTCTCGGATCCACCGGAGTTGTTGCCGCATAATCGAGATAGATTTTCTTCATATTTTTTATATTATTTTCTTGCCCCGTAGGAAGCCGAAGGCTTTCCTTCGGGGTTAATTAAATCAGCTAAGGTAATGGAATCTAAAGTGGAATTTAGAGAATCTTGGATTTTTTGCCAGACATTTTTTGCCAGACATATTTTTCTCCGTGGACAAAGAAATCTTTTTTCTCTTTCCCTTGCTATACAAAGAACTGGAGCCATTGTTTCTTCCAGTATTCTTATTATCTTTCCTACTTTAATCTTTTCAGGTTTATGAGCCAAAAAGTATCCTCCCTGGGCACCTTTCTTGGCTTTTAAAAGACCTGTTTTCTTTAGTTTTGAGATTATTTTTTCTAAATAATCAAAAGAGATGTTTTCTTTCTTTGAAATTACTTTTAGAGAACAAACCTTATCTTTACGATAGATACCGGCCAGATATATCATTGCTCACAAGCCATATTGAGATTTAGTAGAAATTTTCATCATAATAAAACCGACAATATTTGTCGATTTTAATATAGCAAAACAAAAATATTATGTCAAAGGTATCTTATCCGAACATTAAAAATTCCGGCCTGAATATCAATAAAATTCCTAAAATCAATATCAGCAATCCTCCAATTAAAGTTGCCCAGTAGTTATATTTTTCGGTAAAGCCAATTTTACTTAAGGTAATGAAGGCTATTAAAAATACAATCAAATCATCCAGCATAAAAATAAAAGTATAGAGTAAAAGATAAAGATAATAGCTTAATGAGCTTAAATTATTCAAAGTCAAAATCCGGGTATAAATGGCAGGCAAACCGGCCGAACAGAAAAATTCAACTAAATTCACTCCAAAAGCCAAAATTACAATCCCGATTAAGATTCCAAAAGTAAGAGGCGAAGTGGCTAATTTCTGGGTACGGTTTTTAAACCCATTTTTTATTTTATCTCCCAAAGCTTTGCCGTCAGTGACTTTACAAACCCCCGGCTTAAATTTAATAAAGTTTCTAATCTGCCAAATCCCAACTCCCAGGGCAAAAATACCGATAATGATTCTGGTTAAATTGACATAACTTATAGCTAAAAATAAATTCAGCCAAGCACTCAAAAGTAGATAATAAACAATCCCGGATGCCACAATAAATGTTCCCCCAATTAACAACATTCTTTTCCGGGAACGGGTATTTAATAAAAGAACAATCAAGAATAAAAGTACCCACATAGCGCAAGGATTTAAGCCGTCTAAAGCACCCACGGTTATAGTTAAAACAGGCAAAGACATTTTAGAAAGATTAATCAAACCTATAACAGGAAAATGAATAATCTGATCTTTCTCTGCTTCTTCTTTTTTGCATTCACATTTTTCTAACCTTTCAAGAGAATCCTCACATCCATTTTCTAAACACTCTTTTAATATATTTTCAATACGAATTCCTGTAATTTCCTCATTTAAATAGCCAATTATCACTTTATCACCGATAAAAGTAGCAGGGACCCGAACTTGGCCCGATTCTCCGCAGATTTCAAAAAGCTTTAAAAGTAATTTTGCATTGTCTCTATTGCCAAAAACCTCATATGATTTTATTTCAACTTCGGGATATTTTTTTATAAGTTTTTCTAAAAATATCTCCTCTTGAGCGCAATGAGGACATCCTTTGCCATAGAAAAAATACAAAACAGTTTCTTCTTCTTGGGAAAAGACTGGAGAAACATTAAAAAGAATAAATAAAAAAAGAAAAATTAGTAAAAATTTTTTCAGTTTTTTAAAATCCATAGATTATGTTTTTACTAGTACAACTCCTGTTGAGCTATTTTAATAAAACTTGAGGGTTTATTTTGATTTTCAAAAGAAGTTTGAATCCAAGCCTGGTTTCTGACTTCATTTGAAATCCGGACTTCATCAATTAAACCATTAAAAGAATAACTTCTATAAATCTGTCCGCCGCTAATCCAGGTTTCTTTATTATACCGACCAATCTCAACGAATACTTCCCTTCCTTTTTTAAGTAGACCTGTGGCTATATCTTTTATTGCTTTTCTTTCCCCATTTAAATAAGAAATCAAATTTTCCCCATCATAAACAAATGTCAGATGATTCCATTTATTTTCTTCAGAAGGCATTCTTGTAACTAATTTATAAACATTTCCTGAAACATTAACCTGGAATAAAATATCCTGCTTGCCTATTGTTATTTGCCAAACACCATATTCAGTTCCTTCCCAACCCAAAATTCCTCTATCTTCCTGAGCTTGCTTCGGTAAAATCCAAAACTCAATTGTTAAATTTTCTATTTCCGAAAATAGGTCAGGGTTTCCGAGGTTCACAAAATCATCAATTCCGTCAAATCCATAACATTTGTCTATCTTGCCGGGAATGCCTTGCTCTAAATTACCCTGAGGTTTACCGTTAATGAGATTGGGAGTTGAATCCAAACTTTCTCCAGAGGTTTCATTGAGATGCTGAACCATTAAAAAGTTTTCATCCCAGGTATCTTTATCATCAATTTCAAGCGTTTGAGGATTGCTGTAATAAATATAAATTTCAGTATCTTTAACTGAAGAAAGAAAAGGAATTTTCACCCAAGCAAATAACTCTCCGGTCAGAGAATCATAATTTTCTATTCCCCTTTTTAATTTTTTCCCCTCGGAATCAACAAAAATAATATCTTTCCCCTTCCTTCCGGCATACTCTTTAAGATCATCTTCTTTCAGATACAGAAGCAATGGAAAGTTGTTCAAGTCGTCGCTAATTTTTGTGTGGTCAATGGTTATTTTTTTCCTGAATTTCCAATGGCGATCAAACCAAGATATTTCGTCCAATTGGCCGGTATAAATCCATTTGCCATCCGGGGAATAAACTTGATAAATCTCCTTTTTCTTTTCTAAAAGAGCATAAATTTTATACTCCCTATTTTCCTGAGCCGTTTTATACCAATAACAGAAGCGAGATTCGGGTTTTTCAGGATTAAAAAGCGGGTCCTGAGGAATTTGAGGAAGATAATCTCTAATTTTTTGGGAAAAAGCGCCATTTTCTATTTCGTCTCTTTCCAGACACTCCCACTCTTTAATTTCCGGGTATTCCCCCCGGTCTCTAAAATAAGCATTAAGGGCTTTTTCTAAGATTGCTAAATCCTGTATTCTTTCTTTATCTCTCCTTTCTGGATAAATACCTCTGAAAAAAAGGAAAATGACGGTCAAAAAGAAAACAATGATAATTGCATAAATTAAAATCTCCGGAAGAGAAAATCTTTCAAATTGTCCTTTTTTGAATACCCGAGCGTTAGCGAAGGGTGAAGATGAACGAAGTTCATCGACTATTTGTTTTAAAGTTTTCATTATCTCTTTAATAAAATCTCGCTATGATAATAAGCGAATCTTACCTTTTGGGAGGCCTTTACTTTTTTAAAAATCTCCTCGGTAATTCTACTCGAAATCTCATTACGTTTGGGGACAAGAGTAAGGTAACGAACAAAGATATCCACCCCGCTTGGCTGAAAATAGGTTCGAATATAAACCTCTTTTATATCTTTTACATAATCCTTGAGGATAATTCTGGCTGATTCTTTGGCTATTTTTTTAGCCTCATCGATATCGCTTTCAAAGGTTATGGAAAAACTTACTTCATCCAAGATAAAATTACTTTTCTTTGTATAATTAATTATGTTTTCCTCAAATAATTTGGCATTAGGAATTAAAATCAATCTGCCCGAAATTTCTTCGGAAGGTATTGTTCCTCCAATTTCCCGGATATGAACATGAGTTAGAGTGATGCTAGAAATATCTCCTTTGACATTGCCGATAATCACCCTATCACCGATTTCAAAAGGTCTTTTTATAACCAGCATCAGCCAGGCAGCCATTCCCGTGATCGGTCTCTGTAAAGCCCAACCTAAAGCGGCACTTAAAAGACCAGCCACAAGTCCAAGGCTGGCCAAAGAACCGGCATAAGAAAGGATGGCAAAAATTACTAAAAAGAACATCATTAGGTATTTGATGGCCCGGGAAAAAATATGAATATTAGAACATTCTTTCTTATTTTTGGCTTTCTTAAGAAGATATCTTTTAAGAACGTTCAATAAATAACAAAAGAACCAATATAAAACTAAAACAAAAACAATTGTAAATAAAACCTTAATAAACAAACTCCACTCAATTTGATTAATAAAATTAGTCATATCTTTGTTAGTTAGAATTATATTCGCCACAATTATAATTATATCAACCCCGTTAGAGAATAGTCCACGATAGACAACCCTCTCCACTTGATTCTATTTTAGCTTATTTTCTGTAAATAATCCACTATCAAAGTTGATTCTCTAACGGGGTCAACTTTTTTAAAAAAAGAAAAGAAGAACCCTTGAAATATCTTTTATATATGTTATAATATAAAAATCAGAGTGGAAAAAAAACAAACAATGATATTAAAAATTAAATAGGAGGTGAAAAAATTGAGAAGGAGGATATTTTTAATTTTGGCTCTTTTCCTGATTATTTTTTGTATTCAAAGTCGGGCCTTAGCAGATTTCTCTTACTTTGAGAGAGTAGATGCTATAAAAGTAAATCTCTATTTTCTGAGGTCAGATGAAAATTGTCTGAAAACAGAGTTGGTAGAAGTAGAATGTATTATTGAAAATGATATCGTAGAAAAAGCAGTCCGGACAACTCTGGAAAAATTACTCAAGGGACCGACCGAAGAAGAAAAGGAAAGATTGGATTTATGGACAGCCATACCAGAAGGAGTGATAATAAACACTGTTAGATTAGAAATGAATACTAAAACTATATTTGTTGACTTTTCAAAAGAGCTCCAAAATTATGGAGGCGGTTCATACGCCGTCATTTGTATCAGAGGACAAATCGAAAAAACTCTGAAAAACTTTCCTGAAATTGATGAAGTAATTATCACTGTTGAAGGAAAGGATGAGAAAGACGGGGTTCTACAGCCTTAGTATGCTAACTCAAATAATATAAAAGCCCATCAAACGACCGCTTGACGGGCTTTTCTTGTTGTTTTTTTCTTCGTTGGCTCCCCATACAAGTTTATTAACTCTCCAAAACTACTAACAACTTCTTTGGCTCCAAATTTTTTCAACATCCGGGAACTAAAAGTGTTAGTGATGCCGATTCCGCAGATGCCAAGTCGCTGAGCAAGAAGCATATCTTCAAGCCCGTCACTGATAAAAAATGCTTCTTTGCAAAATTTACTATATTCAATACCAAGGTGTCTAGCAAATGAAATAATAGCTTCTTCCTTAGAGAATTCTCTGCCCGAAACTTTTTCAAAAAAATTAAGAATTCCAAGTTTTTGCAATTTCTGTTCTGCTCTCAGAGATTTGGAACCAGTGGTACTGACAAACATCTTCACCTGATTTTCAGAGAGTTTCTCTAAAAACTCCCTCACCCCCTTAAATAGTCTTGGCGGTCCTTCCAACTTCTCAGATATTTCATAAATCAAAAAGTTCAGCTTTTTCCACAGAGTCAAAACTATTTTCGGGCAGTATTCTTCTTGTAATATAGTAAGATAAAACTGACGAAGAAGAGAATTTGAACTTAAATCTAAAATCTTTTTCAGAGCGCGACGATAAAATTTTCTGCTCTTTGCTAATGTCCCATCAGCATCAAAAATGACAATCTTGAGTTCATTCAACAATTTCTTTTCCTCCTTTTTTCAATTTTGAAAGATCAATGTCTTTCCAGTACCCATACTATAACACGTATGGTAGAAAAATCAAGAGACCGACAAAAAACGAACCTATACTAACCACCAAAACAGCTGAAGCGGAAAGATCTTTTATCCTTCTAATTCTAGGGTCGAAATTGGGTTGAAGAAGGTCCAAAATTCTCTCAATTTGGGAATTAAGCAATTCCAAACTCAAAACCAAGACAATGGCTAAGATTAAAATAGTTCTTTCCGAGGCAGTCAAAGGAAAATAGAACATAAAAAAAACAACCAAGATTGCAGCTACCACCTGAATCCTAAATGTCTGTTCTTCTTTAATAACAAGCCCTAATCCTCTAATTGCTACTTTAAAAGCTAACTTAAGTTTTCTAAAATTAACCATATATATAATTATAGTAGATTATTAAAATTTTTCCACAGAAAAGGCCGGGGTTTTAAAGTACCGACCTTTTAAATTTAATTACTCATCCCAAGGCAGATTCCGTAGGATAATTGGCTCTTCTTCTTTTAGATAGACAACTGGTTTTTTAGCTTTTTTTCTGGGTATCTTAAATTTCAATTTCAATTGGCGGCAGGAATCTTTCTTAACAAGATTAGGAACAATTTCTACTTCCTCCAGACCCTCTAATAATTCTTCGGGTTCAACAATCAAGAAATACCTATCTTCCCGGCATGGTTCTATAAAATCGCAGAATTTACAGTTGTAACCAATATGTTTAGGAAACAACTGAGCTCTAACATTTTCTAAATAATACTCAATATTATTAGAAAGAATAGAATAGTCACGATTTTCCCGATATGTAAAAAATGTTTTATTGCTTCTCAAGTGATACCAAATAAATCCTACGGGCTTTTTCCCAGTAGTTCTCTCATAAAGAAAAGTATATAAAGTAGCCTGTAAATTCTCATGTAGTTCGTACTGCAAACGAATTCTTTTCATTAAAGATAGGTCTTCTTTAAACTGACGGTAATCATAACTAAGATAACCTGTTTTTAAATCAACAATAACTACATTTTCATACTCATCGAGTAATTTCCCTTGCTTTACAATTTCCGGCCGGTGATGTTTAATCCAATCCAAAGATACCTGACGAACCTGGTCAAAAACTCCTACCAAGAAAGCTCCGTTATCTAATCTGCTTCTGTAATGTTGCTCGACCTGAAGAGGTCGGAGTGTCTTTAAATTAGCATTCCAATAATTAGCAATACAAATAGCTCCAATTCGACCATATTCCTTAGCTTTATCCTCATCAGGTAAAATGAGTTTCTTCCGAAGTTCAGCTTCCTCCAGGGCTCTCTGCCAACGGTTAAACCAGGTCCTAATGGCTGATATTTTATACTTAAAATAGAAAGCTCTTGGCTCTCGGGTCGGCCGGTAAAACTGAGCTATATGTCTGTGAACCTCGAGACCGCAAAGTCGGGAATAATCGGTTTTTTTAGGTATTTTAGGATGATGAGCATGATACCATTTACGAGGACAGTCAAGATACATCTCCAAACCAGAATGGCTAATTTCTAATTGCTTCCTGTTCATTACTTACACCTCCTTTTCAATTTCAATTATTAAATTTTTAAAGATTCAGATTACGTTGTTAAAATAACATAGAAATAAAATTTTTGCAAATGGAAAAGCAGCTTTTCTGATTTGAAAAGCTGCTTTTTTAATGATACTTTTGATACTCTTCTGCCTTCTCCCAGATAGGAATGGAAATCTCTTTCCATTCTGCTGCTCTTCTATCTAACCCATAGGCTAAATCTCCAATAAGGATTTCTTCAGCGTCTTGACAGGTGGGATGAGCATGTGTTTCTCTAATTATATCTCTTAGAAACTTCGGATGGTCAATTATCGCACAGGGTCTCAAGTAATTTGGTTTTTCCTCATCTTCGTCTTTATACGGCTGTCTTCTCTGGAACGCCCTAAAGAAAGATGAAGTCAGAATTTCCTTAAGAGATTTATTTTTGATATTGTCTACTGCAAAGTGGACAAAAACGCAGGGTTCCACATCCCCATTATTTATAATATGCAAATATCTTCCCCCAGCAATACACCCCTTAACCAATGGTCCATCATTCCAGAAGTCATAAACAACAACCGGTTTTTCATTTCGCCACCTGAGAACCATTCTCCGTCTTAAATCTCTTTCCTCAGTACTGGGTATAAGATTTAAATCCGGCTTCTGACCAATCGGAATATACTGGAAAAACCAACCAACAATGGCTCCTTTATCTATGAGCATATCTATAAACTCCTCACTGGTAATTACTTTCGTGTTTAAACTAATATGGGTGACTGAGAAACCAAAAGGTACGCCGGCTTCTTTTAAATTGTCCATTGCCTCCATTACTTTTTCATATATTCCTTTTCCTCTCCGGGCATCAGTTTCTTTTTTAAAACCTTCAATACTAATTAGAGGAATTACATTCCCCAATTGGACTAATTCTTGGGTATATTCTTTATTTAACAAAGTTCCATTGGTATAGATGTGAAAAACAGTGTCATTATGTTTTCTATAAACTTCAAGTAAATCCTTTCTCAAAAATGGTTCTCCGCCGGAAATCGTATAAAAATATATCCCTAATTCTTTTCCCTCGTTTATTACTCTATCTATTACCTCAAGCGACAGGTCATCTTCCTTTTTGTATTGCCAGGCATAACAACCTTGACAATGAAGATTACATTTCATACTGGGACTGATTACTATTTGAGAAGGTGGGTAAAATCCTTCATTTTCTTCAATCTCCTTTCTTTTCGAGACGCTAAAGATAATAGAATTCAGGAAAAAGTTTATCATTAATTTTTTATAACCGGGGGCAGTTTCTCTAATTATCCTCTTGCCTAATTCAACCCAGGGATGTCCTTTCTTTATTCCTTCTCTAGCTTTGATAATCACCCTTACAATATCTTCTTCCTTCTTCCCTTTCCTAGCTATTTTTTCAGCAAAATAGGTCAACCTAATTAAATCTTTATCCGAAACTCGAGCTGAGAGATTCAATAATGTTTCCAATCCTATAGCTACAAATTTCTTTTTAGCATTTTCCAATAAAGTCATTTCTTTTCACCTCTTTCCTTTATAAATTGATTTTAAAGTACGATTAATTTAGTTTACTATAAAAAAATAAAAAGCCAAAATAAAAAGCTGGAATAACAGGTTACTCCAGCTATAAAAACTATTTTATCTCTCCCATTTTTTCTTTGTTCTTTCGTTAAACTTGTACCCAAAGCTCATAAATATGTTTCTGAACCTTTCTTCAACTTTTTCACTATTCGCGTCATTCAAATTAAAAGCTGTTATCTGCTCCGTTGATGGATTAGTACGATATAAAAAATAGTATTCTTCCCTTTTTTCTAATTTGAATCCTTCTGGCAAATTCCCATTTACTAATTCTTCAAATAAGAGTCTCATCTTCTCTCCTTTCTCCAAAAATTTTTTAATTAAAAACAAAAAACTTTTTACTCCATATACTTCTCCTTTCTTTTTTAATGAGCAGAAACAAAAAAAGAACAATACATACTGATGTTGTTATTATATCACAATAAAAAAATTTATCAAGCAAATTTTAAGATAAAATTCAAAATCCTCCGAAGTTCAACCTCAGAGGATTTTTAAAAAAGTTTTAATTTATTTCGTAAGTAATGGTTACATTAAC
>Ga0210054_1003324_pt1 | contig 12124 bp, 14 predicted proteins | sample CryGeymeta201516_FD_185470 | JGI IMG/M metagenome (GOLD analysis project Ga0210054, IMG submission 185470) | Groundwater microbial communities from Crystal Geyser aquifers in Utah, USA - Crystal Geyser metaG 2015-16 (SPAdes) (version 2) | ecosystem: Environmental > Aquatic > Deep subsurface >...
CACCCAACCCGAAGAGCAAAATCCTTGGGTCCGACCTTGGGGTTTTGGATTAAATGGGCGCTGTCCCTAATTGTTTCTCAATGGGCGCTGTCCCTAATTGTTTCTTCCCTAATTGTTTCTCGTCCCTAATTGTTTCTCAACTGATGATGCCACTACTACGTGAATTAGTGGGTCTCAGGCATAGAAGAATGAAGGATCAGACCCACGCAGGCCGTGGAAGTAAATTTCGATGCTTGCTGGTTTCTGGAATTAGGTTTTTATCATGAAGAGAGAAATAAAAGATAAGTTGTTTTGGGTTTTTGTTGGGGGGTTTTTAATCCCTTTATCTTTAAACATCATTAATGTTCTTATTAATGAGTTAATAGTGCCCAAAGTCAAGGGAGCGGACAAAGAACTGAGCTACGCTATTGTGGAGGAGAATGTGCTCAGACGTAGATCGATCATGAACCCAATGGCCTCCATTTTGGGAGGATTGGGTGGCGGTTCTTGGTATGAACATAAACTACATGTCTGGAACTCGGGGAGAGAGCCATTAAGAAATACACCATTCCGGCTAATATTCGAGTCAGATCAAACCGACTTCGAAGTACTGGATTGTTACTATTCAACCCAGCCAATATTTGACTTTGGCAAGATCACAGAGGATGAGACAACGAAAACCACCAGACTGTTCACAGCAGATTTTAAAAACCCAGGTAACACAATCATTATGACATGTAGAACAAACGAGATCGCCGAAGCTAGAATCAGTGGCAACGCAGAAGGTGTAAAGTATAACAAGGTTGATATTCATGCCCGGAAGCGTAGAGCAAAGCAAATAATGATGTTTGGCTACCTGATAGTACTTGGGGTTACGTTCTATTTAGGCTTTCCTTATATTCGTAATGGCGTTAAGAAATATCGCTCAATACGGGCAATAGCAAAAACTGATGAGTGAGGGAAAACCTTCGATGCCAAGCACCCATTAGACACGAAGACACGAATCCCATTTGGAGGAACCTCTGAGGGGACCCGTTGTTGATTTGTTCACTGGGGTAAGAATATAGAACGGGAAATAGGGACAAGCTGCTTTTTGTTTACCGATACAAACAGTACTTGATTTACCCGCCAAATCCATGCCAGTATCATTTGCGATATAACTACTCAGGTGGATAGACTGAAGACGGATAAACCAGACGACAGATAAACCAGGAATAATAGGAGGAATAATAGGGAATATTAGGGACAGGGAATAATAGAATAATATAGAATAATAGGGACAGCGCCTATAGAATAATAGGGACAGCGCCCATTTATTGCTTTCTCTTCTGAGGGATGATAGGAATTTGCTTTTACAAGCATATCAGAAAAATACCCCCAAACTTGCATGCCGTCAAGAAAAATATTTGGTGTCAAATCCAGGGGTGACATTATGTTGTCTTTTTCTGCATTAAACCGGAGAACATACAACTGATCAGGGGACGGTTGGCAAGAACTCAGGAGAAAAAGGCCACACCTCTCCTCAACCGTGAAATGAAAAACCGCACACGGCGGGAATTCACATTACGAAACTGGGCTCCTCATAACCCGGCCATCCGTCATCAAATGGTTCACAGACGACCTCCGGCAAGGGTTCTTGTTTGGGCGGGTCACGGGAAAAACCTTCTCTCCACCACAGTCCAAGGTACTCCCAAGGTACTCCAGGATTTGGCGGATCACAGAATGCCCGGTGATGAAACTGATGATCCGCATCTCTCCGCCGCAGTTCGGGCAGCAAAGGGGATCCACCTCGTAAATTACAAGGTTTGTATTTAATTTGTAAAACACGATAGAGAGGAATATATTACTCATAGAAAGGATTGAACCAGAACTATGAAAAAACCTGAACGTTTAAGAGAGGGCGGATAAGACCAGAGGACATAAAACTGACGACAGATGGCAGACGACAGAGGACGGAGTAAACCAGACGACGTAGGGCAGAAAGAGACATAAAGAGGTCAGGCAACTTTAATCTTATGCGACGTGGCTTAAAGATCTAACTGAGACGATGTCCTCCGGTTTAACGGGTCTTATCTCATCTTTAGATAAAGTGACGACTGCAAGTGTTTCACCGGAAGCTTTTACAAACTCGATCTCAAGACCGCCGGGTTTATAGACCTCAACCACGGTACCCAGATCACCTGCGCGTAATTTGAGGCGAGGTTTGTCGTTTATCAACACCACACAGTCCAGCAGTCTATATTCCATTTCAACCTCCTTCAGGGTAAATTGTGACAAACCGAGGGGTATTTTCTCCCTCCAAGATAATCCAGATTGATTGCAATAAAACTCTTTTTCCATTCGGACATTTCACAAAACCTTTTATAGTATATTTCTGCCCATATTTAGTCTTCTCAGTAGGTTCCGCTTCAAGAGTAAGATGTTGCTCCCTAATATCATCTTCAAACTGCTTCCATTTTTCGTGAGTATATCCCAGTCCACGAAAATATGCCGCTTTAAAACGCCCAATCGGGTGTGATGCGGATAGGACATAGTTTCTAATCTTCGCTGAATCAACGTAAGCATTTTCATGGTTTGGTAATAGACCCATCCTTTTTGCCTCACACCGCTGATTAGATTCTAATAAGATTTTAGTTCATGATATCCGTATGTTAGGGTTTGATCCTCCTGTCAAAATAATTTTCGTAATTATACGCAGACATTGCCTCAAGTGCAAGAACAATAATCATTTGGAACAGGAAATAGGGACAACAGGCTACTTTTTGCTTACCGATACAAACAGTACTTGATTTACCCGCCAAATCCATGCCAGTATCATTTGCGATATAAATAATCAGATAAATGCAGGCTGAAGACGAATAAAACTAGTGGGCAGTGAGCGGTGGGCAGTAGGCGGTAACTGATTAAAGACAAAGACCATTGGGCAGATAACTTCAGACTGAAGACTAAAGGCTGAGAACTATGAAAAAACCTGAACGTTTAAGAGAGGGCGATGAAATCCTGAAGTATCTGAAGACGAAGACCTCAAAGCCTGTCGGGATGAAGGAGATCGCCAGAAACATAGGGGTCTTTTCCGGTCGGTCCGGATCCTTGAGGCGTGTGCTTAAATCCCTTACAAGCTCAGGCAGCATATACAGGACCCATTCCGGTCTGTACGGTATAGCAGACAGAATGAACCTGATCACTGGAGAATTTCAGGGGCACAGGGACGGCTACGGTTTTATCCTGCCGGATAAATCAGGTGAAGCGGATCTCTTTATACCCAGGAGAAAGACCATGGGCGCGATGTCGGGAGACCGGGTCATCGCGAGGGTGGAAAGCCTTAAAAGGAGGGAAGGCGCGATCATCAAGATACTCGAGCGTGCCCGCAAGAGGATCATCGGAAAGCTGTGTCATGAGAAGGGAAGCTACTTTGTTGCGCCTAAGGGAAAAAACCTTCCCTTTGATGTCCTTGTGAGCGCCGGCAACAGGAACGGGGCAAAGAGCGGCAATCTTGTCCTTGTAGAGCTTACTTCATACCCGACGCCTACAAGACCTCCCGAGGGACGCGTCCTGAAGGTCCTGCCGGATGCGGATCATCCCGGAGTTGAGATCGATATGATCATAGAGGAGCACTCCCTTCCCCGCAGTTTCGCCTCCCCGGTGCTTAAGGAGGCCAAGGGGCTAAGTCCGACCATACGTCTCGGGAGCCGGGTCGACTGCCGCGGTCTTACGACGGTCACGATTGACGGGGAGGACGCCAAGGATTTCGATGACGCCATCTCTATTAAAAAGATCAAAGGCGGTTTTATACTCTATGTGCATATCGCGGATGTGAGCCATTATGTCAGGTGGGAGTCCGGGATTGATCTTGAGGCAAGACGGAGGGGTACCAGCGTCTATTTCCCCGGGCAGGTTATTCCGATGCTTCCTGAGACACTCTCAAACGATCTCTGCAGTCTCTTGCCGAGGACGGACCGATTTGCCTTTACCGTTGAGATGCATGTCAGCACGGACGGGAAGATGATGAAGAAGGAGTTTTATCCAAGTGTCATCAACAGCAACGAGAGGTTGACCTATACCGCAGTCGGAAGAATCCTCGTGGATCATGATCCCGTTGAAAGGGAGAGATACGGTTACCTCATGGAGGACCTTGAGACCATGGGGGAGTTGTACGATATCCTGAAAAGATCGAGGGTAAAACGGGGAAGTCTTGATTTTGACCTCCCTGAACCGTATATACTCCTTGATCTGCAGGGGAGCCCCGAGGCGATCATGAAGACGGAGAGGAATGTGAGTCACATGATCATAGAAGAATTTATGATCGCGGCCAATGAGGCCGTATCCTCAACGATTGAAGGCCTCCATGTGCCGTCTCTCTACAGGGTCCATGAAGAACCGGACATCGCCAAACTCGATGAACTAAGGCCGATTTTAAAGACGTTCGGTCTTGAGACCAGGGGGGCGGGTGTCAGCGCCTTCCGATCCATACTGAAGAAGATAAAGGGAAAGACTGAGGGTCCCATGCTGAATATCCTTCTGCTGAGGTCCCTTAAGCAGGCGAAATACTCAACTGAGAATACAGGCCATTTCGGCCTTGCGTCAAAGAGCTATACGCACTTCACCTCCCCTATAAGGCGCTATCCGGATCTCGTTGTCCACAGGGTGCTTAAGGATATTCTCTCCGGCAAGGGTATCACTGGTGAGAACAGGAGTTATCTCCAGAGTGTTCTGCCGGAGATAGCCGCCCATTCTTCAGCCACCGAGCGGACGGCCGATGAGGCGGAGAGAGAGATTGTCCGGGCAATGAGGGCATGGTTTATGAAGGACAAGGTTGGAAACGTTTACGAAGGGTTCGTTACAAGTATTAATCCTCGCGGTCTGAGGGTTCAGCTTAAGGAGATATTTGTGGAGGGTTTTCTTCGTGTCTCCTCTATGTCCGATGACTATTACTGGTTCGATGAAGAGAGGTTCAGGCTCATCGGGAGAAGGAGAAAGAAGAGTTTCACCATGGGAGATGAAATAACGGTCAGGGTAGAGAGTGTGGACATTGAAGAGAGAGAGATCGCGTTCAGCCTGGTTTGAAAAGACAAAGTATCAGATTCAGTGGCGATTTTGATGGAATTTTTATGTACATCCAGTCCGAAAAATATGGTATTCTCTTTCATAGTTTTCTTCCTTTGTTGAGGTTGATTGAAGCCTTCGGGCTCAATATATTATAAAAGGAGATTAAAATGAGGATCTATGTAGGAAGTTTGTCGAACGAAGTCACCGAAGAGGACTTACGGCTTGCTTTCGAGCCATTCGGGCAGGTTGAATCCGCCGCCATTATTAAAGACAAGCATAGTGGTCAATCAAAAGGATTCGGATTCGTGGAGATGGCCTCTAAAGCTGAAGGGCAGTCTGCAATCGATGGCCTGAATGGCAAAGAGCTAAAAGGAAAAGCGCTCAGCGTGAATGAGGCTCGCCCTCGCCCTGAAGGCAGCGGTAATAGAGGAGGATTCGGCGGCGGCAGAGGAGGACAAGGCGGCGGCCAAGGAGGATACGGCGGCGCCAGAGGAGGACGAGGCGGCGGCCAAGGAGGATACGGCGGCGCCAGGGGAGGATACGGCGGCAGCAGAGGAGGACGAGGTGGTGACAGATGAGGACAAGGTGTCGGCCGTAGCTTTCCGTTATATGAGAAAAACAAAAAATGCAATAATTAATCCATATGTGTGTCTGAGAAATTATAAGGAGTCAAAAATGGCAGAAGCAAAAGGATTGAGTAAACCGGTCAAGCTGAAAAATGAGATGGCAGAGTTTCTGGGAGCAACAGAACTTCCCAGGACAGAGATCACCAAAAAACTATGGGACTATATTAAAGCGAATAAACTCCAGACAAAGACTGAAAATGGAAAGCCTGAGAACGCAGGCAAGTTTATTGTGGCAGATGCAAAATTGCTCCCGATCTTTAAAAACACAAAATCCACAAGCAAATCAGGCAAGGTCACTGACCTTACAAATATGAAAGAAGGCCAGACGATCAACATGATGCAGATGGCCGCTGTTGTCGGCGCAAACATAGAATAAGCTAAGGGGTCCTGTTCGTAATCAATAGAAGGCGTTTTCACAGGATATGCAGAAAAAAAGGGGAAACGGGAAATCCCGTAACCCCTTGAGTTTTATGGTGAGCCGTGCAGGATTCGAACCTGCGACCCGCTGATTAAGAGTTTTAGGAAATTGTCTACATTCAATCCCCACGCATTACTATTTATCTTGACATACAACTACTTACATAATATCCTGTGTCAGTGATTTACGACTGAAAACGACCTGAGTTTATGTCTGCTGTCTACACAGTGACTACACAATTCTGAAAGCAGAACCGCTGACTTTTTGGGTCAAAAAGGTGTCTACACGATGTCTACACGAGAAAAAGCGAAGGGGTTCACGCTGGCGAAAATCACTAAGCGGTTGATTGATTCTACACCCTGTCCGACTGTAGGTCAGACGTTTCTCAGAGACGCGGAGATCCCCGGCTTTGCGCTTCGCCTTACTCCTGGGTCAAAGGCTTTCATTCTTGAAAAAAGGGTTCAGGGCCGGCTCAGGCGCATGACCCTTGGCTCCTACGGCGCTCTGACCCTGGATGAGGCCCGAAGTAAGGCCCGAATATGGATCGGAGAAATTGAAGACGGCGGGGATCCTGCACAGGAACGGACCGATAAGAAGAGAGAGCCGACCTTTGCAGATTTGGAAAAATCATACCTTGAATATCAGACACCAAGAAAAAAATCGCTACGCGATGAAAAGGCCATATTGAATATTTACCTCCCCCACTGGCGGAATCAAAAGTTATCCTCTATCACCCGAAAGCAAATCACGAACCTGCACACCCGGATAGGCGCCAGGGCTCCCTACAGGGCGAACCGCATACTTGCCTTGTTGAGTCATATGTTCAACAAGGCTATTGACTGGGGAATGCTGGACGGTCTGAATCCTGCAACACGAATCGAACGATTCGGCGAACAGAAGAGGGACCGCTTTGTACAACCGGATGAATTCAAGAAACTCATGGAGTCCATTTCACAGGAAAAGAATATTTTTATCCAAGGTGCGCTGCTTGTGACCCTTTTCACAGGCGCACGAATCGGAGAAGTGCTCTCTGCGAAATGGGAAGACATCAATCTGTCTCAAGGGACTTGGAGAATCCCTCATACAAAGGCCGACCGTGTTCACATTCTGCCGTTACCTCAAACCATCCTGGCGGGACTCTCTGAACTTCCGAGAGTCAAAGACAATCCCTACGTTTTCCCTGGATCGAGGGAAGGCGCTCATTTGGTCTATATCCGAGGGGCCTGGAGAGAGATCCGCACCCGGGCCGGACTCCCGGACGTGAGGATCCACGACTTGAGACGGACCCTCGGCTCTTGGCTTGCCGGAAGCGGCGCTTCTTTGCCATTAATAGGGAAGGTCTTGAACCACTCGCAGCCAAGCACAACGGCTGTCTATGCGCGAATGAACTTGGACCCGGTACGGGCGGCCCTGGATGCGAATGCTGAACGAATGATACAGGCGGCCGGCGGATTTCCTATTCTCAAGGTGGACTACGATGCCGAAGATATCGACTGACAAAGAAGCCACCAGGAGACTGGGCGAGGCAGGAGTTAGAAGATACACATGGGCTGACTACTTGCTTCTGGGCGAACAGTCTTTTCGGAAAGACAAATACCCGGGCATCCATGTACTGAAAGCCTTTGTCGAAATACTCCGGGTTGGGATGCCTCCTCCGCCTTGGATTACGGATTACCTGAGAGAACGCTTTGAAGAATTCTTGAGGGACCCGTCGAAGAGAAGTCTTGATAAGCTGTTTGGGTTGCGCGGCGGTCGTGGGCAAGATCCAGCTTTTAAAAAAATGTTAATCGACGACCGAAACGACGAACTCTGTTCTCAGCTCCATCAACTAAGGCGACAATTCCACATATCAACGGAGCATGCCGCTTACATGGTCATTGAGCTGGAAAAGCATCACCGCAAGAATGGACAGGGGGGACCTGGCCGATTACCCTCCGAAAAGACCTTGATCAATCTGTACGGCAAGGCTCCCAAAGATAAGAGGAACTATTGGGACCTGCAGGACGAACTTCGTGGACCTAAGAACGAGAAAGAAAGAGACGATTTTCTAAAAACATTCCCAGAATACTCGCTCCCCAAGGACCACTACGGACACGTAACCATCCACCGCGAATAACTTCGCCAGAAACCCCCCATCAAATGCATGATTTCGTGGGTTAGACAACCTCGCTGTGTTACTTTAAACTTAAATAAAAGTCGATGCATCATGATTAACTGTGATGGGAGGGGAACCAAATGACACTTGAACTTTTGAATGAAACCGAGGCGGCCCGGATGCTCCGCCTCAAACGAAAAACTTTGCAATCCTGGCGGCTTCGAGGCTGCGGCCCGCGATACGTGAAAATCGGTCGGTTGGTTTTTTATCGACCCGAGTCAATTCTGAAATTCGTTTCGGACGGGGAGCGGCGCTCAACTGCCGAGGTGGCGAGATGACATCCCCACAACCCCATGACACCTATGAGATTGAGCAGGCCGTCCTTGGGGCCGTCCTTCTATCTGGCCGAAGTCCAAACGGGTCAAGCGGACTGGCGCCAGAAGACTTCCAGGACCCACGTCACAGCGCATTGTACCGGATCATCTTGCAGATGGTCCAGGCGGGTGAAGCCGTGGACCTGGTGACGGTTCATGCCCGTACCATAGCGAAAAACCTCTCTGAAGCCATTGGCGGGCAGGCGTACCTTTCCTCACTCAACAATGCCGTCGCGAGCGCGGCGCATTTGGATCAGTATGCACACCGTCTTAAAGAAAAATCGATCCGGCGACAATTGATCGAGGCCGCACAAAGCGGAGATAGCCAAAGATTAAAACAGGCGGTCGAGCAGGCCCGGGAGATCCTGACAGATCGGCCAGGGGACCGGCTGGACGTGGGCACGGCGATCCCCCTGGGAGAGTTTACGGTTTTGTCTCTACCGGCCCGGGAAACTCTCATTGACCCATGGCTCCCTGGTCATGGCCTGGTCATGGTCTGGGGTCCGCGTGGGTGTGGGAAGACATGGTTCTCCTTTGCACTGGTGCTTGCCCTCGCCCGAGGAGAGAATTTCGGACCGTTCCGAGTACCGAAAGCCCGTAACTCTCTTTACATAGATGCAGAGATGGCGGCGAAGGACACCCAGGGCCGTTTTAACTCACTGATCCGGGGCAATGACGGTTTAGAAGTTATAAACAGGGTCAGAATCGTTTCCGGGGAGATGTTGGCAAGGGAAGGCCTCCCGGCTTTGAATATCAACCTCCCTGAAACGCAACTGAAGATAATTTCTCTAATTGAAGAACTTGAAACCTCTGCGAATTGGCGGCCAGCTGTGATCGTGTTCGACAATCTCAGCGCACTGACCTTCGGCTCGGATGAAAACAGTAATTCGGACGTGGACGCGATACTTCCTTTTCTTCTGAGCCTTCGGCACAAAGGGTTTACGGTTGTCCTGGTCCATCATGCCGGGAAGTCCGGCGATCAACGGGGATCGAGTCGAAAAGAAGATCAGCTTGACACTTCCATTGCCCTGAAGTCCGTACAGGAGGGGGATCCGGGTTGTCACTTTACCATGCGGTTTACGAAGGAAAGAGGAACACCGGCGGGCCCGAGAGAGGTCGAGATGCGGCTTACTCAGGACCCGGACGGGACCTTGGGGTTTGTGTCCAAAGCCGTGGAGGTGGCGAGTTATGAGCGGTTTTTAACCCTGGTGGGGGAGGGGCTGGAAAGTCAAAAAGAAATAGCGGACGTGATGAGTCCGATCAACAAAGGGACCATTTCAAGATATGCGACAAAAGCGAAGTCTGAAGGATTTCTTGATGACAACCTGAGAAAGCTTCGGCTCTCGGAATTGGGGCGCTTGAAGTATGGTTCGTGAATTCACACTTACAGCGAAAAGTTGCCAGTTGCACCCCCTAATAAGGGGGGTATGCAACTTTCTGGTTTTGTTGCATGGAAGTTGCACTGCAACTTCTTTATTTTAGAGGACTTACAAGAGAAAGTTGCATGAAAGTTGTCAAAAAGTTTCCAAAAAAACGAGAGGCAAAAGTTGCATGAAAGTTGTCAATGAAAATTACATTAAAGATCGGGCGGATCTCCGGACTTTCCGACAGTGGAGAATTACGATTGAGTTCTTGTTTCAGCAGCGGCAGACACTTTGCCTTTTTGAAGAGCTTGAGAAGTTGGATACCGTGATAATGAGGCTGGTCCCGGTGGGCGGGGTCGGTAACGATAACATAAGGAGATAAAAAATGGGACTTATCGAAAGCAAAAATTACATTAAGCACAGCACGCCTGAAGGCCAGGAGAAAATTGACCGGAACCGGAAGTTGCTTGCTGCAGCAGGTCAAGACCCGTTTTACGGATGCTTCTTGACGCCCGAAGCTCAGGCAAGGATTGACGTTGAGCATGAGAGACGCCTTCAGGCCGATGAGGGCAAAGGGATCTTCGATGGCCTTTTTGTCCGTGCCCGTGCTCAGAGCGATCTCGACGGCTACGAAATTTATCCGAACAAGGAGGATTAATATGGCATACACATCTAAGGATATACAGTTGAGATCCCCTTCGGGGGAGATGCAGCGCATCGCCTCTCTAATTTCTGAAAAAGAAGCGCGCCGAGAAGAGATCTTGGGAATCATTCAGGAGAAAAAGACTGTGGTTTGCGAGGCCAGAGCTGAGGTACTCCTTAGCGATTCACGCGGCGCAAAAATTAAGACCGGCCTCTCTCAAAATGCCTTGGAGAGCTTCGGGAATGAACTTCGTGAGGCGGAGGAGACGATCTCCGGTCTTCGGGCGAAACTCGTAGAGGCCGAGGCCGCGGAAAAAGAGCGCCTCTACGGCGAACTATCCGACACGGTCAGGCGCGAGGGCGGCACGCTTCTTGACTTGATCGACCGGCTTGAGGCGAACATGCATACGCATAACGATCTTGTTAGCCAGGTTACGGATATCATGAAGCAGACTTTTTGGAAGACAAATGCTGAGGCCCTTCTTGGGGTCGGGGGATGCAAACTTCCCAATGGGGTTTTGAAGTTTGAGCCGGATTTTTCCACCAGTGGGAATTTTTTCCTTGACCGGCTCCGGTCCTTTTGTGGTGAGGCTAAAGAATTATTAAAGTCGCCGCACGATGCCTTGCCCGCCCAGGCAGTCTGAATGCGGCCGGGGGAGGGGCTTCGGTCCCTCTCCCCTTTCAAGTTTCTCTCCCGGTGTGGAGAGTTGAGTGCGCGTTTCCTTTACAGGCCGCAGACTGGTCGCCAGACGCGTTCCGTAAAAATAATGTGGCGGCGATGGTGCACTGGCGGGGCCGCTGGTGGCTGCGGGTTCGGCTCCATTCATTTCCATGTTCAGAGGGGGGGACCATACTACCTGGTCCTCCCCTTCAGAGAGGTGATCATGCACGAAGCAATTACAAAAAAACGGCTACCACCATCCGCAGCACGAAAAGCAGAATGTCGGAATTGTCTTAACACTGACCGGCTTATGAATCCATGTGAAAGCCGTGTTTGCGAACTAAACAAAACCGGCAAGAGCATTCTAAAAAGAATCAAGGCCCACTGCATAAGTTGTGTGCCGGAACAAACGATTTACGGTGTTAAGGCTTGCACCGGCCAGGTCATAAATCCAACACCCCATATATGCCCTCTCTGGTCTTTTCGACTTGGACGCAATCCAGTTTTGCAAGGACGGAAAGGTAATTCGGAAGCACTCCGAAGGTATCGCGAAATGAAAGAGCAAGAGGCTGTAAAAATTTTGTGAGGGCATAACGGAGATGAAGCCAAGGAAATATATCATGGGGACAATTTTAATGCAAATCAGCGGCCTAAAAATGCAAATGGGTTGGAAGTCTTTCCGAAGGTGGTGACCGTCTCAACCGGATTTTAGAAGAAGGATTGACATGATACTGCCTGTAGAAATTATTGAGGTTTTGAATCGCACGAGTGTTTCGTGCCCGAGCTGCCCTACAGGCCGCTTAGAAATTATTTCAGATGAGGAAGTCTTCTGTCCCGAGTGTTCCAGATTTTACCAGGTCCAAAAAGGCCCGGAAAAACCTGTTTTTGAAAAGGGGAGGGGAGTACGACCCCTGGAAGG
>Ga0210054_1003335_pt1 | contig 12113 bp, 9 predicted proteins | sample CryGeymeta201516_FD_185470 | JGI IMG/M metagenome (GOLD analysis project Ga0210054, IMG submission 185470) | Groundwater microbial communities from Crystal Geyser aquifers in Utah, USA - Crystal Geyser metaG 2015-16 (SPAdes) (version 2) | ecosystem: Environmental > Aquatic > Deep subsurface >...
AACTGTTCTTTTGCAGCTTAGAAACAAATCTTGTAGGTATTTCCTAAATTATCGAAGGGGCGGGGTTTGTTCTTGCTTCCAGTAAGGATTTAGCCGTTTCACCTTCGAGATTTCTCTCAAAGTTCGCCCTGTCGAATGACAGGGTGCCTCGACCCTTTCGGATCTCGGCGTCACTGTTCGCACCTCTAGCCTCACGGCCGACGGGTGTTACCCGCTACTTTTTTATCCCGCCCTTTCTCGGAAAGAACGGGGGGAAGTTCGGACTTTCCTCCCCCTCACCAGTACTGGTGGGGGGCGATTGCCTCGTCTACTTGAGCGTTTTTATCTTAGCAGAAAATAGAGGCTCTGTCAATACTTTTAAAAAATTGTCCCCTGTTTGTTTTGACTATCCAGGGATTCATTAACCAACCTATCGGCTTCTTTGTTTTTCTCTCGAGAAATTAATTTAAATTTAACTTTTTTAAAATCTTGTTTTAAATTCCAGATTTTAATAAACAGGGGTTGGATTTTTGGTTCCAAAATTTTATATTCTCCATTCAATTGTTTTATTAATAATTCAGAATCTGACCTCAATTCAATTTCTGTGTTTTTCGCTAATTTTTTTCCAAAGAGAGCCTTGAATTTTTTTAAGGCGGAAATTACTGCTTGGTATTCAGCTTCATTATTAGTAAAATTATCGCCTAAATATTCTGAATACTTTTTAAAAACCTCTCTTTTCTCATTACAAAAAATAGCTCCAATTGCCGAAGGTCCTGGATTGCCTCTGGAACCGCCGTCGGTATAAATAATAATCTTTTTCACCCCGTTAGAAATCTGCCTTTATATGACCAAAACAGTCAATTTCAGACAGATTATTGTTCGTTAATTATACCCCGTTATTGCGAAGCAGAAAAAATTTCTTTAATTTTTTCTGACAAAGACTTCTAACGGGGTTCATAAATTATCAATTAAGCATTTTTTGAATTTCTCTAAGTTTTCGTTTTTAATTCTAAAGCCGGAAGCTAAAGGATGACCGCCGTAAGTGATGGGATATTTTGAGCATTTTTTCATCAAAGCCACGCTATTTATGCCGGCCGGGACCCTCACCGTTCCCTGTGATTCATCTTTAAGAATTTTGTAAATAAAAGTTGGTTTTTGATACCTCTGACAGATAATTGAAGCTACCGAGCTGATTAAAGTAAAATCCCAGCTAGAATCTCCTTCAAAAATAATCGGGTTAGATCCTTTTTGAATCCTTTCTTCAATTTCTTGAATAATTTCAATAATTTTTTGTTTCCTGATTTCTCTTTTTTCTATTAATCTACTAATAATCTTTTTTGATTCTTCTAAGTCGGGGCTGGTTAATAATCTAAAACTAGCCGGAAAATTATTTTCAACATCCCTGATATTTAAAATAGAAATAATTTTAGAAATTTTTTGATTTAAATTTAAATAGCTATTAAAAGTTTTCTCTTCAAAAAGAGTCCGAATTCCCGGTCGCCAGGAATTTTCAATGGATTTTAAACCTTCTTCAATAAAAATTTTGTTTTCATCTTCTCGTGGCATCATATCGGCAATAGTGGCTATGGCTACTAATTCCAAAAAATTTTTTCTTAAATTTTCAGTTAAATTTCCCTTTAAAAGAAGCTCTGAAAGCTTAAAGGAAAGGCCAGCATTAGCCAATTCTTTAAATGGGTACTTATCCCCTCTTTGTTTTGGGTCAACAATAAGGGAGGCTTTTGGTAACTCGTCCAAGACTTCGTGATGATCGATAATTATTACTTCAAATCCAAATTTATTAGCTATCTTCACTTCTTTGAAGTTTCCAATCCCACAATCTAAGGCAATTAAGAGTGCTGGAGCAATTTTTTTTAAATAATTTAAACCCTTTTCTGATATTCCGTAACCCTCAACTTCACGATCGGGAAAATAAACAGCCGAAATGAGGTACCCACTTCTGGTGGGTCCAGATAAATTTTTTATCGCCTCTTTTAAAATAATAACTGAAGCCACCCCATCTAAATCAGCGTCCCCATAAAGGATGATTTTTTCCTTCCTTTTTACCGCTTTTTTAATCCTCTCTGCCACCTTTCTTAAATTTTTTATCTCTTGCTTACCCGCCCAAGCCTTGGTTAAAGCGAGACTCTTGACAGACTTCATAAGTATGCTATAATGTTAATGTTGGCAGGTGGAACATGCTCCAAAAAGGCGTCTGACAGCTCAGTAGTGATACCCAGCTAAAGCTGGATTCGGCCACAAAAATGCGCCGTTCCTGCCAACATTGCTCTTTTTCTAATTTTTACTGTGGCCAGGGAAAGCCGTAGACTAAGTGAGGTTTCCAAAGTAGGATGGAAACGCACTCCAACTCCTCGCTTGGTCATTCGACTTGCGACTTTTCCTGGCCTCCAGACATCAAAGGTCCTTCGGCTTCGGGACCTTCTTTTTATTAAGCGAGGCAACAAGTCCTCAAAGTAGCTTTCGGAGGCGGCTGAGCATGGTTTCGCCGAAAGCGAATCAGCCGCCGAGAACGCAGGCTGCCAAATCTCGCTGGGATTTGGACAGCCGGTACTTTGAGACTTCGTTACCGAGCAACTATTTTAATGCTTCAATTCCTACTAATTTTCCATCTGAAATAAAGTCTAACATTGCTCCACCGCCAGTGGAAACATGGCTAAATTTTTCAGTTAGACCAATTTTATTAATAAATTCGACTGTTTCCCCTCCTCCAACCACTGAAATGGCACTACTTTCAATAATGGCTTTAGCAATCTCTTTGGAACCTTTTTGAAAGGGCTTTTCTTCAATTTTTCCTAAAGGACCTGACCAAAAAATTGTTTTTGCTTTATCAATTTTTTCTTTAAAAAGATTTATCGTTTTTGGCCCAATATCTTTTCCCTCGATTTCGTCAATGGGAATAATAATTTTTTGAGGATATTTTAACTGGATATTTTTCTTCTCAATTTCATTTTTAATTAAGGAATTAATTAAAACCCAACTGGCTTTCTCTGAAATTTTATCAATTACTCGCGATTTAGTCTCCACTTTTTTACCGCCAATTATTCCAATTAGGGGCTCTTTAGGTTCTGTCAATAACTCGGTTAATACTCTAATTTCTTTTTCTAATAAAGAACCCATTCCCGAAGGTAAATATTTTGGTATTCCAACAATTGAGGCATGAGCTCTATGGCAGGCACCAAAGGCTTCATTAATAAAAATATCTCCTAATTTTGCCAGTTCTCTGACGAAGTTTTCCTCATTTTCTTCCTCTCCTTTGTGAAATCTCAAATTTTCTAAAAGTAAAATTTCTCCCGATCGCATTTGGTTTATCCATTTTTCAATCTCTTTTCCAATACAATCTGGGGCTTTTACCACTGATAAATCAAGGTATTCCATTAATTTTTCTTGAATTAGATTTAATCTTAAACTTTCCACTACTTTCCCTCCGGGTTCATCTAAATGGCTCATTAAAAGGATTTTTCCTCCTTTATCTATTAAATATTCAACTGTTGGAATTGTTTTTTTAATTCGGAAATCGTCCAAAATTAATCCCTCTTTGGAAAGAGGGACATTAAAATCGCACCTCACTAAAACTCTTTTATTTTTGAAGTCAAAATCCTTTAAAGTTTTCATTTCTTACACGAGCGAAGCGAAGTGTGGAGATGAACGAAGTTCATCGACCTTTCATTTTCTTAAGAGACTTTTCTAAAACCTCCCTCAACTCTTCGACATTAACTTCTTTTCTTTCTCTCTTTGGTCTCTCCTCCACTGATTTCTTTGATGGTAAAAAAGAAACAGGTGCGCTTTTAGCTGCCTCTTCTAAGGAAATAGTTGGAGGGACTTGGGTTTCTTCTTTTTTAACTTCCTTAGCTTCGGTTTTTTCCCGCTCCACCCCGGCCTCGCTTAGCTTCGCGGGGCGGGCCGCCCCTTCGGGGCGAGCCTCGCCTATTGGGCGGGCTTTCTTTAAACAAGATTTACAATAAACCGGGCGAGAACCATCGGGCGGAAAAATCACTTTCGTCCATTTTCCGCAGAGAGAACATTTTGCATCATATAAAACTGGAGGAGTGATTTGGGGTCTCTCTGGCAATTTCAGAAACCCAGTCCACTTAGTAATTTTTTCTTCAATAATTTTTTTAGGAGTGCCGTATCTTTCTCTGGAAACCTTGATAATTTTTTCTTTGTGAGATTCTTCTGGTTTTGGAAAGGGAGAGAGGGTCTCAGCTGAAAAGGGACGTCCGGCCAGTCCATCAATCATTAATCTTAAATAAACATTATATTTAGTTAAATTAACCAAATCTTCAGCCATAAATTCGGGAAGGAATTCTCTTTCTAAAAACTCGGCATCTTCGGCTCCCACTCGGAAACAGACTATTGTTCCCACATTACCAAAAATGGCATCTCTAACCTCAGAACTTTTTCCAGTGGGAGTCATCTCCTCCAATTGAGTAATATATTGATTACCTATGGTTAGGGATAACCTATATTTTCTGGCTTCAGACAAAATATTAACAAAAGATTTGGTGGCAAAATTTTGGAATTCGTCAACATATAAATAAAAATCCCTTCTTAATTCCTCTGGGATATCAACTCTCGACATGGTGGCTAATTGCAACTCAGTTATCATTAGGGCTCCTAAAAGTCGGGAGTTGTCTTCGCCAATCCTGCCTTTAGAGATATTACAAATCAAAATTTTTCCCTCATCCATTAATTTTCTCATATCAATTGTTGAGCGAACCTGGCCAATAATATTTCTAATTAAAGGAGCGGAGATAAACTGACCAACCTTATTTTGGATAGCGGCCGTTGCTTCAACTTCGTATCTTTGGGTATATCTGGCAAATTCATTAACCCAAAAAGATTTAATTACCGGGTCAACCACTTTTTCTACCACTTTTTTCCGATATTCGGGGTCAGCCAACATTCGATTAACTCCTAAAAGGGTTGAGCCTGGATATTCTAAAAGAGCTAAAATGGTATTATTCAAAATGTATTCCATCCTGGCTGACCAGACATCCGGCCAGATTTTTTTAAAAACTCCCATCAATCCCGAAGCAACTAAATGCCTATTAGCAAAGTCTACTTTTTCCATGACATTGAAGGCAATGGGATAATCTATGTCAGCTGGATTAAAATAAATTACATCATTAATTCGATGAGGAGGGACAAAATCTAACACTCTTTCAGCTGCCTCACCATGAGGATCAACAAAACCAACCCCTCTCCCTGCCTGGATGTCTTGAATAGCCATATTTTCCATCATCACTGTTTTACCCATCCCAGTTTTTCCAATAATATAAACGTGCCGACGCCTATCATCAATTTTAATCCCAAAACGCCTTCTCTGATTTCTGAAGGTTGTTTCGCCAAAATAAGTTATTTCATTATTCATAATTTACGAATTCTACGAATGGCTTCGCCTACGAATTTTACGAATAATTCGCATTATTCGTAGCCCGAAGGGCATTCGCATTATTCGCTATTCTACTGGTAGTTCTGGTGGAGCCTCTCCCTTTTTAGCCTCAACTCGCGGAACAGTTGGAGCGGGAGCCACTGCTCGGCTGGGGAAGTGATAAAGAGAAGCCAATTCCTCAGTATTTAAGATAAATTCTCCGGTTTTCCTATCAGCTGCTCTGGGAAACATCGGGTTAAATCTTTCCCGGTATTGTCTAAGCAATTTTCTTCTTCTTAAGTAAAGTCTCCGATCAATAAACCAAAACCAGTTATACCAATTTCGTTTAATTTTAGTAATCGTCCTTCCAAGAGGAAAAGGGGCATTAAGATGTTCGGTAACATAGTGACCAAAAAAAGCTATAGCTAATCTTAAATTTGCCTTAAACCAGACCTCTCTTTTCCCTAAATAAATAAATCTCATCGAGCATTTGAAAGGAGGTTTAGAGATTTTTCTCTCCACTCCAACTATTATTTCTTTTTCTCCTGGAGTTAATCTCAGTTCCGGAGCAACTAATTCAAATGACGGAGGTTCCTCTTCTTCTGCTGGCTTTCCAGTAATTAAAATTTCAGCTGCTTCTTGGATCATTGGTTTTGGTTCTGGTGCTTCTGGTCTCTTAGCTAATTTATCTTTTAAGGCTAATCCTTCCTTGAAAAAAGACTCAGCATATTCTTCTGAAATCGGATAGGCATGAATCTGAACCCAGAGTTGCTCGCCTGGTTTTATTTTAGCCATACTTTCTAAAAGACTAGCTACTGGATCAATCCTTTTTTCTTCTTCGCTTTCTGCTTCTGTCTCAAAGTCTTTATAGGTTTTAATTGGATAGGGATCGGGCTTTTCTAACATATAATCTGTTGCCCAAAGGTCCCAATCTTTATTTGGCATATCTTGGGGAACATATCTGGTGTAATCCTCGGCTAAGGTAATTTCGGCTTCCGGATATTGAGAATAAATATGTGTTTCAACAATGTCCCTTCTGTAATCGGGGCATCTAATATAAAAATGAACTTCACCATTAATTGAAACTGTTTCTAATTGGAAACCTACAATTATTTTTCCCTCCCACCATTTTTCATACCAGTTGGGAGGGTCATAAAAGCCCTGCCAAAGACCAGTAAATACATCCTCCATTGCTCTGATTGGTTTCAAAGATTCTTCAGGAATTTTGATTTCTAGTAAAATTCGCTTTTGCCTCGTAATCCATTTCTCTATTCGCCAAAAAAGCCAAAAATAACGGGCTGGCTTCCATAAAATAAAAGGTAAAGGAACCCACCACCAGGTTTTAATAAATAGCCAAACATAATCCAAAATTGGTTGGATAAGGTTCCAAACGGTTTTTAAAAATTCTGAAATTTCAGGTGGCATTTAGGCTTCTTTTACCCAAAATTTTCCTTGGGAATCTCTTGAAAAATATTTTTTATTACTTAAATTAAGCAAAATTGTATTTTCCTTAACTAACCTCTGGTTTAAAACTTTCTCCAGGATTTCTTCTTTGGTCAGTGGTTTTCCAGCTTCTTCTAAAACTCTGGAAATTACCTCTTTAACTAGGCCAGGATAATATCCCCATTCTTGAAGAGCATAAACCCCCCTACCAACTAAAACAAATCTGGAATCTCTAATTAACTCATTGTGAACGGTTTGTAAGAGAGATCCGGGAATAAGAGAAGCTATCTCGCTAAAATGGAGGGGTTTTTTAGCTTTTTTAAATACTAAGTAGGCTTTATCTTTCACTCCCCTGGGATTGATCTCTGGCCAGTCCTTTAAACCAAAGAGGTCTTCTTCATTTACCCGAGCAGAGCGAAGGGTGGAAATGAACGAACGTTCATTGACTTTTTGAATTTTTTTGGAAATCTCTAAATAGGAAAGTAAAAATTGTCTTTTAGGTGGTGGTGTGAGGGTGGTGGGTCGGTTGTAGTCTTTTAAGGTTAGGGGTTTCTTACTTTCTTTGAGTTGATTAGAAAAAGAGTCAATAACTTTTTTAGCTAAATTTAAGGAATCTCGATTTATTGTCCATAAAGAATAAAAATCATCCGTTTCTCCAAATCTTTCAAATTCATCTCCCAGATCTAATAAAAAGTAAATCTGAGGCATTTGATTTTTACTGCCCAATTCCTCTAATAAAACAGTTTCTTTTCTTAAATCTCCCTTTTTCTTAAGATACTTCCTGAAATATTGAAAAATTTTTTGATATTTTATTGCTTTTGGTTTCAATTTTAATAATCCATCTTCTTCAATTTGACGAATTCTTTCTCTGGTAACACCTAAATCCCGGCCAATGGATTCTAAAGTTTCTCTTTCTACTCCGCCTTCGCTAGAAGCTAAGGCTTGCAAGGCAAAACGACGCAAAAGAACCTCTTTTTGTCTTTGGGGTAAATCTCTAACTAAATCCAAACAGATTTTTTGGTAATTAAATTTCACCCCGTTAGAAATTTTCATAGAGTTTTCTTACTTTAATACCCCGTTATTAATCTAATTAATACGAGATTTCTAATGGGGTTCATATTTTTTATTGAAACATTTTTAAAGCCTGCTGTCAACTAACTAACCCTTTTGTCGCCATTTTAGCCAACTAACTAAAATTGGGCTGGCTAAAAAGATTGAAGAATAAGTACCGGCTGTAATTCCCAAAATCAGGGTTAGGGCAAAATATTTCAAAGTCTCTCCGCCTAAAAAGAAAATTGCTATTAAAGGAAATAAAGTCGTTAAAGCAGTGTTAATTTGGCGAGTTAGGGTTTGATTAATGGCAAAATCTACCGTTTTCTCAAAAACTTCTCCTTTTGCCCGAAGAAGGTTTTCTCTTATTCTATCATAAACTACGACCACATTATTAATCGAATAGCCAATCACAGTTAAAAGAGCGCAAATTATGGGGATGGTAATTTGAACTCCGTAAAATTTTCCTAGAATAGAAAAAATCCCCAGGGGTATAAAAACGTCGTTGAAGAGGCAAATTAAAGAAGCAATTCCATATTTCCAACTGGCTATGGGTCTAGAAATTTTTCTAAAAGCCAGAGCAATGTATAAAACTATAGATAGGAACGCTAAAATTATAACAATTTTAGTTTTTTCTTTTAATTCTCGACCGATTGTTGGTCCAATTGATTCAAATCTTCTTTCTTCCAATTCTCCCGTTTCTTTTATTTTTTTGAGAATTTCTTGATGCGTCTCTTCAGAAATATCTTTCATTCTAAGAATTACTCCTTTTTCTCCAATTGGCTGAATAAGAATTTCGCCTAAACCAAATTGGTTTAACTTCTCTCTTATTTCCGGATTTGAAGGTCTAGCCCCTTTAAATTCTATTTCCAAAATACTTCCTCCGGTAAAATCAATTCCTGGATTTAATCCAAAAATAACTAAACAAATTAAACTTCCCAGAATTAAAATTCCAGAGAAAATGAAATAAATTTTTCGATATTTAACAAAATTCATAAATATCTACGAATTTCTCTAACTTTGTCGGTTTTCTCCCAGGTGAAATCAGGATCTTCCCTGCCAAAATGGCCGAAACAAGAAGTTTTTCGATAAATTGGCCTCAATAAATCCAACTGTTTAATTATTCCTCCTGGAGACAAATCAAAAACTTTGGGAATAATTTTTAATAATTTTTCCTCAGGAATTTTTGAAGTCGAAAAGGTGTCAATGCTTATTTCCAGGGGTTCTCTTCCACCAATGACGTAAGCTAAGCGAATTAAACATTTTTCAGCCAAATTAGCGGCAACAATATTTTTGGCAATATATCTTGCCATGTAAGCCCCTGACCTATCCACTTTTGTCGGGTCCTTGCCAGACATGCTGCCACCGCCTGTTGGAATTTGGGGACCATAGGCATCGACAACATTTTTTCTGCCAGTCATTCCGGTATCAGAAACTGGTCCACCGATAACAAAGCGGCCGGTACTGTTAATATAAAATTTTGTCCGTATATCTAAAAATTTTCCACAAACTGGCTTAATCACTTTTTTAATAATATCAGTTCTAATTTTCTCTAAGGAAACATCGGGCTCATGCTGAGCGGCAATGACAACTGAATCTAATTTTTTTGCTATCCCATTTTGATATTCCAAGGTTACCTGGCTTTTCCCATCCGGCCTCAAATAGGACAAAATTTTCCTTCTCCTAATCTCAGTTAATCTTATTGCTAATTTGTGAGCCAGCATTATTGGCAGGGGCATTAATTCCGGGGTCTCTTTGCAGGCATAACCACAGGAAATACCCTGATCACCTGCTCCTTGTTTTTTGGTTCCGGTTTTTCTCACTCCTCTCGCAATATCAGGCGATTGTCCGCTAATCGTATTCAATATTCCAACCGTATGACCATCAAATCCATATTCTGGTTTATCATAGCCAATATCTAAAATTACTTCCCTGACCAAATTGTTAATATCAACCCAGGTCTTAGTTGTTATCTCACCGCCAGCGATTACATAACCCTTGCTAACAAAAACCTCGCAGGCCACCCTGGCATATTTGTCATGCTTTATTACGGAATCCAAAATAGAATCGGCGATAGCATCTGAGATTTTATCCGGGTGGCCGGGAGTTACCGATTCGGCTGTGAAAAATTGTTTTTTTGTTTGTTTTACCCCGTTAGAAATTTTTGCTGTTTTTTTGATCTCCATATTATTTAGTTTATTTACCCCGTTAATTTAGGAATTTCTAACGGGGTTTTATCTCCATAGCCATTTAACTCTTTCAAGTCTTGTCCCAAGAAAACATTTGAGAAAGTTTTTGGTAATAATAAGGGCTGAAAACATTGAAATTAAAATTCCAATACTCAAGGTAGTGGCAAAACCTTTAATAAAACTACTCCCAAAACCAAATAAAATTGCTGCCACTAACAAAGTAGTGAAGTTACCATCCCTAATAGCCGGCCAGGCCCGATTAAAACCTTCTTCCAAACTTTGAGAAAAACTTTTCCCTTCTCTCAGTTCTTCTCTCATTCTGGAAAAAATTAAAACATTGGCATCAACCGCCATCCCAATGGAAAGAATAAAACCGCCAATTCCAGCCAAGGTCAGGGTAACCGGTATTAATTTAAAAATAGTTAGAACTAAGACAGCATAAATTCCCAGGGCTAAAGAAGCTAAAATTCCCGGTAATCTATAAAACAAAATTATAAAAATAATCACTGCTAAAAATCCCAGCATTCCGGCCTTCAATGATTTTTCTAAAGAGATTTTCCCTAAAATTGGGCCAACTGACTGTTGAGAAATTAATTTTATTGGAACCGGTAGGGCGCCAGCATTCAAGTTTCTGGATAAGGTCCTGGCTTCCTCGACAGTAAATTGACCAGTAATTTGGGCTTTGCCTCCGGAAATTTTTTCTTGAACGACTGGAGTAGAAATTGGAATTCCATCAATATAAATTGCCAAAATTTTTCTAACATTTTTTCCAGTTAATTCTTCAAAAATTTTTGCACCTTCGTCATTAAATTCTAAGTGCACCAGGGGTCTATTAGTGGTCTGGTCAAAACCGAGCTCGGAGCGCTTTAAATATTTTCCAGTTAAAATAGTTGCTTTGAAAGGGTCCTCAATTTGGCCCTCCTGAGTTTCAATTACTTCTCTATTTTTCTCTAAAATCTCATTATAATTCTCTTTTTGTTCTCTAAATTCCAGATAAGGTGTTTGACCAATCATTTTAATTGCTTCGCCAGGATCTTTGATTCCGGCTAATTCCACAACTAATCTTTCGCCCTGAACTTGAACCATCGGTTCTCTTACCCCAAAAAGATTAACCCTTCTTTCAATAACGTCTCTTAACCCTTCCATTGAGGAAGAATAATCCTCTTTGGCAATATTAGATAAATCTGCTTCATAAATCAGATGGGTTCCGCCTTGCAAATCTAATCCCAGTTTAAAGGGTTTTTCAGGAAGTCGGAGAAAGCTGGCGCCCACCCAATCAGCTGATTGATTCCAGTATTTTGGATAAGTTAAATTAGCCAAAAAGAAGGCTAAAATTAAAATAAAAATAGTGATTAAATAAACTTTCTTTTTTGGCATCAATTTATTTTAATACATTTAAACCCCGGCTAAAAGGGCAGAAACAATTCCCACTAAGAATATCCCGTCAAAGACGCCAGCTCCGCCAATCGATAGAAATCCTCCATATTTTTGAACCTTCTTTAAATTCAAAATATCAGCTCCAATTAAAGTTCCCAGGACGCCTGAGATAAAAGCACAAGGAGCAGCAAATTCAGAAGTCAAAATTAAGGCGAAAATAGCCGAAAAAATTGGTGGAATAAAAGTTGGTAAAGAAATTCCTCTACCCGGAATAATTCTGGCTAAAAACTTAGAAATAAAAATCATGAAAATTGTAGCTATTAAAATTGGCTGAAGAGAAAAACCTGCTCGCCAAACCAAAAATAAAAAATAAAAAGAAAGTAAAATAGGAATCACTGCTCCTCCTAAATTAATAGCAATACCCTGGATTTGGGTTTTTGGTGTCTGAAATAACCCGAAAAATCTTGACTCTATCTTATAAACTAACTTCTTTTTAGTTAGCGGAATATTAATAGCAGAACCAATGAGAATTAAAAAAAGTAAAAATATTGTTATTTCAGGTGAAATCCCTAATTTTTCAAAGCCAAGGGTAACAATATGAAAATAACCCAAAATGAACAAAATGGGCAAAAATAATATGAAAGCAATAAAAATTAAAAAAGCTACTGGTAAAAAAAACATATACC
>Ga0210054_1003337_pt1 | contig 12110 bp, 9 predicted proteins | sample CryGeymeta201516_FD_185470 | JGI IMG/M metagenome (GOLD analysis project Ga0210054, IMG submission 185470) | Groundwater microbial communities from Crystal Geyser aquifers in Utah, USA - Crystal Geyser metaG 2015-16 (SPAdes) (version 2) | ecosystem: Environmental > Aquatic > Deep subsurface >...
TCAACGACAAAAACATTGTTATCACGAACGAAAGCCAACTTTTCACCGTCGGGAGAAAAGGATGCGTTTTGTTGAGTTTTTTCTGAAGAGGCAAGTTCAAAAAACTTCTTCTTTGCAATTTCATAAATGTAGAACGCACCGCCGGTCTTTAGCGAACGCGCCGGAAGTGTTCCCGTAAACAAAATATATTTTTCGTTCGGGAGCCACTCGTAATTTTGTATGCCGAACGGTTTATCTCCGGGTTTCAATTTCAAATCATTTCCGGATACAAGAATTTTTTCATCTCCGGTTTTGACATCGTGCTCATATATTGCAGTTGCTTTTGTTTCGGAATCTCTTTTCAAAAAAGAAAACTTTTCTCCACCGGAAAACCACTGTACACCGCTTAAGTTCTTTCCGAAAAAATCTTTGTTGGTTTGGATCAATTCAACCGTTAATTCTTTTGGTTGTGGGAGCAGTTCATAAGAAAAAAGCAGAACAAAATAAAGTAAAAACTTAACGGAAGATTTTATCATTGTCCGTTCTCCGGGAAAAAATTATTGTAGATTTTCATTTGAAGAAATATAAGAAAAAGTTTTCAGTCGTCAGTTTTCAGTAATTAGATTTCAGTCGTCAGCGATTAGTATTAACAAATGTGTGGATGTAAAAATTAATCTTGCTCTACAGGTGAACTATCCAGTTGCAAATTGCCGTTAATTGGTCGTCATCAGTTAAGTTTGCTGCATTGTTCAGCGCCCCGGTCTTAAGCTGTTTAAAAATTTCTGTTGCCATACTGTTTTCAATTGCTGCACCGACAAAAAAAGTCTGTGGTTTTAACTTATCTTTAGCGAAACAGGATCTTATCCTATTTAATGCAGAGTTCGCAGTTTTCCAATGTTCATCGGCTCCAGCCGGATCAATACCACCTTTTAATTCACCCAAAGCGATGTATTTATCGTGACTATAAATAATGGATTGTTTACTCGAATTTAAGTCTTCAGTTGTTCCATTTAGGATTGAAAGGTCAACATTTTTACTAACAAGCGGAACATTGATATTCATAACCAATACCCTATCAACTTTTTCTTTTTTCCAGTATAGAGCTTTTATTCTTTTTTCAATTCCGTTGTCGTCTTTAGGCCTGTCGAGCCAAGAATTTGTGTCATCGTCTTTCCACTGGTAGTTAATGCCAGCAAGATTTAAAACGGATAAAAGAGAACGAAGAAACTTTCGTTCACCTAATGAGCCTGCTAAGTTTCTTGCCTTTCCACCCAACGCATCACCTTTTGTTAGTAGATAGCGATAAACAAGTTCGTCAATAAAGCTTACTCCAGCGGGTTCTAAAAATTCCTCGATTAGTCCTTTTATTGCAAGCGTCTTATCCTCTTCGGTTAAATAGTTCAATGATTTGTCAGAGAGACCCGAAGCTGTTAATAAACCAATTCTTAAATCAGTCACTTTTAATAGGTCTTTAGGTTCCTTGATCTGATTTGCAAGAGATTTTAAAGCCTTTGCTTCTTCGATATACGGAGAAGCGATATAATTTTTCTCCAATGCCATTGCAATAAAACCAGCTCTGGTTTTCTCACGAGAAGTAACTAAATCGCTTGCCGCTTTTATTAAACTATTCGCTCTTATTTTTTTTGCCATAAGTAAACACATTTCCGGACTTCAGTTCGTCCATAGTTGCCCATTTGTTGACTGCTGTTCCCTTTTCCCTTGGGTAAAACAAAAATTTTATTGATTTCGAAACCAAAATTCTCCGCAAACTCTGACAAAATTAAATCAACTGGAATTTCTTCGCCACCATATCGAACATTGTCATTAACCATAACGCAATACCCACCACTCTTTGTAATTCTTGCCATTTCATAAGTAACAAAACATAATTCCAGAAAATAATTTTTAACCATTCGTGCAATATTGCTGTTATTCAGCTTTTCTAATTTATTGAGTTCATCAAGAATTGCGTTTACTTCCATCATTGCGTTTGAACGATTGTAAACATGGAGAACTTCCTCAAAAACTTCACTCTTTCCAATAGAAGTATAAAACTTACTTAGAAATTCAATTTTTTCTTTGTTCTCAACGGTACATGAAAGCATCGATTGACGCAAGTCTCGAACTTGCTCATTGTTGTAACCTAAATAAACCAACTCCAAGGCGTATGTTCTTGTGTAATCGTACCTATTACAATACGGAGGGGAGGTAATAATAAAATCAAAAAAATCGTTTTCAAATTTTGGTAATTCTTCAAGACATGAACCTTCAATTATTTTAACTGGTTTTTTTTCAGAGTTTGTTTTTTCGAATTGTTCAAACAATGAGCTTATCTGAGTTGGTGAAAGGTCATGTATAATTTTGTTTAACTTTGATTTTAGCGCCTCTTTAAAAGTTGAAATTCTACCTTTGTTAAAAGATTTACCAGGTAAAACTCTTTTTGAACGATAGTCCCAACGCAAATATTGTCCGTCTTTTCTTGTGTAACTGATTTCTTCTAAAACCGTGAAAGCGGCAAACCTTAATATCGTTTCAATATGTTTGTCCTTGATTTTAGAACAGTACGATAAATATTTATTTAAATATTCTTCTGTTTCGTCTGGGAAGGCATCTTTAGTAATGGAAATATGGTTTATGTGGTTTTTAAAGTCCTTTAATTTAGTAATTTCTGACCAAAGTCCTTTTTCAATTATTGTTAGTTTTTCAACATCTAATTTGTCTAAAACTTGGCGTGTCTGCATAACGAAAGTCCCGACAGGTAAAAGCTCAACTCCATAAGATTGCCATCCCAATTCCTGTCCAGCAAACAGAGTTGTCCCCGCTCCCGCAAATGGGTCCAAAACTTTCCCCGGTTTAGGGGCATATTTTGTTAAAAAGTATTTTACTAAAGCAGAAGAGAATCCTTCTTTGTATTTAAACCAACGATATACTGGTTCATCTTTGTTGGCTTGAAAACTGACAACTTTTCTATTTAAGTTATATGCTGTCTCTAACTTGTTTTCAAGTCGATCAAATAGTTTTTTCCTTTCGGACGGAAATATTTCTGCGGTTTTAATCATGCTCTAATTTAACAAATCATTTCTGCAAATGCTTGTGGTAAACCTAGTTTTATTTTTTTGCTGATAACTTACAACTAAAATCATCTCACTCCATTTCCGCTTGAAGTTTTTCCGTTCTATCCGCCATTTTAATTTGATTGATTAGTTCGGTCAAATCGCCTTCCATTATGCCGGAGAGATTGTAAAGTGTTAATCCAATGCGGTGGTCGGTAATCCGGTTTTGCGGATAATTGTAAGTGCGGATTTTATCGCTTCTATCACCGCTGCCAACCATAGATTTCCGTACAGCCGCAATTTCTTTATTTTGTTCCCGCTGTTTCAGATCGAACAGACGGGCTTTTAAAACCTTCATCGCTTTTTGCCGGTTTTTTAATTGAGAACGTTCGTCCTGACACTGCACAACCAAACCCGAAGGAAGGTGAGTAATGCGGATAGCGGTTTCAACTTTATTTACGTTTTGTCCTCCTGCGCCGCCGCTGCGGTAAACATCAATTTTTAATTCGCTTGGATTGATATCAACCTGCACATCTTCCACCTCAGGAAGAACCGCCACTGATGCGGCTGAAGTATGTACACGCCCGCTTGCTTCGGTTGCGGGGACACGCTGCACACGGTGGACACCGCTTTCAAATTTTAGGTCGCCGAAAACGCTTGTGCCGGTTACGGAAAAAATTACTTCTTTTATTCCGCCAAGTCCGGCGGTATCGTTTATGTCAATCAGTTCAAGTTTCCAACTGCGAGTTTCCGCATAGCGGGAATACATTCTGAATAAATCACCTGCAAAAAGAGCCGCTTCATCGCCGCCGGTACCGGCACGGATTTCCACAATTACATCTTTGTCGTCATTCGGATCTTTTGGCAGGAGGAGAACTTTTATCCCGTCTTCTAATTTTTCTTTTTTGATTTTGAGCTCATCAAGTTCTGATTCGGCAAGTTCGGCAAGTTCTTTGTCTAAGCCGGCATCAATAATTTCTTTGTTCCCTTCAATGTCGGAAATCGTTTTTGAATATTCATCATACACGGTAATAATCGGAGTTAATTCACTTCGTTCTTTACTCAGTGAAATTAATTTGTCAGTGTTTTTTACAATATCGGGGTCGGAGAGGTGATCGTTTATTCTATCAAATTTTTCTTTTATTTTTCTCAATTTCTCGAGGAAGTCCATATAATCCTTTTCATTTTTAACGTTGCAAATATAAGGATTTTTGGACGATAGTTCGGTAGCATTAGGAATTAGGTGATGAGCCCACTCTAAAAAGCAAATTTCTAAATTCGATGCTTTTTTGTTAAAAAAACTGTTGATTATTTTCTTGGGCTAATTAATTCCCAAAAATGTTGGGTAATTTTTTTTTATTGAGTTTTTACATTTATTCATCTGTTCTTTGAATATCGGTTTTTATCTTCAGTTCTTTTAGCGGTTGTTCTGTTAAATGGTCAAAAACTTTTTCAAGAAGATTTATTCCGGTCTCAATGAAATAAGTAGTAAACTTATTCTGAAAATTAAAAAGAGATGCTTCGGAGAATGGAACTTCGTCTAAGGTTTGCAACCCAAGAGCCGTTTTGGTCAATAAATTAAATTTTATGTTATTCAATAATTTTTCGTAAGTTAATTTCTGTCTGTGCTGCAATAAGATTGCAGAAACCAGACAATTGACCGGTATATTAGGACGACTATCTATCTCTGAATATAAACAAGAAAAGTCTGCTTATATATTGCAGAAGATAAGTTCATAATCCGCCATTGGCGGACTTCCGATGTTTGAAGTTCTTTTTCCATCTTCGGAGATACCCTATTGGTGAATCCAAGGATGCTGGATTGTGTATGTCTTGTCTTAATTTTAAAGATTGTTTTTACTGCTAAATGAGTGATTTTGCTTTTAGGAATTTATTTAAAAATCTACTCATATAAACATTGTTGTGAAATTATTATCGCCTTTTTAGAGTGAACTCATAGATTATTGTAAATCGAGCATCAATTTAAGAGAACGCCATGTTTTTTTGTTAAAATTGAACTTTTGTTCCTTTTCATATCGTTTTGATTCATAGCAAACTAAGATAGCTAAGAGTCAAACTTAATTCACTTCTTATCAAACTAAGATAGCAAGGAGCAAATCTTAGTTCGCTTCCCTCTAAAAAAGACATCAAGAAGTCTATCTTCGTTTATTTCCTTTTTTGCTTTCTTCGAGAACTTCGTGTAAGGACTAAAATCCTTGCACGAAGAACCACGAAGGATTGCACGAAGGAACACGAAGAGTGGTTCAGTTAATTAGAATAATTTATTTTGATTTATTGGGTTTGGGTTAAGAACTTACTGCCCCTTGCTGAAAGCGTATTTTTGCGGGAGTATCGGCTTCTGCAATTAGTTCTCTACTTAACTGTACTTGTTCTTACAGTTAGTAATTTTTAAGTGAATGGACATCAAACAGAACCTCCATAATGTTGATTTTAACCCCGCCTTTAAAATTGTCTTTTAAATGCGGTTGTTGGGAACAAAAATAAAATAATGTTTTATTAAAACAAAACTAAAAAGAGACCTCCAAAGATTTAAAAATCTTAGGTGTATAAACCAAGATCATTCAACATTCTTTCATCCATTCTCTTCTTTCGCCATAAACCCCTCAACTGTTGTAACATCATCCGCACTGCCGATAAAAATAGGAATGCGTTGATGCAAAGAAGTTGGAACAATTTCCATGATTCTTTGTTTGCCGTCAATTGCTCGTCCGCCTGCGGCTTCGATTACCATTGCCATCGGATTGCATTCATACATCAAGCGTAATTTTCCGTTGGGACTTCTGGAATCGGCGGGATACATAAAAATTCCTCCATACAACATATTGCGGTGAATATCGGCGACCATTGAACCGATATAACGCGTAGAATATGGGCGGGCGGTTGCTGCATCTTCTTCCTGCAAATATTTAATATATTTTTTTAATCCCGGATGCCAGTACAAATAATTCCCTTCGTTAATGCTGTAGATTTTTCCTTTCTTCGGAGTTGTAATATTTTCATGCGAAAGTAAAAATTCGCCGATGGAAGGATCAAGCGTAAAGCCATGCACACCGTGATCAGCCCCGGTTGTGTAAACAAGTATTGTGCTTGAGCCGTAAACTACATACCCCGCGGCAACTTGATTAATTCCCGGCTGCAAACAATCTTCCATCGTTCCCGGAGTTCCGTCGGGTGATAATCTTTTATAAATTGAAAAGATCGTTCCGATGCTTATGTTCGCATCAATGTTGGATGAACCATCGAGCGGATCAAAAAGAATAACATATTTTCCTACGCGATGTTGAGTTGGAATGTGAATAATATCTTCTTCCTCTTCGGAAGCCATTGCGCAAAGGTGTCCGCCGTGGTCCATCGCTTTTATCATCATGTCGTTGGCGTAGATATCAAGTTTTTTCACCTTTTCGCCGTGAACGTTTTCATCTCCCGTAAAACCGAGAATATCTACGAGTCCCGCTTTGTTTACTTCACGTGAAATTACTTTTGCGGCAAGCGCAAGGTTGGAAAGAAGCGCGGAGAGTTCTCCCGTTGCTTCCGGGTGTTGCCGTTCTCCCTCAATGATATGACGCTCTAACGTCATAAAGCGAATTTTTTCCATAACGTCTCCTTCTTTTGGTTAGATGACTTTGCTTATTTCTTGATCTTTGTATTGTAGTTGATAAAGTCTGTAATAGATTCCTCGTTTTGCAAGGAGTTCCTGGTGATTCCCGGTTTCTTTTATTTCACCTTTGTGCATAACAAGTATTTTGTCTGCGTTCTGTATTGTAGAAAGCCGGTGAGCAATAACGATCGCCGTTCTTCCAACAAGCAATTTTTCTATCGCCTGTTGAATAAGAATTTCCGTTTCCGTATCAACGCTTGAGGTTGCTTCATCTAAAATTAAGATTTGCGGATTAAACGCCAAAGCACGCGCAAAAGAAATTAATTGTTTTTGTCCTACGCTTAATGTAGCTCCGCGTTCTTTTACTTCTTCATCATATTTCATCGGTAGCAGTTGAATAAATTTATCTGCTCCCACAAGTTCTGCCGCGCGATGAATTTGTTCGTCGGCAATCTTCGGATTATTCATCCCGATATTCGATTTAATTGTTCCCGAAAAAAGAAAAACATCTTGCAGAACAATAGATATTTGCTTCCGCAGATCGCGTTTATCAACTTCGCGAATATCAATTCCATCAACGCGAATGCATCCGCTGTTAATATCATAAAACCGTGTAAGGATATTAATGATGCTCGTTTTGCCCGCACCGGTAGCGCCTACAATGGCAACGGTTTCGCCGGGATTCACATCCAACGAAATATTTTTTAGAACATATTCGTCTTTGTTGTAAGCGAAGGAAACATTTTCAAAAGAAATTGATCCTTTAACCGAATTGAGAAATTTTGGGTCGTCCGGATTTTTAATAAACGTCTTATCATCGAGCAATTTAAAAACTCTTTCAGAAGAAGCCATTGCCGTCTGCATAATATTATATTTTTCCGAGAGATCGCGTATCGGGCGGAAAAACATTTCTGTGTATTGAAGAAACGCGAAGAGGGTCCCAAGCGTAAGTACGTTATGGACAACTTCACCGCCGCCGTACCAAATAATCAAAGCCAAAGCTATGGCGCTGATAAATTCCACAGCAGGATAAAAAACCGCGTAATAAAAAATTGATTCGATATTGGCTTTTTTATGATCGCCGTTAATGCCGGAAAATTTTTGCAATTCTTCCTTCTCTTTATGAAAAAGCTGCATTACCGAAATACCGGTAATGTGTTCCTGCATGTAGGAATTTAATCTCGCAAGATGAAACCGGACATCACGGTAGTTATCGCGGACTTTCCTTCTAAAAAGAAATGTGCCGTAAATAAGCACCGGTAATATTGAAAGCGAAACAAGCGATAACTTCCAATCCATAAAAAACATAAATCCAAGTATCCAAAGAATAATAAATACATCGCTGAAGATCATGATAATGCCGGAGGAGAAAAGTTCGTTCAGCGATTCAATATCATTGGTTACACGCGTAACAAGTCTGCCGATCGGTGTCTTATCAAAAAATTTTATTGCAAGTCTTTGCGTATGCGAAAATAATTTCATTCGGATATCGTAAATAGTTTTTTGTCCGAGATACTGCGTATAGTAGGTTAACAAATATTGAATTGCCGACTGAAAAAACAACGTTGCAAAAAGAGCGATCGTTATCCAAAGTAAACCGGTAAAGTTTTTATTCACAATATAATTATCAATTGCAATTTTTGTTAAGTAAGGGCGCAGTGGTCCTAACGCTGCAACAATGATGTTTAGCAATATTGCAAAAATGACATAGCGCTTATACGGCTTAATGAACGTCAAAAGCCGTTTCATTAACTTTGCGTCGTACGCTTTGCCAAGTATTTCGTCTTCGTTTTTTTCTTGTGCCATTTTTAATTTTTCTTAATCTTAACCCGGGTAAACCGGAAATCACAAAAAACAATTACCCAAAAACAAAACTCTTTTGAATCTTTACAATTTTGAATTTGGGACTTATTTGTCATTTGGGATTTGTCTTTTATTTTTTCTGCCTGATACTACTCAAGTTTGAGCGATAAGGTACTACGTTTTTCCCAAGACCATGCTTGGGAAAAAAGCTAAAGGAAAAAATGAATAATGAATATCGAACAAGGAATTTCGAATGATGAAGTTAAAATACGGATTGCATTCACTTCGAAATTCATTATTCCTTGTTCAATATTCGATATTTAATTATCGTTAACATGTTAGCGATAGCGATTCTCTAAGTGCCTAACCCATCCTAACCTTCCCTTTTCAAAAGGGAAGGAGCAGAAAGTCTTCCCTTTTCAAAAGGGAAGGAATTTAAAAGTCCTCCCTTTACGAAAGGGAGGATTTAGGTGGGTTCGCTTTTGTGTAATTCGGCAGCTACAATTTCTAATATTTCTTTTTCAACCTTATTAATATTTCCAAGTACTTGTTCGTTAGTAAAGCGAATAACTTTTATTCTAAGGGATGCAAGATAATTTGTTCTTTTTTGATCATATTCTTTTGCTTCATTACTTTCGTGAGTTGGTCCATCAACCTCTATAGCAAGTAATAATTTGGGAGCATAAAAATCTAAGACATAGTAGTTGACGCTAAACTGCCGGAGAAAGCGAACACCGTGTATTTGTCTTTTACGTAACACTTGCCAGAGATTTTGCTCGGCTAAGGTTGCATTATTGCGCAGTAGACGGCGTTTGGCTTCTTCGGATTTCTTGTTAAAGAGTTGAGTCATACTAACCCACCCTTGCCCTCCCTTTCAAAAAGGGAGGGAATGTTTGATGCGTGTGAATCCCTTTCAAAAAGGGAGGGAATGTTTGATGCGTGTGAATCCCTTTCAAAAAGGGAATGAGTTATTGATCCGGAAGGAATAATTTCAATCTTTTCTTTTGGGAGTTTTATGCCATACGTTGTTGCGTGGCGTTTGCCGTGGGGACTAACAATATAATAATCAATCATCGAAGGAACGGTAATAACTTTTTTAATTGCCGCTTTTATTTTTGAAATATTGCTGAGTAAAGTTTCTTTGTTAATTCCTTGGTTCGCCTTTATAAGTTTTCTCATTTCTTCGCGGGTAACATCGGAATCGGGAAATGTTTCTTCGTGAAAAGCTGCAATCGCTTTAACAAAGTCAACTAATGTTCCGTAAATGGAAAAACGTTCAAATTCTTTTTCTTCTTTTGCCTTCTCTAAAAAGTAACGGTAATAACAAAAAAGAATAGGAGAAAGATTCACTTCTTTTTCTCCAATAAAAACTTCACCTTTTTTAATAGTCAATTTTAGCAAGGGGAATAAATCAAACTTCTCTTTAGTCAGTTTTTCTTTTTCTGTTTGCAGTTCTTCAAGTTGATTTTGCAGACCGATAATTCTTGGTAACGCAGTTCCTAATTTTACTTTCGCAATTTTCTTTTTGCTGAATTTCGGTTCAATACTGCGAACAAGTTTAAGAGGATTTGCTGAAGAAAAATCACCTGATTCAGCTAATAATATCCAGCAGACTTGCATCGCCGGAGTACCGGAAGAAATCCCCGCTGTGTAGCAAAAGTTTTTTTCTTTGTTCAGCGTATCGCAAAAGTTTTTCAATAAAGGATAAATTATATTATGGTCAGCAACATCGGGAATATTAAGTTGTTCAAGCGTAACCGTTCCTGTAAAATTTCTTTTTAGTATTTCGTGCTGAAGATATTCCGCAATTTGTTTGAAAGATACTTGCCTCCCCTTATTATCGTTCCAAAGTAAAACAACTTCAGAAAATATTTTTGTTGAAAGAGCTGTAAGAATTGCTCCGTCATTTTCACCGGAAAGCTTTCCTGCATCGTTAAAACCGACAAAGGAAAGGAAAATATTTTTCTTTACAGATTTATTCATTTTTGTGTTTTACTTCATTCCCAATTCTTTCGCCATACGGAAATAGTTCGGCGGGGCGAGTCCTAATTTTTTTGCGGCATCCGTGTCAGAAGAGGAATTCTCTCTTACAAACGAAAAATATTTTTCACGGACCATCACTTCCAAATCACGGAGAGGAAGAATGTTTTCTTTATCGAAATTAATGCCGTTTCGATCAGAACTTTCTTCATTTAGACCATATTTCCCTATTGCAAGTTTTGCCTCTTTTAAGTTGATGATCTTTTCATCATTAAACAAAAGCCGCTGGACGACATTCTTCAACTCGCGCACGTTGCCGGGCCAATCATAATCAATGAATAATTTCATCGCATCTTCTTCAAACTTTGGCTTTTCGCGAATCATATCAATACTCATTATCATCATAAAATGATCAAGCAAAATAGGGATGTCTGTTTTTCTGTATTTCAGATCGGGAACATGGATTGGCAAAACGTTGAGGCGGTAGTATAAATCTTCTCTAAATCTTCTCGCTTTAACTTCTTCTTCAATGTTTCTGTTAGTTGCGGCAAGGATGCGGACATCAACTTTAATTTTTTCAGTTCTCCCGATTTTTTCGATCTCGCCGTCTTGAATAACGCGAAGCAGTTTTACTTGTGCCGCAAGGGGGAGTTCAGTTACTTCATCAAGAAATATTGTTCCGTTATGGGCGACTTCAAAAAGTCCAAGTTTCTTTTTATCGGCGCCGGTAAAAGCTCCCTTTTCATAGCCGAATAATTCACTTTCAACTAAATCATGCGGCAGACTTCCGCAATTGATTATAACAAAATTTTCAAGTTTGCGCGCGCTAGTATAATGGATGTTGTAAGCGACAAGCTCTTTTCCCGTACCGGAAGCGCCGCGGATAAGAACGTTAATAGTACTTTGCGAACATTTAGCAATCTGTTCTTTCAGTTTAAGTATTTCGGGAGATTCCCCAACCATTCGTTTTTGCTCTAAAGTTTCTTCTGCATTACGCACTAACTTTTGATTGACACGGAGCCGTTCAAGTTCCAATTTTCTTTTTTCAAAAGCGTTGAAAATGCTGATGATAAAATCTGTCGGCTGATAAATAAATTCTTCGATGTCACCGGGATATTTAGTACAGTACCAAAAAGCACCGGCTTTCATCAATTTATTTGCAAATGCATAGTCTGAAATATTGATAGTCATTTTCGTTACTACAATTATTTGAAGTGCAGCATCAATCTCTTTTATTTTGTGGATCAATTCTTCTCCCATCAGACCGCCGGCGATTTGAAAATCCATGATCACCAGATCAAAGCGCTCGCTTTTCTCTTTAAGCAATTCGATTGCTCCTTTACCGTCAGAGACGATCTTTCCGATCTTAATCTGATCAGAAAAAGGTTTGATCGTATTTTGTACACGCCTTACATCAAATTCTTCATCTTCGATTAAGAGGACATTTATTATTCCATCTGAAAACATGAAAGCTCCTTAAGTTAATTTGTCTTTAGCACAGCAAGTAGCAAGTAGAAAGTAGAAAGTAAAAAGTATGAAGTTAAAAACATAAACCTTATTCTAAATACTATAATTAGCCGTTAAAAAAAATCCTAATTCCTAACCTGGACAAGCCAGAACCAATTTATCACATTAGAATAATTGAATGGTTGCATGATTGAATGAAAAACATACAT
>Ga0210054_1003344_pt1 | contig 12093 bp, 6 predicted proteins | sample CryGeymeta201516_FD_185470 | JGI IMG/M metagenome (GOLD analysis project Ga0210054, IMG submission 185470) | Groundwater microbial communities from Crystal Geyser aquifers in Utah, USA - Crystal Geyser metaG 2015-16 (SPAdes) (version 2) | ecosystem: Environmental > Aquatic > Deep subsurface >...
ATTGAGATATCCCTGTAAATAAAGGGAGCGAAATTGAGTGTACAAGTGGCAGAAAGTATTTTAGCGACACAGAGAACGAAACAGACAAAGAACAAAAGAAAAGTATTTTATTCTGCACGAACCTCCATGTTAACGACTTCGCCTCTTTTGTATTCGTTTCCAGCAGCAAACACTAAAGAATAAATGGGAAAGATGAGAACAATAGTTACCATGACGAAGGACTGGTAGCCCGTAAAGAGAAAACGCAAGTAACAAACTACGAACCAAAAATGATACCCTTTCCGTCGCGTCCTTCCTGTATGGCAGTTTCAATAGTTGCAAGCTCTTCCTCGGGCAATTTATTGTAGGTGCATCGAGTATACAAGGAAAGATATTTTGTGCAGATCTGAACTTGGGTTTCGAAAGCAGCCCCGCAAAATGCGGATAGCAGCAAAGAGCAGTTCTTTGATAGCAGAGAAGGCTGTTCTCCGGTTTCGATACTATATAAAGGACACAATGTCTCAGTCGCTTGCAAACGTCTTCTGTTGCTGTTTATGTCTTCACAAGCATTATCATTCCATGAGTTGATGGAGATGTCCACTCCAGATTCTGTGTTGAGAGAGTGTCGTTATCCATGGTGTTAGTATGGTGCAAAGAAATGCAATGATACAGAGCAGCGATGAATTATTGGACGATACTGAAGTCTTTACCCAATGCTCTTGTGTAGGGCTCGTAGTAGAACCCTTCGAATGGCGCCAAAGACTCCTTTAGCAGAGGAAAATAGCAGGCCGAAAGTGTGGCATCTGGGGCAATGCCCACAGCACATTCATCGTTATTTCCACTGGCAGTAGCAATGCTTGCAACACCAGTTCCATGTTCAAATGGATGATAGCGTCCCAGAGGTGTGTGCATGGGGCACGATGCGTTGGCATCAAATTTAGATGCAAACTCACTATGATTTGCTTCCACTCCAGAGTCTACCACCTGGATATGAATACCTTCTCCAGTAAGACCTTGGTCCCAGACGGGCTGAACATTGAGAATGTTAAAAGACCATTCCATGGCATTGTAAAGAGGATCGGAGAATGCATTGTTTGAATTGGTCACACAGTTGACTGCTCCCGTCACAAAATCGTCAATGGTAGGACAGGCTGTCGTGCTTAAATTCAACAAAGGTGGAATATGATAGCCACAAAGAGCGTTTCCAGGGCACCAATGGCACCCTGGGCTGCTGCTGGTGCACTCCTCACAGCTCGTAAAGTGATGTGAATTGCATTCCTCTTGCTCAGCAGTCATTTCGACTGTTACCCCATCTGTAACTTCGACCACTTGCTGTCCCAAAGCGACAGCTACAAAAGCCATCACTAAAAGTGCCGAAGAGATTTCCATTGTAAGTCTACTCTGCGTACTGACAATGATTAACAAAAAATCTATTTCGTCGTCAGATGATGGAGGGATAAAAACAAAAGCAAAAGTCCGCTGTGACAAGATAATAATGACCGAGTTCGATTCGTCAAAAATAATCGTAAGAAAATTAGGAACTTTTCACTGTTGTTTCATGATTAATGACGGAGTTGATGAAAAATTGCGTACTGTAAGTAGGAGAGTACAGTACTGCAGTTCCATATTACAAGGATTAGATTGTGGAAGGTTATCACAGTAATATTATTACCAGGTACCTGGTAATAATACCATTCATAGCTACCACGTACTCGAGTAGGTACTGGTACCGTTGACAGCAAAAAATTGTAGCGTTCGTCAGCTTCAGCAGGTGCATTCCTCTTGTTGTTGGAAAAGCGTCGGAGTTCCACTTGGAGAGAATATTACATATTTTAGAATAAGATGCCAGCACTGATGGCTGCTGGCTTCGGCAGGCTCCGCGAGTGATGATATTTGAATGGGTTTGTGCCTAGTTGTTCTTACTCCTCAGTGCTCGCAGCAGCAAGCTGACCTGCCCAAATAAAAATGGTGCAGAGGGCATTTGTGAAGTCTTGGAGAGACAACTTTCGAGTATTCTCTGCAGATTGTTTCAGATAAAAGCAGCCGTAGCTTGTACTCCCACGCCCGGGGGAGACGCCCACCAAGACCTACCTACAGAGGTCCATGCTGTGCTAGAGCCGTGGTGTTGCTCACTCCTCCCTATTTCGTGCGGTGCTAGCTGAGCTCCGTGCTCCAGCTCAAGGAGGACAGTAAGTTTTGTGTTCGACACAATGAGTTATTCTGTGCTGCAGTGTCTCTGGTGGCTACAGTAGCTAGTAGCAGTGGCGCTATTTGGATGGTGGTGGTGGGAAAATGGTAGTACAGTACCGGTACGAATCAAGTACTAGTACTCTACTGTAGTACTCTAGCAGCTCTAGTAGTGACTACTACTGTACCCGCAAGGGCCTGTCCTTCACCAGAATTTTGCCAGGTGGAACCGAGAAACACCCAGATTCAACTTCTCAGTTGATTGCTGGGTGACGTTTGACGAAGGAGATGTATTATGTTTGTTGCCTCCTGAAAATCAAATCTGCAAATGAACAAAAAGAAAATTGCCACACGACGATAATAATAAAAACGCCCAAGGGATAATAGAATTGTGCGCAGTTGAAATTTCCGCATAAGCAACAAAAAACCGACTTTAAATTTACTCAGGCAGCACGTTCATCTACGAAGACTTTCCACCATCTAACCCTACCTATCCATTGAGGTTTGCAAACATCATGAAAATTACTTCAGGAGCAGTACTGCTTGCCTTGGCAGCCGCCATCGAGTTAAATCGATCAGATGCTGTATACACGGGCACACCAAACATGGCGGGACCATTATCATTTTCCAGTTCGCTGCTATCGAAGCAGTCGGGTTGGGGATTGTCCAATATCCGAGGAGGAGCTTCGATGCGTAAGATAGTGTGTAATGCAGTATACGTTTGTGATACGTTTAAAAGCACAGATTTGTCTCACACACACGTTATATTTGCGTATATTTCCTTTATCCTTCTCAATTTCTGGCTGCAGCCCCCATCGAAGGCGAAGGCGAAGAAGGAGCAAAGCCCAAGAAAAAGTCTAAAAAGAAGAAGAAATCAAAAGCTGCCAGCAAACAAGAAACGAAAAAATCAACTGCTTCCTTTGCGCAACAAGAATCGGATTTGTCAACAGCTATTCTAGGAGGTGCGGCCGGTAGAAACGCTATGCGCGTCTTTTCCTACTCGAGCGACGAAGGCCACTCTGTGGTGGGAATACCAGAAGAAACCCTCGAAGAAATGGGATTGTTTGAAGGCGATACAGTCTCGATCAAAGGAAAGCGCGGAAAAAAGACCATTGCCAGTGTTGCTGCTGTGTCGACTGCAGATGTTGCTTCTCTTGTAGATGGTGGTAGTGCTGGGGAGAGTCATCCTATTGGAATGTCGCTGGATGCCATGAAAAATGCCGGTGTTAGATCTGGCGATACTGTGACGGTTGTACCTACTCCCGACGTCAAATTCGGAAAGGCTGTTTTGATTCTTCCCTATCAAGATTCACTGGCGTCGGCCGGAGTTTCTGGTACTGCCGAAGATACAAAATTGTTTGACAATTATATCAAACCCTATTTTGATGGAAAGTTCCGAACGCTGCACAGAGGTGATTCTTTCTCAATCGATGGTCCTCTAGGAGTACTAGAATTTCAGTGTATTGAAATCGATTCGGTAGAAGTTGACGGTGACACAGCCTGTGTTGTAGTAGACGAAACCCTGATTGAATGCGATGGCGAGCCCATTGATCGTGACAATATGGATGATTTGGAAGGTGCTGGCTATGATATGATCGGAGGTGCTAGTAAACATTTAGCCGCTGTCCGAGAGCTTGTGGAACTTCCACTCCGTCATCCTGAGCTCTGGCGCAAACTCGGAATGAATCCTCCCCGCGGAGTCTTGTTGACTGGACCCTCTGGATGTGGTAAGACTGCGATGGCCCGAGCTGTGGCCGCTGAGACCGGAGCCTACTTTTTTGTTATTAATGGACCAGAAGTCATCTCTAAGCGTGCTGGAGAAAGTGAAACCAATCTGCGTCGTGCATTTGAAGATGCTGAAGCTAATGCCGAAGACTACAACGGTGCTATTATTTTCATTGACGAAATTGACTCGATCGCGCCCAGTCGTGAAAAGGCTGGTGGTGAAGTAGAAAAGCGAATTGTGTCACAGCTCCTAACTCTTATGGATGGTATGAAACCTACATCGAAGGTTGTTGTCATGGCAGCCACCAACAGACCTAATGTTATCGAGCCAGCTCTTCGACGTCCCGGACGATTCGATCGCGAGCTGGACATGGGAATTCCCGATGAACTTGGTCGCCTGGAAATTCTTCAAATCATGACACGTGACATGCGATTGGGAAGCGACGTCGATCTTGAGGTCTTGGCCCGTGGCACACACGGTTACGTAGGAGCTGATCTACAACAACTTTGTATGGAAGCCGCACTTGAATGTATCCGAAGTAAGATGGGGCTGATTGACTTTGACAAGGATCGTGTCGACAAACGCATCTTGGATAGTATTCTTGTCGAGGGTAAACATTTTGACCACGCTATGGGAATTGTACACCCGTCCTCGCTTCGAGAGAACCAAGTAGAAGTTCCTGATGTACACTGGGACGATGTTGGAGGTTTGGAAGACGTCAAGCGCGAGCTTCATGAAACTGTTCAGTACCCTGTGGAGCATGCCGATAAATACATCAAATTTGGAATGAGTCCCAGTAAAGGTGTGCTTTTTTACGGTCCACCTGGTTGTGGCAAAACACTCCTTGCCAAGGCCATTGCCAATGAGTGCGGGGCTAATTTTATCAGTATCAAGGGTCCTGAGTTGTTGACGCAATGGTTTGGAGAGAGCGAGGCTAATGTTCGTGAGCTTTTCGACAAAGCACGAGCTGCCAGCCCTTGTATTCTAATGTTCGACGAAATGGATTCTATTGCAAAGACCCGTGGTAGTGGTAAGTACCAAATGAAGTGTTTCAGTAAAAAGCTTTCGTTTTTCTTGCCTTCTTCTTTTGCTAAATCTATCAAACCTGGTGTTTTTCCGTATAATGTTAGGTGGAGCTGGAGGCGGCAGCGAAGCAGGAGACCGTGTGATCAATCAGATCTTGACAGAGATTGATGGTGTTGGTGCACGAAAGAATGTCTTTGTGATTGGAGCTACTAATCGTCCCGACATCCTTGATCCTGCTGTCATCCGTCCGGGACGTTTAGATCAATTGATCTACCTTCCTCTTCCTGATCTGAAGAGTCGCCTGGCTATTTTCAAAGCACAACTCCGCAAGGCCCCGCTTGACGAATCAGTAGATCTAGAAGTCCTTGCGCGGTCTACCAACGGCTTTAGTGGAGCTGATATCTCTGAAATTTGCACAACTGCGTCGAAGCTTGCCATCCGAGAAGCCATTCTTGCAGTCGAAGATCGAACGAAGAGAATCGAAGACGGAGAGATTGACGAGGACGATACTTCTTCGGGATCATCTGAAGTGAGTGGAAATATGCTCATTGGAAAAAGACACTTCAATTTTGCTATGAGTCGCGCACGTCGCAGTGTAACAGAGAAGGACCTTGCCTTGTTTGAAGAGTTTGCAGAGAAGCAAAAGGCAGGCAGAGGAGAAGCCGCCACAAACTTCAAGTTCGATGCTCCTTTGGCCGGCAGCAGCGCCAGTGTCGAAAACGAAGAAACCCCACAGGATGACTTGTACTCATAGGGAGTCGTGTAGCTACTAAGAAAACCAAATGGACCAAGCATTCATCTACTAAATAAATACAGTAAATACGAGTATCTCTCTGATCTGTTCTTGTGACAGTTTTATTATTTATCTTTGATCTGCTACAACTGATAGTAGTACTAAATTGCCTAATCGTTAGGAATAGTGTTATAGGGCCGTCTGTCGTCGCAAGGTTTGTTTTACGCTCACCTCTCCTCGCATGCGAAAGATACTGTACTAGTAGACCCTCTACTGCTACTAGCTAGTACTAGCTAGCTAGTAGTCTACTGTAGTACTAATAAGAGCTCTACTAAAGTGGCAGTCTACTACTCAGTCTACTACTAGTAGAGACCCATTCGAAAATAAACGTTGTACTCGACTACATTTTTTTGCCATGCAGCCTAACAATCCTTTTCAATAAGCTTTTTATAATCGTTGAATCATCAGAATTGACAGCTACAGTTCTGCAGCGCAGAAGGAGATCCTAGTAGTGCGTTAATCCCGCGGCAGCCTGTTTTGGATCAGTCCTCATTGCTAAGAATCTTTCGAGACCGAATGGTTGATTTGTCACACTACTGAAACATACTGCTAACTGCTAACTGGTACCAGTGATCAGTCAAAGTTCGAGCGTTTCTTTTCTTTCGTTTATTTGACGTCCGCAATGGATCACATTTTCCGACAAAATGCACTTATTAGACGGGGCATGGTAGTGGCTAGCCATGCAAGGCCGATGAATTTGCAACGAACCCTGCATTTACCTCCTAGAGTTCGACCGAACGGAGCAATCATCGGCACTCGAAGACCAAGAAGTAATCAAGGGCGTTTGTCGTGGTTGTCAACGTATCAAATTGCAGAGGTGAATAATTTGCAAAGCATCGCAACTGATAACAGCAAGCAGCAGCTTCTGGCATCCTATCTTCAAACAGACGACAAGGAACTGTTGCTAGAAGAAGCGCCAGAATCTCACTGTGCAGCGGAGGATATTCCCGAAACAGTAACAAACAAGTACGACATTAGTACGCTTCAAAAGAAAACACAACATTATCTAAATGAAGAAGTTTTTCCTGTCGGATCCTTTGACTTGGACTTGTTTGAGGAGGCTCGAGGATTGATTTGGGCGTGGAGTGAGCAGGGTAGCGCCGAGAGTGTCCAGCAATCCTTTCAACTGCTCAGACGGTTGGTGGACGAGCAAGGCTCCAATTTTCACCCAGATCTTAACGAAAAAAGTATAAGTCATCTGCTGAATACTCCAACCTTGAACACAGTCGTAAAGAACTGGTACACTTGCTGGCAACATTTAGACGAGATTGCCTTGGAAAATCTATCAAACGGAGGGTCGACAGGTATCCCTCGGCCACAAGATGTATTAGCGACAATTGAAAATCTGGCAGATAAATGTCCTAGTCTCGGTCCCCAAACGAAGTGTTATGCAATCATCATGAGAGCTATTTTGTATCGAATCAAAACGGTTGAGGAAGCAGAATACGTTGAATCCCTACTAACAAAAATGGTCAAGGGGTATCAAAGTGGTGATAATCGCAAGGCTCCCACTATTGTGGAATACAATATTGTAATCAGCGCCATGGCCAATGTTGCAAAACCGGAACGAGCAGAAGCCATCCTAAGAAGGCTCTGTGATGACTTCAAAGCTGGACTATCGAAACTTGCGCCGAATGCCTTTTCTTTCGGGTCAGTACTATTTGCATGGGGCTTTTCAAAACAAAAAGATGGAGGCCAGCGAGCACAAGATATACTGGATATGATGATTGATATGGGTGAACAAATGAACGACAAATCTTTGGCTCGTCCCAGTGCTCGCTGCTACAATAGTGTTCTGCAAGCTTGGTGCCGACCTCAAACACAGTCAGGAACGACTAACGCAGAACGCTTTTTACAGAGAATGCAAGAAGATTATCGCTTGGGAAACGATGAAGCGAGACCATCAGCAGAGTCTTATGGATTGATTATCCATAATTGGTCCCTCATGGGCTGCGCCGAGCAATCTGAGAAAGTTCTTCGTTTGTTGTGCAACGACTACAAAAGGAACGGAAACCACCTTGCAAAACCTACCAGTTTCCAATTTAATTCTGCAATCAGTGCTTGGCCAAGGTCGAGGGCTTCGCATGCCCTTGATCGAGCATTTTCTGTTTTTGATTACATGAAAGAGCTAGAAGTGGCACCAGATTCCGCCACTTTTGGTTGTCTGATGCTGTCTTTATCACGTTCCAACGATAGATTAGCGGGCGAGAAAGCTGAAAATCTGCTTAGAATGCAGCAAGAGTTATTCAAAGAGGGCAACGATGCCTGTAAATGCGATACGCTTCATTATAACGCGGCGATGCATTGCTGGAGCTTGGTTGGAAATGCTCCCAGAGCAATTAAACTGCTTAGTGAGCTGATACAAGAGCACAAAAGAGGGAATGTTAAAATTACTGATGAACGCCCATTCATTACAGCCTTTGCGGCGCTAGCGCGGTCGAAGGATCGCACTGCGGGAGAAAGAGGTGAAGTCATTTTTGACGAGATGGTGCAGATGTGCGATGCTGGTGAACTTGCCTTTGAACCATCGACCATTTGCTACACGGGATTACAAGGTTGCTGGGCAAGCGTTGAGCGACCAATATCAGGTGAAAAATGCGTGGCGCTATTAGGGAAATTGAAAGAAAAATATAATTCAGGTGAGGCCAGCATGAGGCCAGCAGAATCCAATTACAAAGTCGCTATTGACGCCTTCGCTAGAATAGGCCAGCCGGAACGAGCGGAAGAAATTTGGTATGAGATGCTGCAGGATTTTTTAAGTGGCAATTCGGACGCTAAACCGGGTAGCGAATCTTGCGTGGCTGTTATTGCGGCCTGGCTCACATCTAACGCCCCTGAAGCGATGCAAAGAGCACTCGATCTAATAGATCGAATAGCCGAAGTGGACCGTTCGGATGCGATTGAGCTGAAGATTGATTTAAACGATTACTATCTCCTACTTGACATATGCTCAAAGTCGGACAATCCCTGCGTTCTTGCTGGTGGAGAGGAAATTGTAAAAAAAATGAAAGTAGTTCATGCGGCTGGATTTGGGGCGGTTGGACCCGATACTCGGTGCTACAATATCGCTATCAATTGCTGGGGGAAACACGGAAGTGCGCAATGTGCCGAGGCCTTATTTTGGGATATGTACACAGATTTTCTGGAGAACGACAACAAGGCAGCAAAGCCAGATGTGTTCACTGTGTCGACTGTTCTAACGGCATGGAGGCGTTCCCACATCAGAAATGCACCCGAAAGGGCACAAGTATATTTTGAACGGATTCAGAAAATAATCGATACGGGAAAACTGGACCTCAAACTCGACGCCGCATGTTATGCTTCAATGCTGAACTGTCTAGCAAATGCTAATTCTGGCGATGCTACCGATGCTGCGGAACTCATTTTTTCAAAGCTGAAAAAGCAACACAGGGATTCAAAAGACAAGACTATTCAGCCAACCTATCATTTATACTACGCTTTTATTAAGTGTCTTGCAAATGTCGGAAGGATGGAAGGAGCGGAAGAAGTTTTGGTGGAAATGTATACGCTGTATCACAACGGACGAAAGGATTTAGAACCAAAGAATTATTTCTTCGCCCAGGCTTTGAATGGGTGGTTTCGGTTGGGCGGTGAAGAAGCACCCGAACGAGCTGATAAGCTCCTTCGGTGGATGGATTGTAACTTACCAAGATACGAAAGACCTGACTGCATGCAGTTTGTCAGTCTTCTGAGATGTTGGGCTCGGTCAAGGCATCCCGATTCTGGTAAACGGTGCGAATCGTTGCTCCATCAATGCGCTAATCGTTTCGGTTCTCACAGGCCTCTCATTAAAGATTGCTGCGCTGATGTTGTGTGTGCTCTAGCCAGAACCGGCAACCCTGACAGGGCGGAGAAACTTCTGGTTCGCATGTGTGATGACTATATCCAACACGAAAAAGGAAGCCCACCCGCAACACCGCATCTTCGTGCTTTTATATCAGTCCTAGCACATTTGAGAAAAACCTCATCCGGAAGTATAAGTTTACGAGCACTTCGCCTTGTTCAAACTTTACGGGACGTGGATGCTGACCACAAAACAACATGGAAATATAATAATGTTTTGGACGTCTGGGAGAATTTGTCGTCAGAAAAGTCCCCGGAAGCTCGCTTAGACTCTTTCCTTTCGAAAATGGAAGAATTAGACTCATATTCCATAGTTGGTGCAAAAAGCAACGCAAAGTCTACAAAGGACATCCCATTCTCGCTAAAGTACTGAATAAGCAGTCGTTGACAGACACAGTCTTTGATTTGCACCTTTGTTCTTTTGATGCTCTTTCTGTTAAATATATGACACAACTGCTACAATTCAGCTTTTACATTTCTTTGTTGATCAACATTTAAATACGGCATCTACTCCAGATTATGGGACTTAGTTTCTGTAGCGAACCTCAGACATTTGACATGCACTGCAAAACGCAGCTCGGATGTTACGTCGTGAAATTTATTTATTTTTGTTCTTGCCCTTTTCTCCCTTGGTCAATTCCATAGGTCCACGGACAAAGGGCAGGAATTCCTTTCCTGCCATATACGGACGCAAAACTTCGGGAACTACAACACCATCAGGTGTTTGGTGTGTCTCCAATAGGCAGCATATACCACGTCCAGTGGCACAAAGTGTCGCATTCAACATATGACAATACGACTTTCGGGCAGTTAGATCACCACTGGTCTGTGTCTTGACACCACAGCGGACCTCAACTCCGCGGGCCTGGAAATCCGTGCAGTTGGAGCACGAGACAAGCTCTCGGTACGCCTGTTGGCCAGGGAACCACGCTTCCAAATCATACTTTTTGACTGCAGCATCGTTCAGTTCACTAGAAACCAAACAGACGACACGGTAATCAAATCCGAGAGAGTCGTAAAAGTCCTTGGCGGCCTGCAACATTTTCTTTTGCTCAGCCTGGGAGAGTTCAAGATCATCGCCTGTCAAGCAAAATTGCTCAATCTTTTCGAATTGATGCACACGAAAAATGCCGCGAATGTCCTTTCCGGAGCTGCCAGCCTCCTTCCGGAAACATGTCGAAATACCGGCGTAACGTAAAGGCAGGGACTTTTCTTCCAACCAATCTCCCTTGTGGTAGGCGCAAATGGGCTGTTCACTGGTCGCAATCAAGTACTTTTCTGTGGAACCGTCGGGGTCATCTGTCTTACCCGAAACCTTGTAGAGCTGCTCATCAAAATCTTCCAATTGGGCAATGCTGGCCATGACTTCCTTGTTCATAAAAAAAGGTGGCTGCAAGACGTTGTATCCACGAGCTCCTAAAAAGGAGATTCCGTAGTTAATAATGGCCTGATTTAGCAAGACTCCAGCATTGGTCAAAAAGTAGGCACGATGTCCGGCAACAGCTTGACCGCGCTGAGGTTCGTAGCCGCCAATGCGCCACAACAAATCATCGTGCGTCAATGGCTTGGAGGGAGGCAAGGTGTACTCCAGAGTACCTTGAGGAGAGGGCAAAAAGTCATCTTTGCCCTCCGCCTCCGGGGGCATCGGCTTCAAGGCAACGACGAGGTTATCTGCTTCTTCGTCATCCGAAATGGGGACTTCTGGATCTACAATGTTTCCAATTTGTCCCAGGAAAACATCTCGCTGTTCAACCAGGATGGGCAATTTGGCATCCAGTTCCTTAATTTCGACCTGCATCTGCTTCATCTGTGCCACTTCATCATCACACGGTTCTTTGGCTTTCTTTTTTGGTGCGATGACTTCCTTCTGAAGTTTGTTCACGGCCTTGCGCAGGTTGTCACCCTGTTTGGTCACCTCGCGCCACTCCTCGTCAATCTTGAGAACTTGATCCACCACGGATGGATCCTTGAACCGCTGTTTCTGGTAGGTACGGTACTTTTCGGGATCTCCGCCCTTGTAGTCACGTAATTCGTTGATATCAATAGGCATACTGCAATGATCTTGGTACCACCACTGCGTGATACTGGAGTACTGTTCTGGCTAAGGGAAGTCAAATACAGTAATTATTTAACCTCTTGCTTGATGAGAGACAAGGAAATAATTAAAAAAAAAAATTATGGATTTTACCGATCTTTCATCAGTTTGGTTGTGTCCTGCTGTGATGACCGTCTACTGAACAGTACTAGTCTACTACTGGTGTAGTACTTAATTAATAATAGGACAGCCACAGTGCTCATATCCCAAAAAAATCTACGGTAGATGCACTTGATGCCTCGAAAACTTGGAATGGGAAGTAGTAGACTAGCTAGTAGCAGACTTGCCCCGAAATGCTACTTTCACATCCTTGTGTTGTCACCAATCGAGGGATATCCCTACCCCGGGATTTCCAAAACTGCCCCGGGATGGGGAAAAACACAATCCCGGGGTTGTTTTTGGAAGTAGCATTTGTTGGGCTTA
>Ga0210054_1003349_pt1 | contig 12085 bp, 8 predicted proteins | sample CryGeymeta201516_FD_185470 | JGI IMG/M metagenome (GOLD analysis project Ga0210054, IMG submission 185470) | Groundwater microbial communities from Crystal Geyser aquifers in Utah, USA - Crystal Geyser metaG 2015-16 (SPAdes) (version 2) | ecosystem: Environmental > Aquatic > Deep subsurface >...
CTAATTTTTTAATTTGTGCTTTTTTGATTTTATTAATTACTACCTCATCGATTAAACCATTAGCTTCAACAATAATTTGTTTTTTATCATCAGTAATCGTCTGAAAAGAAAAACGGTTCTTAATGCGATCATAGAAATGATCGCCGCGCTCTTCGGTTGTATTGATTAATAAACCTTCATTTGTTTGGCAATCTTCCTCTCTAACAATCATGTCATGAGAAACATCAACCAATCGTCTTGTTAAATATCCGGCGTCAGCGGTTTTTAATGCGGAGTCGGTTAAACCTTTACGGGCGCCACGAGCGGAAATAACGTATTCAAAAACTGACATCCCCTCACGATAATTTGACTTAGTTGGAACTTCAATAATTTTTCCTAATGGGTCAACGACTAGTCCTTTAATTGCGGAAAGTTGTTTTAATTGTTCTCTTGATGCACGTGCGCCTCCTGACTTGATAATCAGTTTAACCGGGTTTTCTTCATCAAGTGCGTTCCAGGTTAAATCGGCAAGTCTTTCTGTGGTTTCAATCCATAATTCATTTGAATGACGTTTTTTTTCTTCAACTGTAAGAAGTCCTTGTTGAAAATTTGCCTCAATTTTTCTAACCTGTTCTTGAGTTTCATTGACAATTTTATCTTTTTCAGGTAGAATTACACAGTCAAATATCGATAAAGACAGACCTCCAGCTCTGGTTGCGCCCCAAAAACCAACTTCTTTTAATCGATCAATTAATTCTCCAACTTCTTCCTTGGTTTTATATAATTTAATTGCAGAGATAATAATGTCTTTAACATCTGATGCTTTAACATCATTGTTTATAAAACGAAGTGATTCAGGTAAATTTTGATTAAAGATTAAACGACCAACACTGGTACGAATATATTTTTCTCCAACTTTTACAAGAATTGGTTGTCTTAATTGTATTGAATTTAGGTTATAAATATTTATTGCTTCATCTGAGCTTGAAAAATATTTTAGTTGTTCATTTTTTAGGGAATTGAATGTTGCATCGATTGTAGTGATGTAATAAATTCCGAGAGCCATTTCTTTGTTCGGGAGAATAATTGGCGTGCCGTCTGATGGCTTTAAAAGATTGTGATATGGCATCATGCGATTTTTTACTTCGTTTATACTTGTCTCTGAGAGTGGAAGAAAAACACCCATTGCGTCACCATCAAAGTCTGCATTATATCCTGAACAAACAGTTGGATGAAGTTTGATTGCGTATGCATCTGTCAATACTGGATAAAAACCTAAAATTGATAATTTATGAAGAGTTGGGGCGCGATTTAATAATACCGGGTGATTTTTAGTAATTTCTTCGAGAATGTCATAGACGACTGGTTCACGTAGTTCAAGAAAATTTTTTGCACTTTTTATATTTGGTGCTAATCCACGGACTATTATTTCATGTAATAAATATGGTTTAAATAGTTCTAATGCCATTTCTTTTGGAAGTCCGCACTGATTAATCTTTAATTCCGGACCGACAATGATAGTGGAACGTCCAGAATAGTCAACCCGTTTACCAAGTAGGTTTTGACGGAATCGACCTTGTTTGCCGCGTAAAATATCAGAAAGTGATTTTAATACTTTAACAAGTCCTGTGTGATTGCGAGCTTTGCCTCTTGATTTTTGTAAATCAAGCAATGAATCAACCGCTTCTTGGAGCATTCTTTTTTCATTACGGAGAATGATTTCAGGAGCTCCAAGATCAATTAATTGCTTTAAACGGTTGTTGCGATTAATGACACGTCGATAAAAATCATTTAAATCTGAAGTTGCAAATTTTCCACCTGGTAGCTGTACTACAGGTCTTAGATCTGGCGGAATAACTGGTAAGACCGTTAATATCATCCATGAAGGGGAAATTTTACTTTTTAATAATGCTTCAATAATCCTTAATTTTTTGAGTAATTTATTACGACGATCTCCTTTAACTTTTTCCAGTTCTTTAAGTGTAGACTGATAGTATTCTTCGAGTTTGATTTGATTCAGCGTTTCATAAATTACTTCTGATCCCATTCCGACCTTAACAAATTCTTCTATTTCTTTTTCACGGAAAAAAAGATAGTCTTCCTCTTCGAGAGTATCGTTTGCTTTAATATTTTTAACAATCTTAATTAAGCGATCGTAAAAAGAATTATTATAACTTCTTTTTTCTACTGCTTGTTCAGAAATTGTGCGGATTTTCCCTTTTTCTTTAATATTAATTTCTTGAAGCGTTAATTCTCGTTGTTCTTGGTTATTAATGTTTTTTCTTAAAACTTCTTTTTGTTTGATAAAATCAATACGTAATATATCTTTGCTTTTTTCAAATTCTTCATCGATTTCTTTAAGTACTTCATCACGGTTTTTCTCAAGCATTGCCATTGCTACTTTTTGTTTTTCTTTATTAACTTCTTTGACAAGATATAATGCATAATAAATAATTCTTTCAAGTGTTTGTGGTGGAATATCAACAATTATACTTAAAGGAGCAGAGATTCCTTTAAAATACCATATATGTGCAATTGGAGTAGCAAGTTTAATATGACCCATGCGTTCGCGGCGAACAGCTGATGTGGTTACTTCAACTCCGCAACGATCACAAGTAATCCCTTTGTACCGCATACGTTTATATTTTCCGCAATAGCATTCGTAATCTTTTGTTGGTCCGAATATTCTTTCATCAAATAAACCGTCTTTTTCAGCACGAAATGTGCGATAGTTAATGGTTTCTGGTTTGGTAACCTCACCCCTTGACCATCTAACAATATCTTCAGGTGCGGCTAAACGTATTTTTAAACCACTAAAATCAACCGTAATGTTTTCCTCCATAATTGTTATTTAATATAATCAATTGATAATCCTAATGCGTTTAACTCTTTTAGTAAAACATGGAATGATTCTGGTACGTTTGATTGAGGAATCTCTAAACCTTTAATAATTGATTCAAAGGCTTTCGTTCTTCCGCGAACATCATCACTTTTAATAGTGAGCATTTCTTGTAAAACAGTTGGAACGCGGTGTGATTCTAATGCCCATACTTCCATTTCTCCAAATCTTTGTCCGCCCATTTGCGATTTTCCTCCGAGCGGTTGTTGTGTCACTAATGAATAAGGGCCAACGGAACGGGTATGAAACTTATCCTCAACCATGTGAATCAATTTCATAATATATCCATTTCCAACGAGAATTTTTCTATCAAATGGTTGACTTGACTTTCCGTCATATAAAGTTACTTTTCCATCAAGTGGCCAATGAAGCTTTTTTAGTTCATTAATAATAAAATCTTCCTTTATTTTTTCAAAAACCGGAGCGTTTATATTTAAATTATTTTTATATGCTATTATACCCAATAATGCTTCGAAAAATTGTCCTAAGTTCATTCTAGATAAGACTGAAAGCGGAGATAAAATAACGTCAACTGGTGTACCGTCTGATAAATATGGCATGTCGTATTCTGGTAGTATTTTTGATATGACACCTTTATTACCATGACGACCTGCAAGTTTGTCTCCGATAGCAATTTTTCGGATTTGAGAAGTATTAACTAAAATACGTTTAATAATACTTGGTTCTAATTCATTTGGGTCTTTTTTACTATCAATAGTCTCGATATTAACCACTACTCCTCTTTTTCCGTAAGGAATGCGTAAAGAAGTATCTTTTACATCTTTGGCTTTTTCACCAAAAATTGCTCGAAGTAATCTTTCTTCTGCGGTTAATTCTTTTTCACCCTTTGGCGCAACTTTACCAATTAGTACATCGCCACCCTTAACAGCTGTTCCTAAAACTACTAAACCCTCTTTATCTAAATTTTGTAATATTTCTTCTCTGACATTTGGAATATCTCTAGTTAGCTCTTCTGGTCCTAACTTAGTGTCGACGAGATCTGCAATAAATTCTTCGCTACTAATTGATGTGAAAACATCATCTTTAATTAGGCGTTCAGAAATAACAAAACCATCTTCGTATCCTAAACCATCAAGTGAGGTGTATGCAATTACTAAGTTTTTTCCGAGAGCGAGTTTTCCATTATCTGTTGCTGGTCCGTCAACTAAAAGGTCATTTTTCTTAACTTTTTGTTCTGGAGAAACTTTTGGATGTTGATCAAAGCATAAATCTTTATTCGTTTTTCGAAAACGTTCTAATTCAAAATTATATTTTTTTCCACTTTTACCGTTTAAAATTACTTTATTTGCATCTATAAAAGATATTATTCCATCTTCAGGCGCTATAATTGTCCTGTTTAAAGCCTTTGATATTGTTTTTTCCATATTTGTTCCAACTAACGGTGCTTGAGGTTTAACCAAAGGAACAGCTTGACATTGCATGTGAGTTCCCATTAAAGCACGGGAAGCGTCGTCATTTTGAAGAAAAGGAATTAACGTTGCTGACGCACCAAGAACTTGTCGAGGAGAAATATCGATATAATTAATTTTTTCTGTGTTAATTTCAATTATTTCTCCTTCATGACGGGCTACTAAAGAGTCGGCTATTAAGTATCCCTTATTGTCTATTTCTAAGTTTGAAGACGATGTAATATAAAACTTCTCTTCATCATCAGCTTGTAGATAAACAATTTCATCAGTAATTTTTATCCGTATCTTTCCATTAATCTTTTCTTTGAGCACTTTTTTATATGGAGTTTCTAATAATCCGTATTTATTTACTCGACTATATAGTGCTAAATATATTACAACTCCAATATTAGGTCCTTCTGGAGATCTAATTGGGCAGATGCGACCGTATTGAGAAGAGGAAATATCTCTAATTGAAAATGATGCGCGCTCTTTTTCAATACCTCCTGGTCCACCTACAGTGACTCGACGCATATTGTCTAATTCAGAAAGCGGATTTGTTTGATCAACGATTGTTGAAAGTTGACTTGTGCGATAAAAAGAATTTATCGCCATAATCACTGGCTTTGAGTTAACAATCTGTGCTGGCGTAGGATTAATATCGTTCGCGACTAAACTCATTCGCTCTTTTATTTCTTTTTCAGTTCTAAGCATCCCGATTCTAATTCCATACATGCTAATTAATTCTCCTACGGTTCTAAGTCGACGGTTGCCTAAATGATCAATATTGTCAAATTCACCACGGCCTTTTGTCAAATTAACCAAATACTTAATTGTTGATATAATATCTTGCTTCGTTAATACAAGATTTTCTTTTTTAATTTCGAGATTTAAATCAAGTTTTTTATTAATTTTATAACGCCCTACAGCCATCATCGTATATTTTCTCGGGTTGAAAAGTAGTGAATTGAGGGTTTCATATGCGTTTTCAAGTACTAAAGGTTCACCTGGTTTAACTTTTCTATAAAATTCAAGAACTGCTTCATCTTCATTTTTTGAACGATCCTTTTTAAAAGTTGGAATAATATATTTTTCCAATAAATCCTTATCTATATCAGCAAACTCCTCCAATAATTGATTATTTGATTGACCCTTAAATACCTTTAATAACACGGACGCTAAAAATTTTCTTTTTTTATTTATCTTCATTTCCAGAAGACCATTTTTGTTGATTGTTAAATCAAGCCACGCACCAATATAAGGGCGAATTTCTGCATTATATAATGTTTGACCAGTACTTTTATCAATTTGAGCGGTAAAATATACACCTGGAGATCGAGCTATCTGACTAATTATTGCGCGTTCAATTCCATTAACAATAAACGTTCCTTTATTAGTCATTTTAGGTAAATTAAAAACATAGACATCTTGTTTTTTTTGTGTACCTGTTTTCTTATTGACTAAATTTAATCTTGCATATACAGGCGTTTCATATGTGAGTTTTTTTTGTTGACAAAGTGGCAACGGAAAATGAGGTTCTCCTATTGTTAAATTTTCAAAATAAAGAGTAAATTTTTTACCGCTATAGTCATCAATTGGAAAGAAGTCTTGTAGTGTTTCTTTAAGGTCTCTCGTTAAAAATCTGTTCCAAGAATCTTTTTGAACTTCTATTAAATTAATTTTTTTAATTTCCGATTCCTCTGTTCCAAGTAGGATTTCTTTGGGTGATTGGGTTTTATTTGAGGTTGTCATCGGAATAGAAGCACAATATATTAGATAACAATAAAACTCCCATTTAATAGGGAGTAAAAAAACTTAACAAATATATCACGCCGATTGATTTTTGTCAAGTAAAGTTATTTTATTAATTACTTTTAGATTTAATTTTGTCTAAAAGTTGTCCAACGAAATCTGAATTTTCCCCTTTATTCTCTTGTTTCCGATTTTTAACAACATCCTCAACTTCTTTCACTAATATCTCTAAATGATCTTCCCAATTTTCTGCCACACTAATAATTTTTTGTAAATAATTACGTCCTTTTTTTGTTCCAAAGGCATAAAGAGCGATCAATGCCAGAATACTTCCAAGACTAAAGCCAGTCCAAAAATTTCCGTGGTTTATATGTGTTACTTGTTTATTTTTCATTTTTTTTACGATTCAAATTATCAATTATCTTAAATATATTCCGTAAACCTTTTACAAATCCTAATACTTCGGAAAATTCATTTTCAATTCCAACGCTAACCGATTCTAATCCACTAACAACTTTGTTAACGTTTAATAATGCTTTTCTTAATTCTTTTAAAACAAAGATAAGTTGTATTCCAATAATTATTGCAAGAATTGTTGAAACTGTTAAAATTATTGTTAGTAATAATTGTGTTGAGTCCATAAGATTTATTATATTTTTTTAATATTAATTAATTTTTTTGCCCAATATTGATTGGCTGCTAATAGAGTATCAAATGTTCCTGCGTCAAGCCAATGACCATTTAATTTTGCCCAACGAAGCATTTGTTTATTAATATAAAAGTTATTAACTTGTGTAATTTCTAATTCACCTCGTCCAATATAATTTGGATCACAACCTCGAATAAATTCAAACACTTGCTGATCATAAATATAAAGACCAGTAACTGCAAAGTCAGATGGAGGGTTTTTTGGTTTCTCGATAATTTCCACAATTTTTCCTTCGTTTATAGGGTCAAAACGTGCTACTCCAAAACGATATGGATCAACAACTTTTTTTAAAAAAACAAGAGCTCCATCTTTAAATTTGTTTACTCCGTCACTTATATCCGCATCGGTTGTGTTATCTCCAAGAATCACAGTGATTGGTTGTTTATCAGCAAAATCTTTAGCAAGTGCCAGTGCGTCTGCAATGCCACCATTTGCTTTTTCTTGATAAGCATATTCTAAGTGTTTAATTCCAAGTTCTTTTCCGTTTTTTAAAACATTAATAAAATGACCAGAATGAGGACCAGAAACCACTATTAAAATTTCTTTAATTCCAGCATTAACAAGAGTTTGAACTGGGTAATAGATCATTGGTTTGTTATACACAGGAAGTAAATGTTTATTTGTTGCGTATGTAAGTGGATAAAGACGTGTCCCTAATCCACCAGCTAAAATTACACCTTTCATATCAGTAAAATATAATTACAGAAAATAATATAACAATAAATCCAATAATAATATATTCTAACACATTTTTGAGATGCAAATCGCATTTGCGAGTATGGTGATATGTTCCCCAAATAATATAGAAAATCGAATATCCTAAAGTAATCAGGAATACATAAAAACGAGAATAGACGACTATTTGCAATAGTACTAGGAATAGTCCACTTGCGATTATCAAAACTAAATAGTCAAATAAATGCAAACGAACTTCGGATTTAATGTGGTTTAATAAAAGCTGCATAGTCAGGTATATTACCGTGTGAAATAAATAACATAATTCCAAAAATAAAAGCGCCAAGAAAAAATAAATGTGCTAAACTTTTTCCGGAAACTCTAATTACATGCATTCGGCTGGCAAAATAAAGATCAAGCCCAAAAAGAACTATTAGTAAACCAAAAAATATCAGGCTAAAATCAACCTTCAACTGAGTTGAGCTAAGTTGTGGAGTCATGACATTATTGTTTACAATAGATTGCGTTTTTAAATTGGTTTGAGGAATTTGGTGTAAAACCGGATTAGCAGCTTGTGCAGTTTTGATAGGTAATAAAGATGAGTTCGCCATCGGTTTTCCAAACATCTGCACAACCAAAGTTGTTTCTTCACCATTCAAAACCCCGTTCACCACAGCAAATCCTACATCAGAATATTCTTTTCTAAGGACATTAGCACGATGCGTTGGGGAATCCATCCATGCATCAACCACCCCTTGGGAAAAAAGGAAATTTTTCGCAAGGTTTTCTCCGGCATATTCATACTGATAACCAGAGTCCATAATAAAATTCCATGGTGCGATTCCATTAGGTCCATAATGTGCCCAATAGTTTTTTGCAAACATGTCCTCTGCTTTTTTTTGTGCAGCCTGACTTAATTTATCATTATAATTTAAGCTAGATAAATTATATTTCTGTCTTTGATTATTTGTAAGTTGAATTAATTTTTGAATTGAAATATCAGTTGCCAAACCTAAAACATGATTAAACTGGACAGAACCATTTTTAACTACAAATGTAAGACAAAAAGCAATTAATAAATAGACTCCTAAAAAATCAAGGCTAATTGACTTAGCGCGGTAATTATTTGATTCTTTAGGAACAAAAAAATGAGCGATACGATCTTTTATTGCCATATTTTTTTTATCATTTGTTTAATATTTTTTTGATTGATAAACATATACATTATAATAATTCCAATTCCATCAATTGCCACATCCCGCATTGTTCCTTCTCGAGTTGGGATAAAGGTTTGATGAATTTCATCAAAAACTGCATACATTAATGTTGTAATTCCCGCCCAAAGATAAGTTTCTTGAGTAAAAAAATTTTTTTTATTTGCAATTGCCCAACACCATAATGCAAATAATATTGCATATTCGATTACGTGAAGTGATTTAAATAAAATAAAATTGAGAATAAAGGTGGGGCTAACACTAATTTTTTGTTGTGAAGAAAAATAAAAGATTAAAATCATCCACGAACAGACAGGCAAATAATGCGAAAAAATTCTTTTTAAGACCATCTTTTTATTTTAGCGAGAATTCCTCCAATAGTCAAAAAAGAATATGACATAGATAGAAAACTTAGATAATTAATTATTGAAAGATGTCTTATTTGTGTTGAAAAATCACTGGTTAATCCCAAAACATTTGATTCATAATTCGTTTTATCGTTTATTGAGAGGGGAAAGGTTTGGTTTGGAAAATAAGAACTAGAAACATTTTTATTTTGGATCGAATAAGAAGTTTGTGGTTTTGGGGATATAACAATATTTGTTATTTTTTTGATAATTTTCATCGTCGGAACTAAAGTTAATATTGGTGTTGGGTTTTGGGTACTAGTATTAATAAGACAACTATTATTTGGTAAATTTTTACTTGGGTTTTGTTCACAAAAATCATCATCTTCCCAATTGGTTCGGCCAAGTGTAATATTTTTTTTGCTCTTTTGATATTCAAAACTATCTTGAAGAATATTATTAGAATTATATAAATTCACCTGATCTTCATCGTTGTTGAACATGGTTTTAGATAGATTTACTGAGTTATAACTAAAAGCAGGAATGGTTAATGAAAAATAAAATGGCGTTGCTCCACCGCCAGTTTGATCGTCAATCATCCAATTGTCAAGAGTCACAAAATAATCGTTATCGTTGTAAAGCTCAACCCATTCGTTTTCCCCGGTATTGGGATTTGCCATAATTTCTGACAAATAAATTTTATTAATAACCAGTGTTGGAGTTGGTATGGGAAGAGTTTTTGTTGGTATTGGAGTTGGTGTAGGGGATAAATTGATTGTTACTGTTGGTGTAGGAATTAGCGTTGGAGTAGGTGTGGCTGTTGGTAATGTTGTTGGAGTTGGACTTGGTGTTAAAATCGCGCAAGCAGAATTATTGCTACTTTGTTTGCTTGTTGCGTTCAAAGTAAACCAACTACCAGTACCGTCAGGACATTTAGCAAAGGTTTTATTTTCATCAAAACTTCCCGAATAGGTCGCAATATTAATTGACTGATCGTCAGTGTTGTATAGATAAACAATATCGGCATAATTCTTTCCTGTTTGGTTACTGTTGTTTAATACGCCCGATGGTGTTGAAGCAATTGTGAATGAATAAGGTCCAAGAGTTTCATTTGTTATTAATATTTTTTTTCCGGATGAGTCTGTCAGATAAAAATTTTGGATATTGACCGAGTTATTTTCATTATTATAGATTTCCACCCATTCTATTCCATCGCTTGGTGGCGGGGCTGGATAAATTTCATTAATCACCAACTCAGCTAAAACCAAACGTTTGGAATAAGTGACTAATATAATAAGTAGAATTATTAAACCAATAATCCGCCTCATTTCATCAACCTAAACGATTTATATTTATTTGTCAACGGACTATAGACAACAAAAGTACATCGTTAAATAGTTGCATTGCTACATTGTTCAGAATATAGCAATGTTGAAAGCAAAAAATTATTGTGTGACCACTTTTCTTATTTCAAAAATACTACCCACAGAATAATAGTTATTAAAAGATAATTTATGACCGTTTTCTATAAACGGATCGTGCATAATGTAATTACCATCAGAACCACTGATTAATACTACAAAATGCATCCCTCCATAGGCGCTAACACCAACAACAACAGGATCTCCAGATGAAAGAGTGGAATCTATTGAAGCACTAATGCGGGAAGTTGTCAAGCCGTCGGCAGTAATTGTGTATTCAAGATAAGCTGGATAGTATGATGCAAAATTATTCGAATTAGAGTTAATAGTTTGTGGATTTACACCTTTTCTTCCTAGATGAGTGTAGACCATCGCCATTGAGGTGACGAGACACCCATCACTGGCAAGGCTATAACCCGTTCCATTAAGAGAATTTGTCCCCCATTGGTTGTCTCTTTGACTATAATAACAACCCCAATCATCACAAACAGTTTGATTGCTCAAAATAGATGCCCCACCCTGACTGGTTACAAATTTTGAGAATGCAGCTAGTTGTGCCTGTGCTTGTGAGAGTAAGTTTTGATAAATAGTTTCATTATTTTGAGTGTCCGCGAGTAACTTTTGCTTTGAATTTCTTTGAACTGCCAATGCATTCTTCTGTTGATCTAAGGTCTCACTTAATTTTGCCAGTTCAGTTTTTTTTTCTTCACGGAGTTTTTTTTGGTCTTCAAAATTGAATTTAGTTTTTTGGACTTGGATCAATGTTTTTTGATTATTATTTTGAGTGGTTTTTAAATATTGTAATCGGTTAAATAAATCTTGAGCATTTCCACTATCAAGAAATAATGCAAAAAAGGAAACGGTTCTTTTTTTGTATCCTTCAACCACCTGATTAATTAACAGCTTTGAAAGATAACTTAGGGATTCATCTAATCCTTCAATTTTTGTTGAGAGTGACTCAATTTCTTTTTGAGTTTGTTCAATTTTTCCTTCGGTTTTTTCAATTTGTAATGTTGTTAAATATACTTGCGTATCCATGTATTGAATTTGCGAAGCTAAAGTATTTTTCTGTGAGCGAAGTTCCACCAACTTGCCCTTATATTCCTCAATTTTTTTTTCAATATCTGTTTTTTGTTCTTGTCCAAAAACAAAATTAATACTTGTAAAGAAAATAACAATAAAACCGATTATTAAAAGCAACCGAAGTTTCATATATTAATTATAGCAACATAAAATACAATATCATTGCGAGCGAGCCTGCTTATTGGGCGAGCGTGGCAATCTCGTTACCAATAAAGTTAATTTTATTTTTAACGGGATTGCTTCGTCAGTAGGTGTTAGTTGGCTTCCTCGCAATAAACCTGTTTCAAAATTCCTAACTCCTTATCAGGATAATGATAAGTGCTAAATAAACAAATGCTTTATACATTGCGGGTTTATGTTCTCTTCTTATTCTAACACGCCAAAAGTTTTTAAGCCAGGCGTTAGTTCTCTCCACCAAAAACCTTACTTTGTACTTCTGCTTGTCAAATTTGAATTTTGGACCTATTTTTCTGGTGTAATAGCCAGGTCTGGTTTGCACATTTATTTTAGTACCTTGTTTTCTCATATCTCTTCTTAAGGTTAAATTTGAATAGATCATATCCATATTAATAATCTTCCTTCGCCTTCCAGCGGTAT
>Ga0210054_1003383_pt1 | contig 12007 bp, 7 predicted proteins | sample CryGeymeta201516_FD_185470 | JGI IMG/M metagenome (GOLD analysis project Ga0210054, IMG submission 185470) | Groundwater microbial communities from Crystal Geyser aquifers in Utah, USA - Crystal Geyser metaG 2015-16 (SPAdes) (version 2) | ecosystem: Environmental > Aquatic > Deep subsurface >...
AAACAACACTTTTGCTGAATTTTACGAACTCGACGGAAGATACCTCCACGGCCGCCGACGTCAGCTTTGGTCGGGCGCTGGATACCTCGGAATGATCATTCATGGGTTATTCGGGGTTGAATTAAAGCCCCGTGGCATACACTTTCGACCCGTCAAGTCCGCCGAGTTTCAAGGAGGCATTCTTAAATTGGAGAACTTGGTTTACAGAAACATCAGACTTGACATTCACGTGTCCGGTTCAGGTTCAGTTGTCGAGACTTTTCAAATCAATGGAGAGGCGCAAGAGTCGCCTTTTCTCGAAGCTGGTTTGAAAGGATATCAGCTTATTGAAATATCGCTGAAAGATTGATGCATGCCATGAAGTAATCGATTAGTTACACTTGTTAGTACCGCATTTTGAAATGCATGAATATCGTGGTTTGCTTGTTTTAACATTTATAATTCCCATAAAGTCTTATCACTCCTATGCTAAATCGTTTAGCTAGCGGCTGATCGTAGCATAGACCGCATGGCAAGCGATTGACAACTAAACTCTTTTTCAAGTAAAGCAAAAGCTTCCTTGAGTTCCTTTTGAGCAGCTGCTCTTTCCGAAACGATTTTTCGCAGCGCTGCACTGGGAGAGATTTTGTCTGATAGTGATTCCAAGTCTCCGAGCGTCGCCGTAAGTGCAGTCTCGAGAATAAGAACCTCATCTATTGGCGGAATCAGTTCGTTCTCCGCCGATCGAGCGCTACAATATCCCATCGCATACAGCACACTTCCGGCTGCAGCCACTCTGCTCTCCTCGTAGTCCGACACAACACCACTTTGCCCTCGGCAGACAGAAGTCGCAAGCAATTTGCCGACTTCCCTGGAACCAGCACTCAGGGCATTCACCCACTGATAAGCGGACTGCGAGATACCACCACGAACCAAGCCGTCCGATGACTCTCCCATCACAATGTTAACAAATTTTTGCTTGACTCTTTCGTCTCGGCGTTTAGCCGCAAAAGATCTTCAGTGGCAAAGAAAACAAAAATCGCGAAGTGAGTGATTTGGATGAGGCTGGATTTACGAAGTAAACAACGTTGCAGCCAAAACGAGTCCCAGAAACAATGGTTTTACTTACGTGGATGAAAATGCCTTGGAATACATCGCGTTCAAATAAAACTGAGCAAGCTGCAGTGTTTGGTTAGTTGTCTCGAGATTCGCTCTCAGCCAAGAAAAGTGCTTTTCAAAGTAACCGGAGACCACATGATTGGTTGGAGCGCCCTCACCAAAAGGGAGACGGTCGACGAGGAGGAAGTTACATTTCTCCATTACCTCCAGAAGCATCTCCTTTCTCGAATTGGCAGCATCAATGACTGCCATTAGCGTCGCCAATGTCTCTCGTTCCGCTACTTTCTCCATCGCAACTTCTCTTTCTATTGGATTAATTTGCGGCGGATTCTTGTTCAGGATGTTGGCAACTTCCTCTTCGCACGTCACGTCGTCCTTCCTTTTGGGTGCTGCACGTGGCCCCGCACTGCTTCCGTAGGCGGGCAGACCGACTTTCGCGAAAGTATCATTGCCAGTTTGATAACTCGCACCTGTAATCTTGCTGGGGGCAGCTGGCAAAAGTATATCAGGAGCACCATGCCTGGCAATCTCAGTGTCACTGCAGAGTTCAAACCCGAGTTCTTTCCGTTCGAATTGAACGAGGTACCGAGCGGACGCGACATCGTGAAATAGCACTTTGCCGCGATGCAAGATCAAGAACCTTTTGTTGTACGCTGTGACTGTTGTTCCAACAGAAATCGGCGCGGGAATATCGAATCCTGTGTAATTGGTACTGTCCGGGTTCTGCTGCAGATCTCGAACTATGTCACGAAAATTGTTGCGTTCCTTCAGCTGTGACATAATGAACCGCTTGGAGAAACGACGCGGACGCTGTCTCATGGCACGACGGACAACACTCCACTCTCGTCTGGTGAGCTTGGCTGTTGGCAGAATCCCCAACTTTGCCACCTCGCGCGCAAACGTGTTGTTGTTGTACCAAGCTCGGTCAACATCGCTGTAAAAGAATTCGTGGACTGCCCAGGATCTGGCGCTTCCATTCAAGCAATTGATGAGTGCGTGATTCCAACTGGCATATACATCATCCGAGTGCTTTTTTCGCAGAGGATCATTGTGAGGTTTATCATGTACATTGTTGGCTACAGCCGGATTGACAGATTCCCATGGTGGTAGCCGAAAGTCGATACCCAACTTTGCCATGTACTCGGGGATCCTCACATTGGCACGAATGTCTTTTTCCAAAAGCTTCCTTTGTCTTTTATTATAACCAGCGGCCCACAGTTGTCGCCGCTGCCAATCCAACAAAGCCAAAGAGACGGGCCCCTTGAGCGATCGATTCACCTTTTTTGCCTTCTTAAAAGGCCTCAAGGGCTTCCAATTACCGGTCTGATCTTCGTCCGACTCACTCTCATATCGGCGGCTACGATTGTTGGAGTTGGAACGAATAGGCGTTGCAGCAGCAGGAGTCTGATATTTTTCCTTGGTTCTGTTCTTGGCATCTCGTTTTCTCTTTTGATACTGTCGGTCGCGCATCCGTTTGAGTTCCCTCTTTCGCTCCTGGAGCGTAAGGTCATCATCTGGGTCCGCTTCGACGTGTTCGCCATTCACTAGAACTTTTGTTATTAAAACATCTCGCAGGTCACCAAAGAAGTAATCGCTAACCGATCCAGCTTGCTCGATACCTTTCGTGACTTCATCGTCGGCAAGCCGCGCCACGAGTGGACGTTTGAGCAGTAGATGAGCATTGTCCTTCTTGATGTAGATTCTCTTTTCCGCAACCTCCTCCTCCTCCTCTTCTTCCTCCTCCTTCTCATTATCATCATCATCACTATCAGCTTCCGATCTTCGAGAACGTAACAATTGCCTTGAACGGCCACCCATTTGCCGTGTCTGCTTTCTCATTTGACATTCAAAGGGCACAGGATAAGGTCCACATTCCCCTTCCAGTTCCCCAATTGCATCGAGCAAACTCTTGATACCAATATTGTCTTTGAAAATGAACTCTTCCTTCTTCTTGTCTCGCACCCTCTGAGCAACTCCTCGTGTATACCGTTTGGGCGCTACGCGACCCTTTCTGCCGCCTTCCTGGTCCGAGTCAGTCTCCTCTCGCCCCACTGCCGAATGGGCTGAATGGTAATCTTTCCGGTTCAACCCAGCCGCTCGTTTCACCCAGGTCAACGTTCGTTTGTCCAAACCCTTTCGGCGTTTCCTGTCTTGCAAGGCAGCTGCTAACTCCTTCATGAATTCGTGTCCCACGAGATATTCCAATTCTTCCTTTTTAAAATCGGCCACCATGTTTTCTTCATCAATCATGTCGTCCAGAGGATTGGAATAATACCGAATCCGGTGATCGACATTTCGATTCAGTTTGATCATAGTATTGGCCACCTCATCTTCGTCCAACGTGCCTCCGCCCGCCGTGTCCAAGTCAAAGTTTCGCAGGTAGGCACGAACGCCCTTGAGAGTCTTCCGATCTAAATGATCAGGAACGTGTGGGGGAAAGTCATCATCATTATCATCGTCTTTCGCACCCTTCTTTTCCCCTTTCTTCGGTCGTCTTTTGTTCGTTTGAGGTGCATTTATGACCTCGTCGCCATCGCCAGAATCGTTTTGGTCACTGTCATTCGCCTGTTCGCCATTTTCTCGGTCGTTATCGTTGGCGTCATCGTCCTCGTCGACCTTGTTTTCATTCGTTTCGTCATCATCATCATCGTCGGCTTTATTTTTCTCAGAAGAATCGACATGGACTTTTCCATTTGATTCTTCGTGGCTCTTCGTGGATTCGTTTTCATCGCTCTTGTTATCGTTCGAGACATTATCGGTTTCGGCGTTCGACACGGGACGTGTTCCTGTTCCTTCCCGTGTATCTTTGGTTCTGTTGCCATTTTCAATGGCATTGGCGCCATTCCTCGTACTTTTATTCGAAGAAGGCATATTAGAATTAATGAGATAACCTGCAATGCAGAGGAGGACGAAGAAACGAGAGTAAAGGTTAATAATATAGCAATCGACAACTTGTTGAATTTATTCTGGTTTTGTGGAGGCTGCCTTCCTCCAACCTAACCTTTCTTGCTTTTTGCGTTCACAGATGCAGTACAAAATTTTACAGGAATATTAAAAGATGCACACTAGATCTTGAGATATTCCCAGCAATTACAATAAACGTCATAATAAAATTTGATAACTCTGAGCAAGGATTGATCGCTGGAAAGTAGTATTCCCGGTTCATCAGCAGGAACTTGAATCAAACAACTGAACTGAACTTTACGAGCCACTATGCGTCAAAGCGACTTTTCACAGACACATTTTTTTGGGTACTAGCTAGCTAGTAGTAGACTAGACCCTACTACTCCTCCTCTACTAGTAGGCTACTACTCGAGTACTAGTAGCTACTACTACTACTACTAGCTAGCTACTAGTAGCTAGTAGCTACTACTAGTAGCTAGTCTAGTCTACCTGGTACAGTACCAACCAAAAATCAGCCAATCATAGGAGGCTACTACTAGTAGCTAGCTAGAGCCTACCAGTAGGATAGAGCATACTCGAGTAAACAACATTATCATTATTATTTTATACGCCTATTTTACAACACAACACAAGAACAACTCTTACTTCGATCACCAACACTGAGCTTGCTAGCTAGCCTCTTATTCACTCAATACATCGTCTAAAACAAGACAGAAAAAGCATTGCACGATGGGTGTCATGGAAAAGGTGAGCTTTCATGCTTCCTTTTCTACCCTTGTTTGCTCGTTGTTAGGGCATATCGGATATGCATATCCAATTTACTCACACTCTGATTTCCTTCATTGATTGGTGCTTTTACGTTTGATCTGTATGGCAATAACCAGATCAAAGAGATCGAGGCCGAAATGGCTCGGACTCAGAAAAACAAGGCGACTAATTATCATTTAGGAACCTTGAAAGCCAAGCTTGCCAAACTCCGGAGTGAATTGTTCATGGAACAATCGGGAGGCAGTGGCGGTGGCGCTGGCGAAGGATTTGATGTGGCTCGCAACGGAGATGCTCGAGTCGCCCTCATTGGTTTTCCGTCAGTAGGAAAAAGTAGTTTGTTGGGAGCCCTGACCAGTACCGAGAGCGAGGCAGCTGCCTACGAATTTACGACTCTGACAACCATTCCGGGTGTTTTAAAGTACGTGGAACTGTGCTGTTTGACACTATTTTCTCAGTACTATGCTTTGTCCAAGACTTGAACTAACCTACCGGTTTTTGTTGCTTCTGCTTCTTACTTTGTGTAGTTGTAAGCACTTTCGTGCATCGTGAACATTTTGAATCCGTGCATTACTTGGTGCCTGTGACATTTCTTTGGTATTTCGAATCACCTCAATAAACTCGCTATCCACCACTGCTTTTACAGATAAGGGATCTAAAATACAAGTCCTCGATTTACCCGGTATCATTGAAGGCGCCGCTCATGGTGCAGGTCGCGGTAAGGAAGTCATTGCAGTGGCTCGATCGGCGGATGCTATTTTGATTGTACTCGACGCCGGAAAGGAACAAGGCAATCGTCATCGTGAAATTCTGGAGAGAGAGCTAGAAACCGTGGGGATTCGTCTCAATCAACGGCCGCCTGATGTGACTCTGTCAACGCGAAAAACGGGTGGCGGCGTGCGATTTGCGTCCACAGTACCTCAACCCCATCTAGGACCAGAACCAGAAAAGCTTGTGACGAATATTCTGAGAGAATACCGTATCAGTTCCGCAGATGTATTGGCTCGAGAAGAAATCACAGTCGATCAGTTGGTGGACGTTGTTTTGGGAAATCGCCAGTACAAGCCGTGTCTATACTTGTACAACAAAATTGATACTGTTACCATCGAAGAGGTCGATCAGCTGGCTCGTATGCCACATTCTGTAGTCGGCAGTGTGAGAGCTAATTTTAACATAGGCGAGCCCGACGAGGATGATTATCTCAAAGCTACCATGTGGGAATATCTCGGACTGACCCGTGTCTACACGAAGCGAAAAGGTAAGGCATGAAGGAGCACATGCACATGTTCTTCGAAGTTAAAGCGATTGGAAATCTCAACCTATACAATGCTCTTGATTCTTTCCCTAGGTTCTCCACCAGATCTAGACGACCCAGTTGTCTTGTCCGAGATTCGGAAAGGAACAACTGTAAAATCGCTCTGCGCCAATATTTCAAGCGAGCTCCTTCGCGAATTTAATTACGCTTTGGTGTGGGGAACCAGTGCCAAGCATTCTCCACAAAGATGTGGTCTCAGCCACAAACTTGACGATGAGGACGTCGTGCAGATTGTTTCAAAAACTATCAAACAACAACAACAGGATAAGAAGTTTGTGTCTACTTCTCAAGCATTTTTGGACAAACATTCAAAGAAACGGCAGGACCGGAAGGCCCACAAAGCGGCTCAGCTTCGAGGATAGCGAAAACAATTAGAATTGTTGTTAATTTTTACGAGAAGAACCAAACGTCGCATGCTATGAACTTTCTTTCTCCTTTTTTGCTGCTTTCTTTCTCGCTTGCTCTTCGTCTCGGAACTTATCCATTTCGTCCAGGATATCTTGAGGCAGCACTGGCCGAAAGCTAGGGAGTTCGGCGACAAATAGCAAAGAATGAGCCCATCCCGCCTTGTTGACAAATCGGCTTCGGAATAATTCTCCAACTTCACGATAAATGGTGGGCGTCAAACTTTTCGCCAGCTTGAGCTTTCCGTCGTCATCGTAATCTCGACAGGCAATGTTCCAGACATGGACGTCCACTGGGATAGCTCCGGCCTGTTTCAGCGAAAACAGAGCTACACAGTCAGCCACTTTCCGTCCTACTCCCGAGAATCGAATTAGCTTTTCTTGGACCTCCACGGGGCTCAAGGTGCCATTGGCAGAGCCTTCTTTGATATCAAGAAGATGATGTTCACCTCCAAGCGATGAAAGCAACTCCATCGTTTCAATGATATATTTTGCGCGATACCCGATGCCACAATTTTTGCGCAAATCCTCATCTGTGGCTTGATTTTGTAATTCTTCCAAACTTGGAAAGGAATAAATTGTCTCCTCGATACCTTTTGCTGGGTCAGCGTCCATGATTTTCTTGCCGTACGTCGCTCGAATGGATTGCAAAATTTTGGTAATGCGAGGAATGTTGTTGTTGCTGGAACAAATGAAGCTTGCCAAACATTCCCATGGATCTTGATTGAGAATGCGCACGCCAGGAATGCAAGCGGCAATCCGACCCAGGCGAGCATCTCTCTCTTTCCACTCGTTGTACAAAGGCAATAATGGTTCCTCCAGTTGAAAGTACCGTCGGAGAAACATCTTGACATCAAACGATGACGGAACATCCGACAAGACGCGATACAAAGTCGTATCATGGGTTTCTCGAATGACGACGACGACAGATAGCTCGGGCGATACGCGCAAACAACCAATCCATTCGGTTTCGTTGTGAGTACCCCAGGCCGATTTTTGTGGGGCATCCTTGGCCTTCGTTGGTGTGATGAATAATGGGTTTGCTGGCGACGATGAAATAACCTTCCAATGAAAGCATTGACCTGTCGTTAGTGTTGTAGAAGGACGGAGCTCTTCGGGAGAGACTTCCAGGTCCTCAAATTCACTGTCCGGGACTTTCGTCACTGTCACGATCTCAGATGAACTCTCTGTGCGCTCCGATTTGACTGTAGTAGTACTGGCCGGAGGTGTCACTACTACCCGTCGTCGTTTCACAGGTTTCGGAGTCAACGGTTGGATAGAATTTGGTGTTGTCTCGGTAGAAATATCAGTAGTGCTATTTCTTTTGGCAGCTTTCAGCCGAGCACTGGATCGACTGGAGATGATTCCGTTACTACTCGTACTAACAGTGACAAGTACACTCTTCATTGTTACTATCTGTTGGCTGTACACTCTTGATAAAGGACTTCGGCTGGTAGAAAATCCGAATGAACGATACGCAGAAGTAAAAGTAGAGAATCGAGATGGTTTCAGCAATAGATAATAATAAGTTGCCGTTGTTGCCAGAGACGAGAGTATCTTCATAGCCCTACTAGTACTACTAGACTAGTCTAGTAGTCCACTAGAGAAAATTATGATGATGACAATTGCTGGGAGTGGACTACTACTAGTAGACTACTACTACTACTACTATTACCTGCTAGCTAGCTACTACTACTAGTAGTAGCTAGCTACTACTAGAGTACTACGGAGTAGTAGCTACTCTAGCAAGCAGTACCAGTACGTAGTAGTACAGTACAACTAGTCTAGTAGTAGTAGTCTAGTAGTAGTACTAGCTACTACTAGTACTAGACAGGACATACTACTAGTACATGAAAAACTTCTGTTCAGGTTGGTTGGCGATAACTCAGATCTAACCACGAGCCAGTGTGCGATCTCGGAGCAGGCCGACAGCTACGCCTTCAAACAGCTTTCTGGATTGGAGATGATTGTCCCAGTGTCTTGGTGAAACTGGAGTTGATCCGCAGGAGGTAGGATCCAAAGTACAGTACCACGGAAACCACCGCCGGTAAAAAAAGACCGAGAGAACCATCGTGCTTGGAAGGATGCTCACGATTTACCGACAGTGACCAAATTTCTGAATTGACAAAGACACCAGCCACTTCTCCCAAAACACATAACAGATCCACGTGCTGTGCACTAAGCAGATTGGCCGGAACAGATTGCTGCTCGGCACATTCAGATACTAGAGCGCGAAGAATCGCAGAAGCAGACCTTCCTAGAATGCTGGAAAATATTCCAAGCGAAAGTAGAGAGACTGCCAAAAAGAAGACAGAAACACGGTTTTCTTCCGCTGACAAGTAAATAGGAAGAAATGCCAACAGGACGAGGCCTGTTGTCTGTGCAGCCAAGCCAATGCGAATGGCTCGAAGCGGATCATTTCGCGGTATGCTCGACAAGAAACGGGATGCTTTTGTCGTCAACATTCCAGAAAGAGCCATCGCAACACAAAACATTGCGACACCGTTCGTGGCAGGAGTGTAGCCGAGTCCACCCAGACTAGTTGGCGACGATAGCCACAGGGGAATGGCGATTTCAATGCCACCCTGTGCGCTACTCCAAAAGGCGCAAAAGAAGGATACGAACGCTAGCGAATCAACTGCCACTCCTCCTTGATCCACACTGTCCATGTTGCTCCTCTTGGTGCTGCCATTGGTGTGCGAGGACTGAGCCGTAGTGAAGGTGCGACGTCGAACATACTTTTCTGACGATGGACGGTTTGTTGTTGTTGTTGCCGCTGGCTTTCCAGGTGTAAACAAATCAATATCCACCATGTCAGCCGGCGTTGGAGAAGCAATAAGTGGTTCTATTCTCATATCCTCAAAATCACCTCTATTTGCCCTCTCGGCCACTTCGCGGTATTTGACTTCATAAGGATGTTCTCCGAGCTTGTAAGGGCTGGTTCCCCCGTACTCTGGAGGGATTTGATCAAGATCTATGTAGTCTGTTAGTCTTGTGAGTGTTTCACTTTCAGATAGTAGTTCGACAGGAACAGAATCTGGAAGGACAGATTTAATGGTAGCAAACGGCCCGCTGGCCCAAAAGGGCGTGTTGGCTACGCAGCATCGCCTCATTGATAAGGGGTAATGAGCTGCGGCAATATCACCGGCCCTCTTGAGATAGCGTAATATGTCTGTAGATAACATATTGATGCCTGCCCCTTTGACGTCCATAACCAAAAACAATCCGTAGCAAGAGGAATCATAGGGATCTGATTCATTCCCGCAAATTCTCCTCAGTTCCGGAGTGGCACACAAACAGTGATTCAGAAACTCCTGGAAGAAAATGTAATGGTGCACCATGTCATCGATCGTACATTCTCCTCGAAACAACGTTTTCAGGTCCATTTTCCCCGGCTGCTCGTACATGACTGGCAAGCCTCCTTTGCTGTGTCCGTGAGCAAAGTGAGGATAAGCCTTCTTAATTTCAGCAGAGAATTTGTGAGGCCTTGTGTGAATATTCGATACGCCTCGCTCACGACGCCACTTTTGTGTTTCCCGCCACTTTTTCATAGCCTTGGTGTGGTCACCAGCACAATCTTTCAAATAATTGGCTGGTACTTTGGCGCTGGTGTCACCGTGAGAAACGTAGGCTGGACTCCCATCTGCATAAACGCATTTCCCATTTTTGTACATTGCTACTTCGTTCATGCGATCACCATCATTATTGCCTGAGTCTTCATTGTCGATTGATTTGGATGGGCTTTCAACATCTGAAAATTCGGATTGACAGTCGTAGAATTCGTCCATGTCGGTATTAACACTCCCAGCTGTCGAAGATCTTGGCCGAATGGGAGCTCCTTCAGGAGATCCCAACAATCGCAAGCTCTCGAGGTCCACTTCTTGTTGCTTGAAACTGACACGTTGTTTCCCAGATACTACTCTGCGTACAAGTTTTCGAAGCTTGCGTACATTACCACTTGTTGGATCCAAATGTTCTGGTTGCGTCGTCAGGGCAAAGGCTTTTCCTAATAGAAACTCCCCCACAAAGGTGGACGCTATCAGAAACAATGGCGACCATGTAAAGGAATATGACCCCGTCAATGCCTGAACGGCATTGTTATTCGAAGTTGGTCGGTAGAAAATTCCTCCCGTGAGAATCGAGAGGGCAAATCCCGACAAATACAACCTCGCCGTCCCGGAGGCAATGTTGGCTGTTGGATTTCTCACTTTGGAAGGTGACTTCAGCGATTCTAACAAGGAGGAATCTTCCATTTTAGTACTTCCATCTTCCGGAAGCGATGAAGGGTCGGTAATGCCACACAAGATGCCCACCACCACTGCTGAGGAAAAGCGTAAAGCCACCAACCCCCAGATGGAGGATAAGCCAGCACCACAAGAAAATAAGTGCAAAGCAATGGCCAAACCTCCCAATCTTGCCACCCACGTCGTCTGTTGTTTGGTATTGAATTGTAAAAGTTCGGATAATTTTTGTTCGGTGACAAAATCTCCGACTGACCTTCCCACCATAAAGGCAGCAATGACTAGCGCCAGTCGAAAGGAAATGGCAGACCACCTCGTTGGAGTTATAATACCATCATTCGAAACTCGCACGTTGTTTACAAGTCTGTACACCAACGTGGGTCCAAATGGCAAAATAATGGCTCGAGCCATGCCATCCACAAACAGTGCAAACCGGCGTAAGACAGCACCGGACGGTAAGGTGGAGGAGTTACTGTTCGTGTTCGTGTTGTCATCATAATGGGATAATGCTGCTGTTGCTGCTGCTCCGTAGTCCATTATTAAATTCTCCTGGGAAATTTGGCAGTTAATGGCGCGTAATTAAATGCAGCACGTAGGAGAATGTAACTGCAGAATATAATAATGTAATGGTATCACAATAGTTTGAAGGAGATACTACTCTATGATAAGTCCGGGAAGCAATACTGCCTTATTACGAGACTACTACAGTACGGTAGCAGCTTGCTGCTTGCTGTGAAGAGTAGTCTACTCTACTCGTCTGCAACAAATAAGACGTGTTACTTTGGTCAAATTTTGTCTGCTCGTCAAAATCTTCGAGAATTTTTTTGACTAACTACATAATAATAATAATAATCATGGATGATGCTTTTTTAAAAATTGCTTCCTGTTTGTACCGGACAGGATTGATGAGTGAGTCGTACTGGTATGGGACTCACGATGAATCAATTTTACAGCCTGAACCCTTTATGCATTTAACAATTGCTTCCTGTTTGTACCGGACAGGATTGATGAGTGAGTCGTACTGGTATGGGACTCACGATGAATCAATTTTACAGCCTGAACCCTTTATGCATTTAACAATTATTTCAATCCATGTTACTGGTACGAAAGATTTTACGACCACCGTAGTACCAGCTAGTACGGTAACGTACTTAGTAACAGGTAGAGTAAGGCTGACAGTTAACGTTGGCTGACTGTTACCATTTAAGGGATTCTGGATTTTCACTAGTACTTATACAGTAAAACTTGATTAGTTTTTACCATGTTAACTACTGTTAGTC
>Ga0210054_1003385_pt1 | contig 12004 bp, 9 predicted proteins | sample CryGeymeta201516_FD_185470 | JGI IMG/M metagenome (GOLD analysis project Ga0210054, IMG submission 185470) | Groundwater microbial communities from Crystal Geyser aquifers in Utah, USA - Crystal Geyser metaG 2015-16 (SPAdes) (version 2) | ecosystem: Environmental > Aquatic > Deep subsurface >...
AGTGGATGAATTGATAGGAAATGTTTATGAATTATGAATCTGTGTTCCTTTAACCTATAAACTCATCAACCTATCAACCTATCAACTTATGTGTTCTCCGTGGTGAATTACTTTACCTGAGTAGTATCAATGGGGAATTGATAATTGTGAATTCCGTCTTTCCTCCATCCTGCCCGGCGATTCCTCATGAATCTCACCCACAATCTCCTCCAACAGATCTTCCATACTCACAATCCCAACTATTCTTTTCTCTGCATTCCTTACTAATGCTATCTGGAGCTTTTTGTGCTGGAATTCCTTTAATAATTCATTAACCATCAGGGATTCTGAAATATAGTAAGGATTTCTGAGTAATTTTCGTATTTTATCCTGACTAATTTGATGCTCACCTTGTAGCATTTCAATAACATCTCTGGCATAAAGCATTCCAATGATGTTATCTGCCATGCCCTCAAATACAGGTACCCTTGAATGGCTTTTTATTGTTTTCAATATTGTTTCTACGGATGCTGTTGCATCAATACAAACCATCTGCTCTCTGGGGATCATCGCCTGTTTAACCATAACAGCACCAAATTCAAAAATACTATAGATAATCCTTCTTTCCTGTTCATCTAAGACACCATCTTTTCCTCCAGCCTCAATCATGGTTTTTAATTCTTCTTCGGTAACAAGTGCATCCTTCTTAAAAAAAGGATGTTTTTCTATCAATCTCACAATGAAACCTGTTATCCCTACGATTAACACCTGAAACGGTGTGAAAAGCCAATAAAATATCCGTATAGGATAGGCTATCCATGGAGCTATTTTTTCACCCCTTGTAGCACCAATAACAATAGGTAATATCTCACCAAAAAAAAGGATCAAAAGGGTCATGGTTATAATAGCAAAACCCGTACCAATTGCCTTACTTATCCCTACCCTTTGACAAATATGTATGAATAGCATTGTACCCAGTGCAGAAGCAGCAACATTAACAATGGTTGTTCCTGAAAGTAAAACAGCCAGAAGCCGATGAGGATCCCTGAGCAATTGAGGAATATATGCCGCCTGTGGCATCTGCTTTACCTTTAGCCTGTCTAAAGAAAACAGGGCTGCCTCTGAACCAGAAATGAATGCAGAGGCACATAGTAAAAGGATTAAGCTGATTATTGCGATAGTTATCATTTTTTACCTGCACATAAGGAATACAATTAAGGTTATCCCGCTTCCTATAAAGGCTCCGGCAAACACCTCTATCCGACTATGAATTCTTGCCTTATAGCGACTATAAGCAACCAGTATTGTTATACTAAATACCAGAAAAGAGATTGTTATGTCCTGACTGATAAATGTTATGGCAACCCAGATAGAAAAAGCTACAGCCGCATGACCAGATGGCATTCCACCCCTTAAAAATGCCTTCCAGCCATAGCCAGCCTTAATAGCAATAACTATGATAATTACTAACGCAAGGCTGGCAAAGGTAATATGGATTAGTGGCGGGCTGGTTGGCAGTATTTTATCAACTCCACTAAATCGATGATACAGGATGAGGTAGCCTATAATCAGAGCATTTATTGTTGCAATTAAAACCGCACCAGCTCCAATATCCTTTGCTGTACCTGCTAAAGGATGATGGGAATCAGTAATTAAATCCACTATGGTCTCTACCGCTGTATTGAACATTTCACTTATCAATACTATGGAAATGGCAAAGATCAAAGCCACTAACTCAATTCGTCTAAGATTAAGAAACAGGCTGGCAACAAGAACAACAACCGCTGCAATTACATGAATCTGCATGTTTCTTTGGGTCTTAAGCCCATGAAGGGCACCAGCAATAGCATAGTTAAAGCTGTCTGTTAGACCGTAAAAAAATCTCATTTACATAACTCTCCCAGCAATCCCATCTGCCTCTCATACATCTTCCCTTGTTCCCAATCTTCCACAGAATGGTCATACCCTATGAGATGTAAAACCCCATGAATCAGCAATATCTCCAATTCCCTTTCAATGGAATGATGACACTCCTCTGCCTGCCTTGCAGCTGTCTCCACAGAGATGATAATCTCCCCAAGCGAGACAATACCCACCGGCTTATCCCCATCCTCTGTATCCCTTTGTTCCTCTATTCCAAGGCTAAAGGATAAAACATCTGTTGCTCCATCTATTCCCCGATACTTTTTGTTTAATTCATGAATAAAATCATCATCACAAAACACAATACTTACCTCATCGGTTTTTACCCCTTCAGCCTTTAACACCCTTTGGACAATGCCCCTGCTCCATTCCTTTTTTACGGAAGCTATCTTCTGTTGATTTAATATCCATATATTCATACAACTACCTCCTGTCACCGAGTACCTTTTCCCTTCCCTCTTCCTCTTCCTCTGGATACTCAATCCTTGAATGATACATAGTTGTAAGGAGTCTGGTCAGGATATTTCCTATTTTGGTCAATTCCTTGAGGGTAAGGTCGCATTCATCAAACTCCCCATCTGTAAAGTAGTTATCGATAACCTTTTTCACCATTTCTTCAATTCTTGCAGCCGTTGGTTTTGGGAGGCTTCTTGAGGCTGCTTCCACAGAATCAGACAGCATAACAATGGCTGCCTCTTTATGCTGCGGTTTTGGACCTGGATACCTGAATTCACTCATGCTTACGACGACATCCTCTTCCTGCCTTTGTTTTTGTGCCTGATAAAAGAATGTTAACAATGTTGTTCCGTGATGCTGCTGAACGATATCTATTACCTTTGATGGCAGGTGGTATTCCCGGGCTATTTCCATACCATCCTTTATGTGTGATTTTATAACAGAAGCACTTAGGCTTGGATTTATATCATCATGCTTATTCTCCCCTGTCTGGTTTTCTGCAAAGTATGATGGCCTGATTATTTTGCCAATATCATGATAATATCCCCCCACACGGCACAAAATGGCATTGGCTCTTACCTCTGTAGCTGCTGCTTCAGCCAGATTTCCAACCAATAGACAATGATGATATGTTCCCGGTGCCTCGAGTAAGAGCTTTTTCAGGAGAGGGGTATTTACATCTGAAAGCTCAAATAATTTGAAGTTAGTCGTAACATTAAACAGCTTTTCCATGTATAACAGTCCCACAATGGCAAGCATTGTAGATAATCCTGCATTAATCAAACAACCCCAGAAAATATCTTGTCCAATATTCATAACATCTTGTTTTACAATGGCATAACCAATAATAATAATGGCATTGGCTATAGCGATAATTATCCCCAACCGCAAGATATCCCTGAGCATTCTTGAAGATGCGGAAATGGTATAAATGGCACTCAAACCCCCGGCTAAGAAGAAAAGAACAAATTCAAACCTTCCTCCAACCAAGAATCCCATTAAGATACTCAAAAACAAGGTGATAAATACAGCAAGCTCTTCATTAAACAAAATAGCCAGAATGATAGAGATAGCTGCCATGGGTAGGGCATATATCGGCAAGTCAAAATGAAGCATTATTTTTCCCATTACCATGGATAGAAGAATGATTGCCCCCAGCATCAATAAATTTTTGGTTGAAGCCATATCCGGCTGATATTTATAAAGATAACCTGCCACAAGGATAATCAGGCTATAAAGCAATACCAGAAATCCGAGCATGGTATTGGTATTGGTCGTGGTATACTGCTTGCTTAATTCCTTGAGCTTTACGGCTACTATCCTGTCTACCCTGTCCCCATCTCCAACTATTTTTTCTCCTTTTTCTACACAAATCATTACCGGGGAGATATTTTTTACCGTATCTTTTATGTTTTTCTCCGTAGCCTTTTGATTATAGGTAAGATTAGACGGTAGATAATTCATCAGCAACTCAAACATATCTTGACGAACACCATGGGAGGCTAATGTTTTTGGATACAGGAAAGAAAAATCATCAAGGCTCTCAATCTTATCTTTGAATAAAAAGCCTGAAAATTCTTGTTTAGTTATGGTCTTTTCCGATATTCCAGAGGCTGAAATAACTTGAAGCAGGATATTTTCAGACACATGCCCCATTACCCTTTCCACAGGAATAGCTGTTACTCCATACTCAAGAGCAGCCCGTAATATCCCACAAACATCAGATTCTATTTCAAAGAGCTTTGGGTATCGAACAATTACCTGCAACGATTCATCTGATATATTCAGATTTTTAATCTTTTCCTTTACCGCCTCTGGTATTTGTGTTGGCTTGACCTCTTCATCCTGCCGTATCTTTCCGACAACAGTAAAGAATTCAGAAACCTCTTTAAGTGTTGCAGTTATCCCCGTAATATCAAGGGAATAGACAGGCATTGAAATCGACGCTGCCTCTTTTTGTTTCAGAACGGTTGCATCCCTGTCCTCATAATAAAAGGTATAAGGTGACTTAATATTCTCCTGACTGAACTTCCCTTCCTTTGGGTATTGCGGCAGGATTGTTGTTGGAGAAAGCAACATCGTTAATCCAAGAAGAAAACCAAGCAATATAAAGAGTCTGCTTGTCTTGAAATTATATCGTGTCTTTTTTATTGTTGGAAAGCCTTTAAGAAGTCTTCTTGGCATTGCTACCTCAATTTATCATAATGGTTTCATCTCTATTTCCGATATTATACTATACTTCCTTGTAGTAGTCAAGTTTTTTGTTTCCTGCTGCAACAATTCTCATTATGGCAAAACTTATGTTCAAAGGGGAATAAGGGAATAGAGGAGATGGTGTCGATTATCAACAGAATTGTCGGTAGGACAGGCATTTCTGCCTGTCCTGTTGCAGATGACAGGCAAGAATGCCTGTCCTACCGATTAATCTCCATATCTCCCCCTTATCCATTTTACCATAATGAGAATTGCTGTTCCTGCTGGGGATTTTTGAAAATCACTTGACAATTAATGAATTATCTGCTATGATTACTGCTATGAAGATTTCAAGATGGTGGGTATTCAGCATTATATATATGGGAATAATCTTTGGGCTTTCCTCAATCCCCGGTGATAATATCTCATCCCTTCCTTTCCCTTTTTCCGATAAAATAGCTCATTTGGTTGAATATACCGGACTTGGCTGGTTATTAGGAAATGCCTTTCATTGGTCTCCTTTAGCTATTCTGGTTGGAAGTATCTATGGAATAACAGATGAAATCCATCAACTATTTGTTCCGGGACGAGAATTCGACTTCATGGATATGCTATGTGATGCCATAGGATGCAGCTTGGGACAATTTATTGGATTGTTAGTGCGGTTGAAGAAAAGGGGGAATTAAAATGCAGCAGTCTCTGAATCTTTCAGAATATAAGGGAAAACAGGATAATATTCGTGGATTAAAGATTACACCGGATTTAGAGGTGGTAGAGAATCAATATAATGATAATGATTATCTTGTAGAACTTAAAACAAATGAATTTACCACGGTTTGTCCAAAGACAGGCTTGCCGGATTTTGCCATTGTAACTATCCAGTACAAGCCTGACCAATATCTTGTTGAACAAAAATCCCTGAAATTATACCTTGTTGGATATAGAAATATTGGTATATTTCAAGAGCACGCTACCAATAAGATACTGGAAGATTTTATTGCCTGTGTCCAACCAAAATGGGCAAAAATCGAAACAATCTGGAATGCCCGAGGTGGCATTGATGTCAGGGTGAAACGAGAGTCGTAGGAGCAGGTTTTGTACCTGCCCTATATTAAGGCACAAAGAGTTGATCGTAAAATTTCGGTTGACTTCTGTAGCAATTCGTAACTACTCACCACAAAGGCACGAAGACACAAAAAGTTGATAAGTTGAATAGTTGATAGGTTGATAAGTGGATGAATTGATAGGAAATGTTTATGAATTATGAATCTGTGTTCCTTTAACCTATAAACTCATCAACCTATCAACCTATCAACTTATGTGTTCTCCGTGGTAAATTCCTTTACCTGAGTAGTTATTCGTAATTTATGAAACAATGAGATGTATAAATAAGTAAAAAGCATTAAGGAGGCTATCAGCCATGAGTCTATTAGAGATACAAGATTTACATGTTTCCATTGATGGCAAAAAGGTGCTGAATGGGCTTAATCTTACCATGGAAAAGGGTGAGGTTCATGTGATTATGGGGCCTAATGGTTCGGGTAAAAGCACATTGACCATGACCATTCTGGGGTATCCAAGCTATAATATTACTGCCGGGAAGATGACCTTTTCCGGGACAGAATTAAATTCTATGCCTATTTATGAAAGGGCAAAACTTGGCATATCCATTGCCTATCAGACACCGCCAGAGATCCGTGGGGTAAAACTTCGGGATATTATTCGTATCTCCGGCAACAAACCACTCTGGAATCCACAGGATGAACCAGAGGAGAATATTGCCACCCCATTATTAAAAAAGGTAGGGTTAAACCCGGAGCAGTTCAGGGATAGAGACATTGGCGTAGGGTTTTCTGGTGGGGAACGAAAACGAGCAGAGATTGCTCAGGTTTTTGCTGCAATGCCAAGATTAATGATTTTGGATGAGCCTGATTCAGGTGTTGATATTGATTCACTGAAAACTATTGCCGTTGACTTGGGTGAATATATCAAGGAGCAGAACTGTGCCTGTCTGATTATTACCCATTATCGCCATATTTTACCCTATCTTAAACCTGACATCGCTCATGTCATGTGTGGAGGAAAGATTATGAAAAGTGGAAACCCATTTGAGGTATTTACCCAGATTGAGGAAAAGGGATATTGTGAATATCTGGGATTATGTCCACCCGGGATAAAAGAAGAGACAGAAAGGGGGATGGAAATATGAGTTGGAAAAAGGAAGAATTAATAAAAAAAGCAACAGATGCCCAGAATACACCAGCTAAACTTGGTGAAGATATAGATATTTCACGATTCAAACAAGAGGCAGCACTCCTGCCTCAAGTAGCCTCTGTATCTCAACTCTCAAATGATATTGTTGAAAATGCTAAAAGTGTAGGAATAAACCCTAATGAGAATAATCGCTCGGGTACATATTTTCAGCTTGACCACTCGGTTGTTTTAGCCTGCCAGAAAAAAGAGATGGAAGGGGTTGAGGTATTAAGCACTACTCAGGCACTCAGCCAATATGATTGGCTCAAGGATTATTATTGGAAGGCTGCGGCTGTAGATGCAGATAAATATACAGCCATGTCAGAACTTCACCAGAATGCCGGTTACTTTATCCATGCCAAACCAGGGGCACGACTTACCATGCCTATTCAAGCCTGTCTGTTTATTGGCACTGAGGGACTGGTGCAATCGGTTCATAATATTATTATTGCTGAAGAAGGCTCAGAGCTTCATGTTATTGCCGGATGTACTACCCACCCAGGTATCTCTTCTGGCATGCATATCGGGGTTTCAGAGTTTTATATTAAGAAAGGAGCAACCGTTACCTTTACCATGATTCATGGCTGGGCAGAGGATGTGGAAGTGAGGCCAAGAACAGTGGCAATTGTTGAAGAGGGCGGAACATTTATCAGCAATTATATCTGCTTTAAGCCTGTTCGAAGTATCCAGATGTATCCAACCGCATACTGTGTTGGCAAGGATGCAAGGGTAAGGTTTCATAGCCTGATATATGGTTCAAAGAATTCTATAATTGACACTGGCTCAAGGGTATTTCTTCAAGCTGAAGGCAGTCGGGCAGAGATGACAGCCAGGGTTATTGCCGCTGATTCATCTAAGATAATCAGTCGTGGACATGTGATTGGAGAGGTGACTGAAACTAAGGGACATCTTGAATGCCGTGGATTACTATTGAGTAATACCGCAAGCATTCACGCTATACCAGAGATTGAGGGCAAGGCAGAGGGGTGTGATCTCTCGCATGAGGCTGCTGTGGGAAGGATACAACAAGCACAATTGTGCTATCTGATGAGCCGTGGTTTGAATGAAGATGAGGCAACAGCATTGATTGTACGAGGATTTCTTGACCCTGAAATACCGGGATTGCCTGAACACCTGAAGTATGAGATAAAACGCACCATAGAAATGACCTCGGAAAAGGTGATGTAGAGAATGAAAACTATTTGGAGGTAACATGAAACATTTGCGTGAATTTGACCCGGATATCTATAATGCTATTCAACAGGAGGCATATAATGAATCAAATCGATTGATAATGATTGCCTCGGAAAATCATGTCTCATTAGCCATACTTGAGGCACAAGGGTCTGTGTTGACAAATAAGTATGCAGAGGGCTATCCACACAAAAGATATTATGGTGGGTGTGAGTGTGCGGATATGGTTGAAGAATTGGCTATTAACCGAGCAAAAGAATTATTTGGATGTGAGCATGTCAATGTTCAACCACATTCCGGTTCTCAGGCAAATATGGCTGTTTATATGGCTATGCTTAAACCAGGAGACACAATCATGGGACTTGACCTGAGTTGTGGTGGACATCTGACCCATGGCAGCAAGGTAAGTTTTTCAGGTATTGTTTATAATTCTGTGGGATATGGGGTGAATAAAAGCACACATGTATTTGATTATGATGAGTTACGCATTCTGGCAAAAACCCATAAACCAAAGATGATCGTCTGTGGGGCAAGTGCCTATCCAAGGGTTATTGATTTTAAGATGTTTCGGCAAATAGCTGATGAGGTTGGGGCATATCTGCTGGCTGATATTGCCCATATTGCCGGTATGGTTGCAGCAGGGATACATCCATCACCAATAGCTGTATGTGATTTTGTAACTGCTACCACACATAAGACCCTTCGCGGTCCACGGGGTGGTATGATTATGTGTCGGTCAGAATATGCAAAAGCCATAGACAAGACGATATTCCCTGGTATTCAGGGGGGGCCATTGATGCATACTATTGCAGCCAAAGCAGTCTGTTTTAAGGAAGCACTTACCCCTGAGTTTGCCCAGTACCAGCAGCAGATTGTTAAGAATGCGAGGATTCTGGCTGATGAGTTTATGCACTATGGATTGAGTATTATATCCGGCGGAACAGATACCCATCTCCTGTTAATTGATCTCACCCAACAGGGGTTGACAGGCAAGGTTGTAGAAGATGCCCTTGGCAAGGCAAATATTATTGTCAATAAAAATACCATACCCTATGACCCAAAGGGTCCTGTTTTAACCAGTGGTATCCGAATTGGCACCCCAAGTTTGACTACCCGTGGGATGAAAGAGGAGGAAATGATAATGATTGGTCACTGGATAGAGCAGGCAATATCAGATCCAACAAATGAGGAAATACTTATAGGGATACAACATCAGGTACTTGCCTTAACTGAGAGATTTCCAATCTATGAAATGATGGGACAGTGAGGATCACGACTCAGTCTCAATTGGAGGACATATGTTTCGGCGTAGAAGAAGGAGGCTTTCCCAGCGATATGCTCCGGTAAAACCTTTATCTACCTTAAAGAAAAGATTGAGCTTAGGATTAGGGTTTAAGTCTCCTAATTTTCTGACAAAGCTGATAATTCTCAGTGGATTATTTGCATTTCTTGCCTTTGTTGGAGCCACAGCAGGTATTGTCATCGGGTTTTCTTCTACTGTGCCTGACTTGGGACCTGTTTTAGAGACAGAGGGCATGGAATACTGGGAATTGCCAACCAAGGTTTTTTCTAATAATGATGAACTTATCAGCGTTTTTTCTGTGGGTCGAAGGGAAATGATTAAGCTTCAAGCAGTACCAAAGAATTTGGTGGACGCTATTATTGCTACTGAGGATGCTGATTTCAAGAGACATCGGGGCATAAACCCAAAGGGAATAATCAGAGCCTTTGTGAAAAATCTACTCTCCCGCAGAATAGCTCAGGGTGGAAGTACCATTACCCAGCAATTAGTAAAAAATCTTTTTCTTACTCAGGAGCGAACCTACCGCCGCAAGATTCAGGAGATTATTCTTGCCTTGATGGTCGAGAAAAAACTCACCAAGAATGAAATAATGGAACGATACCTTAATAAGATTTACCTTGGGCATGGAAATTATGGGGTTGAGAGTGCGGCACTCTTTTATTTTGATAAACATGCTAAGGATTTGAGCCTTGCTCAGTGTGCCATGATAGCCGGTCTTCCAGGTTCTCCAAGCCATTTTTCACCCATTAGCCATCCTGATGCAGCAGCAAAAAGACAGGCTTTTGTCTTAAAACGAATGGAAGAGGTGGGAATTATTACCACGGAACAAGCGACTGCGGCAAAAGAGGAATTCCAAGGTCAACTTTCTGTGATGTCCAAAAAGGTGTTTGCTAAAGCCTGCACAACGATAAATGTATCACCATATTTTACAGAATATATCAGACAAAATATTTCTAAGGAATATGGGGATAATGCTGTTTATAAGGGTGGGTTAAAGATTTATACTACCATGGATACAGGAATGCAGAAGGCGGCTGAGGATGTTCTTGCCAGGGCGTTGAATGAATTAAATAAAAAAAGGACAAACAAGACATTAAAGATAGAAGGTGCCCTTGTGGCAATAGAGCCATCTACCGGATATATCAAGGCAATGGTTGGTGGCAGTGGGTTTAGGAAGTATAATCAGATCAATCGGGTGTTTCAGGCACATCGTCAACCGGGTTCAGCCTTTAAGCCATTTATTTATTCAACAGCAATTGATTCAGGCTATACCCTATGTACCCTGCTTGATGACTCACCGGTAAAATACACAGGAACGGATGGAAAAGAATGGGAACCACAAAATTATGAAAATAAGTTTCATGGTGTTGTTACCTTTAGAGAGGCATTGGAAAATTCCATAAATGTGGCTTCTATCAAATTATTAGAAAAAATAACCCCACGAAAGGTTGTGGCTTATACTCGTCGTATGGGAATCCAAAGCTACATAAGCCCTGACCTGTCCATGGCACTTGGCACTTCAGTGGTCTCGCCCATTGAGCTGGCCACTGCTTATATTCCCTTTGCCAATCAAGGGATAAAGACGGAACCAATAGCTATTAAGTGTATAAAGGATAAGGATAGTGTGGTTATTAAAGAACGAATGCCTCAGGAGGAAAGGGTGCTTTCCCCACAAACAGCATATATTATGACCAGCCTGATGAAGGGGGTTGTGGAACGGGGTACAGCCAGAGCAGCTATCGGTGGTAGTCTCGGCAGAGAGGTTGCCGGAAAGACAGGTACAACCAATGATTATGTAGATGCATGGTTTATAGGATATACACCAAACATGGTTGTTTGTGTCTGGGTAGGTTATGATAAAGGGCAAATTAACATGGGACATGGAATGACGGGTGGTGTTATAGCTGCCCCTATCTATCGTGATTTTATGCTAAGGGTTATTAATAAAATACCAGCTGCTTCTTTTCCAAGACCAGAGGGGATAATTACAGCTACCATTGACCCCTCTACTGGTTTGCTGGCTACTCAAAAATGTCCATGGATGAGAACTGAACATTTTATTAAGGGAACAGAACCAACAAAATACTGTACCACTCATGTCGGCTTGCCTGCACAAGGTGGTAAACAGGAACAAAATATCCCATTGCCAGAGGAGGAAGAGCCAGTGGAAGAGGATATTGATAAGGTAATGCTGGAGGAATAGGGTTCTTGAACACTTATATAGAAACCATTAATTAAGGGTCTGTCACAAAATAACTGTTACATTCGGTTGCCAATTCATCTCCTCCAGCGGCGTTACGAGACTTAAGGCATAGCTTGTGCTATGCCTTAAGTCTCGTGTCTTGCTGGAGGAGCAAATTGGCAACCTCGATGTGACACATTTATTTTGTGACAGACCCTAAGTTGACATGCGTACTCCACAGGCTGTTACGGAATAGGAACAGGCAGAAGGGTTATTTAATAGTAACAAACAATAAAAAAGCAGTGGATGTTGGGGGTATTGATGCCTTATTTGTAGGAGGAAGTATGTCAGATAAAAATTTAGTATCAATGGGAAGCAGCTCCTTTGAAGATCTAAAAAAAGTAAATGAATATGGAGCAGAATATTGGAGTGCACGGGAGATTCAGCCCTTCTTAGGATACACACAATGGAGGCGATTTGAAGATGCAATTAAAAGGGCTATAACCTCTTGTAAACAATCA
>Ga0210054_1003398_pt1 | contig 11972 bp, 11 predicted proteins | sample CryGeymeta201516_FD_185470 | JGI IMG/M metagenome (GOLD analysis project Ga0210054, IMG submission 185470) | Groundwater microbial communities from Crystal Geyser aquifers in Utah, USA - Crystal Geyser metaG 2015-16 (SPAdes) (version 2) | ecosystem: Environmental > Aquatic > Deep subsurface >...
TAGATAGATAAATAAGATTGGTCGGCTTACTTAATAAATTTTTGTGTAAGGAAAAAACTATGGCAAAAAAATTGTTCGTTGGTGGAATGTCTTATGAGACCACCGAAAACACTTTGAAGGAAACATTCTCGAAGGCCGGAACCGTTGAATCAGCGACTATTATCGTTGACAAAATGTCCGGTCGTTCCAAGGGGTTTGGTTTTGTCGAAATGTCGTCCGAAGAAGAAGCTCAGAAGGCGATTGAAATGTTCAACGGCAAGGAACTTGACGGGCGGAATGTAACGGTGAACGAAGCCAAGCCTATGGAGTCTCGGCCGCGACAGGGCGGATTCCAGCGAGGTGATCGAGGGTTTGGGGGAGAGCGCCGAAGAAGCTGGTAAACGGAATATTAAAAAATCCCCTTAATTGGGGATTTTTTAGTACCTAGCCCCTAGAGATTAGTCGAAGAGATAAATCTCTTCTTCACCCACTGAAGCTTTGGCTGAGGTGAAGAAGAGAACGAAGTTCTCTTCGCCTTCATTGCGATTCGGGTAAGCAAAGAAAAATGTTTATTTCATATGTTTAGAGAAAATGAAATAATTTTCGATGTGGCAGTAATCGGAGGCGGTCCTGCCGGGATGATAGCAGCCGGCAGGGCAGGAGAGTTGAAAGCGAAGGTAGTGCTTTTGGAAAAAAATAACGCCTTGGGAAGGAAACTTTTGCTGACCGGAAAGGGAAGAAGTAATATTACCAAAGCCGAATTTAATCCAAGAGAACTCGTTAAAAAATACGGCAGGGAAGGCGATTTTCTTTTGTATCCCTTATCTGTTTTTGGCGTTAAAGAAACAATTGATTTTTTTGAGAAAAAAGGATTAAAAACCAAAACTGAGCGGGGAAAAAGGATTTTTCCTGAAAGCGGCAAAGCCCAAGATGTCCTGAATGTTTTAATCAAATATCTAAAAAGCGGCGGAGTAAAAATAATGACAGATTGTGAAGTAAAAGAAATTGTCAAAAATAAAGACAGGATAGCAAAAGTTATTTTAAAAAATGGCAGAGAGATTAAAGCTAAAAACTATATCATTGCCACCGGCGGAAAATCCTATCCCGGCACGGGTTCCACCGGCGACGGATACAAATGGGCAAAAGAATTGGGTCATAAGGTTAGTAAATTAAGACCGGCTTTAGTTCCGTTAAGAATTAAAGAAAGTTGGCCCAAAAAGATACAGGGTTTAAGTTTAAAAAACGTTGAACTGACCGTTTTTCAGAAATCAAGTTTTTACGAAGTAAAAACGCAGATGAAGATGAAGGAAAACTCCGAAGGAGGTAAACTTCATCGCCACGAAAATAAAAAACAGGACAGCCGCTTTGGCGAACTTCTCTTTACTCATTTTGGCGTAAGCGGGCCCATAGTTTTGGACTTGAGTAAAATTGTCTGTGAGTTTTTAGACCTGCCTGTCGGCAGGCAGGAAAAGGGTGTGGTAAAATTAATCTTGGATTTAAAACCGGCTTTGGATTTTCAGACACTGGACAAAAGAATCCAAAGCGATTTTTCGAAGTACAGCCAAAAGTTATTCAAAAACTCTCTCTCGGATTTACTTCCCCAAAAAATCATTTCTATTATCGTTGAATTGTCTGAGATTAATCCTTTAAAAAAAGTAAATGAAATAACCCGGGAAGAAAGGCACAGGTTGGCGAAGTTATTAAAAGGATTGGAAATGACAGTTAATTCACCTTTAGGTTTTGAAACGGCAATTGTTACTTCAGGAGGCGTTTCTCTGAAAGAGATTAATTCAAAGACAATGAAATCAAAAATAATTGAAAATCTATTTTTTGCCGGAGAAATCATTGATTTATGCGGTCCGACAGGCGGCTACAACCTCCAGCTCTGTTGGAGCACCGGGTATTTGACAGGTCAGGCTGGCTCTTTTTTACATCCCGGTTTTTTGATAAAATAGAGATGTGTTCTATCCCTGTGGCTAGAAATTGACTATTTCTCTTAAAGTTTTATATTAAAGTAATGGTTAAAAAACCTAAGAAGTCCCCGAAGAACCCCGCCCTTTTACAAAAGGGCGGGGCCACGGGGCAGGCAATTAAAAAATCCTTGCCAAAAGTGGAAGAGGAGAAAATTAAGAAAACTAAAATTAGGGTGGTTGGGATTGGCGGGGGAGCAGGCAACATTATTTCAGAGATTGCTTCTAAGATAGAAAAAGCCACTTTTGTCGCGGCTAATACCGACCTCAAAGCCTTAAAGGAAGTTCCCAAAAAAGTAGAGCGTTTTCATTTTGGCGGAAATTTAACCCAAGGATTGGGAACCGGGATGAACCCGGAATTAGGCGAGAATGCTGCCCAAAGTGACCGAGAGAGAATTAAAAAATTACTGGAGAATCAAGATCTTTGTATTCTGATTGCTACTCTTGGCGGCGGAGTTGGTTCTGGAGCTACCCCGATTTTTGCTAAAATCGCTAAAAGTTTGGGCAATCTCACCTTGGGAATTTTCACTCTGCCTTTCAAGTTTGAAGGGGAAAAGAAAATGGAGATTGCTAGAACAGCCTTAGAGAAAATAAAGCCAAGACTAAACGCTTTGATCATTATTCCCAATGAAAGAATTTTTCAAATCATCGATAAGAAAACTCCCTTAAAGGCAGCCCTTTCGGCAATAAATGAAAGTTTGATTGAGAGTTTAGAGGGTCTAATTGAGATGATTTATGATCCTGGTTTGATTAATATTGACTTTGCCGATTTAAGAACCATTCTCGAGGGTCAAGGGAGATTGTCTTATTTAAATACAGTGATAGTTCAAAAGAAGGGAGACGTTTCTCAGACAGCAGTTGAAAAAGTTTTGAATAATCCTCTTTATCCCTATAGCATTCGTGGAGCAAAAGGCATTTTGTTAAATATTGCTGGCGAGAAAGATTTAGAATTAGCAGAGGTTAGTCGAATTTCAAAGACAATTTCTGGACTGGTGAATGAAGAAGCAAAAATTATTTTCGGGATTTCTCACACCCACCACCGGGGCGGGGAAGCGAAATATTCTGGTGTTATAAAGACCACTTTATTGGCTGTAGGTCTTCAGACGAAGATAGGTGCTTTTCAGGATGGTGGTGGGTGGGTTGGAGTCCATGCTAAATCAAAAAAAAGGAGCCCAAAGAAAAAAAAGCTCATTGAAGAACTTCCTTTAGTTGAAGAAAAGCCCGAATCTAAACCCCCTACCAAAATATTAGTGGGGGGTAAACCCAATCAGAAGTCTCTTCCCAAAAAAGCGGCAAAAAAACTACGTACCCCCCCTCCACCCTCCCGCCAGGGCAGGCCCCACGTAAAAATAAAAGTTCAAAGAGAGTTAAAAGAAGCGAGGGGCCCCGAGGAAACTCGGGGAGGGAGGAGGGAGGGTTGGAGTCCTCAATCTGAGACTGAGGAGAAGACGGTGGCAGTCTCTAGTCCTGCGACCGCAAAAGAGCAGCTCCGGAAAAATGCCCTTCAAATTAAAAAGGAGATGGAAGAAGCTGAGAAGGAAATTGAGGCCCAGGAAAAATTATGGGAAACCCCAGCCTTTTTGAGAAAGAAAAGAACTGCTTAGTCGAAGAGATAAATCTTTTCTTCACCTTTCATTGCGATTCGGGTAGTCAATTACTGTCCCCCTAAATTTTTTGCCCAACAAAATCTTCTCAAAATTTTTTAAATCCGTTCCCAAAGTAATGATGGTGCGGATTTTTAATTTTTGGGCTAATTTGGAAGCAATCGGGTCAAAGGGAGCGGATAAACCAGGAATCCATTTAGAGCCCACTAATTTTCGATAATCTCCCCAAGAGATTTTTTTAATCTGAATCGCATTTTTATATCTCTTTGGGTCTTTACTGTAAGCAAAGGGTATATTCCCGGCATTGATAATTTCCTTTACTTTAAATCTTTTGGCTAGCAGAACCGAGTCATAATCGGTTGAGCAGCCCGGCCGCCAACCGGAGGCAATTAATAATCGCCAGTTATTTTTGACTGGTTTATAAGGATCATCTAAAATTACCGGATAGGCTTCCCTTCGGAAAATTGTCCTGAGCAGATGGGCATTTAATCTGGTGGCATGAATTCCTAGCCAATCCATATCCTCGTAGGGGACTTTTATAATTTTAGCAGCCGCTTTTTGATAAAGTCGACAAACTTTACCGCCTCCGGCAACAATGATAAATCGGAAGCCCCTTTTAATATATTTCAAAATTAATTTGCGAAACTTTTTTAGAAATCGGATATTTATTTCCCCCGGTCGAGGGACAATTATTGAACCTCCTAAACTAATAATGATTGTTTTTTGATTCTCCATACCCGGTAGTAGAAATTCGACTAAACTTCGTTTATTATCACTGCCGCGGCAGTGGTCGAATTTTCACTACCGGGCATATCAGCTCCAGCATCTATTTTAACATAGATTAAATTGTGTTGCAATTGATTTGGTACTTTTTAGATTTGGGAATTTGTGCTAAAATACTGTAAAGGTCAAAAAGTTATTATTTAAAACTTTTAATGGAACAAAAATTATGCTTGAAGTAACTAAAGATATTTTAAAAGATATTTACAAAGAAAGGCCAAGGAATATCAGAAAGTATGATTATGGATTATTGGTAGTCGTTGGCGGCTCGGAGTTTTACTCCGGCTCTCCGGCTTTATCAGCGATGGCAGCCTTTAGGGCCGGGGTTGATATGGTAAGAATTATAGCGCCGAAAAGAGCGGCCGATATTATTGCCAGTTTCAGCCCAAACTTAGCAGCTTATCCTTTGGAAGGCAAATGGCTGAATAAAACACATTTGCCGACATTACTCGCTATGACAGAATCGGCTAAAGCAGTTGCCAGAGGAAATACGGCTGTAGTTATCGGTGGAGGAGCGGGAAGGTCTGAGGAAACCCAAAAGGCAATTCTGAAATATCTTGAGGAGGTCTCCGTGCCAGTAGTAATTGACGCCGATGCTATCCACGCCCTGGGGGAAAAACCAGAGATTGTTTCCGGAAGGAACTTTTTGATTACTCCCCATACTTATGAATTTTTCGTTTTAACCGGAAAAGAAATTTACAAATTGTCCGAGGAAGAAAAAATAAAAATGGTTCAAACAGAAGCTCAACGATTGCACACCACAATTTTATTAAAAGGAGCAATTGATATAATTTCCGATGGAAAGGAAGTAGCTTTGAATAGGACGGGTTCCCCTTTTATGACTAAAGGTGGATGCGGTGATACCCTTGCTGGGATTTGCGGAGCCTTAATGGCTCGGGGCCTTAGCCCGTTTACCGCTGCCCAGGCCGCTGCCTACATCAATGGTAAGGCCGGAGAAGTTGTCGCCCAGAGAGTGAAGGAAGGATTATTGGCTACCGGTTTGATTGAAGCCATTCCTAAAGTCTTACACTAAAAATAATCGCTCGGCAGGCTGTTCAGGGAAAGTCTTCGGGTAGATTGCCTCGGGTGACACGCAGTCAGCTTAAGTGGTAAAACAGAGTTACTCCCAGCTGCTGCTATTTCTCGCCCCGCCTTCTTTGCTAAATAGATTAATCATATTGAATGGTGGGCGGGGCTGCGAAGTGTCCCCCTCGGCAACTGCCCTCAGACTAACTATTTTTTCTCGCATCCTGTCTCGCTTACACGCTTTATGTATGATTTAATAATTATTGGAGGTGGCCCGGCTGGTATTACAGCCGGGATTTATGCCACCAGACAAAAGTTAAATACTTTATTAATTACTAAAAGTTTCGGCGGCCAAGTAGCAAAAAAGGCAGTGGCAATTGAGAATTATCCCGGCTTTGCGGAGATTTCTGGATTAGAGTTAATTCGAAGATTCAAAAAACACTTAAGGAAACAAAAAATTGATATTGAGAGGGATGAGGTAACTAAAATAAAAAAAATTGGTAAGAAATTTTTTGTCCAAACAAAAAGTAAGCATCAATTTCAGGCCAAAGCAGTTATTGTCGCTTCCGGAGCTGATCCCAGGCCTTTGGAGGTTGAAGGAGAAAAAAAGTATATTGGACGTGGTTTGAGCTACTGCCCAACCTGCGATGGACCCTTATTTGAAGGAAAAACTGTGGCTATAATTGGGGGTGGAAACGCTGGCTTTGAGGCAGCAATATTTTTAAGTCTGATAGCTAAAAAAATTTATATTTTGGAATACGGAAAGAAAGTAGGAGCTGACGAAATAAACCAAGAAAGAGTTAAAAAAACAGGGAAAGTTGAAGTAATAACCAATGTCGCAATAAAGAAAATCCAAGGCGATCAATTTGTTAACTCATTAGTTTACGAAGATAGAAAAACTGGGAGAGAAAAGACTTTAGCTGTGGAAGGTGTTTTTATTGAAATCGGCTCTCAACCAGCAACATCATTTATAAAAGGCCTAGTTGATTTTAATGAAAAAGATGAAATAATTGTCAATCCGAAAACAGGGGAGACAAGGATTCCTGGCCTTTTTGCTGCCGGCGATATCGATGACGTTCCTTATAAACAAATAGTTATTGCCGCTGGCGAAGGAACAAAAGCTGCTTTATCTGCCTATAATTATCTTCAAAAATTTTAATATGACCTATTCTATTACCGGGTTAAGTTATTTAATTGTATTCCTTGTTTTAGGATATTTAGCCCATCGTTTTTTCCAATATTGGAAAAAAGAAAAAGATACCATCTCTAAGCTCTGGTTTTATTTTGCCGTTACCATTGAAATATTTGTATTTATTAAGGTAATTGGAGGATTGTTTTTTGCTAATAACCCAGCTTTTTTAAAAATTACACTAGATGCTGCCGCTTTTATTCAAGCTTTTGCTCTTGCTACACTGGCCTATCTTCTTGCTTATATTAAATTTCCTCGAATTTCCCCCTGGGTTGCATTTATTCCAGTTTTTATTTTAGGATTAATTGCAACAATTTTGACTGCAATTATTCCATTTAATCCCTTTCTTGAACCGAGCAGAGCTATAAATTGGGGACTTCCATCTGGCATGATTTCTTTTGCTACCTCTGTTCTGAGGGTTTTTTTATTTACCACTATTTTTATCCCCCTGATTATTGTTCATTTTCCGCAAATTAAAACATCCAAAGATTTGTATGTTAAAGGAAAAATTCTTGGATTAAGCATTGTGTTTCTGTTTTTGCTACTAATTGCTTTTCTCGACTTTTTACTTATTAATACTCTAAAATTAGATCCGATATTGAGAGATATAGGAATAATTGTTTTTGGTATTACCCTTTTTATTATACTTGTTTTAACTCGTAAGACAGTTCGTTAAATCATGAAAAATTCTAAAATTAAATACGCAAGCGAAGCGCAGCGTGGAGATGAAAACGAAGTTTTCATCGACTCAATAAAAGCCAGGGAAATTTTAGACTCAAGAGGGAACCCAACAGTTGAGGTTAATTTAAGTACTGATTATGGCATTTCCCAAGCCTCAGTCCCTTCCGGAGCTTCAAAAGGAAAATATGAAGCAGTAGAGTTAAGAGATGGTGGAAAAAGATATGGTGGGAAAGGAGTTTTAAAAGCAATAAAAAATATTAATAAAATTATTGCCCCAAAACTCAAAGGCAAAGATTCCACTCAGCAAAGAGAAATTGACAATTTGATGATTAAGCTTGATGGAACAGAAAATAAATCACGGCTTGGAGCCAACGCAATTTTAGCAGTTTCAATGGCAGTTTGCCGGGCCGGAGCCCAAGCAAAAAATCTCCCTTTGTATCGCCACATTAATCAGCTTTTCAGAGGCCCGTCCTCTGGCAAATTAACAGAGGCCCGTCCTCTGGCAATTTTACCTTGTTTTAATGTGATTGAAGGTGGCGCTCATGCTGGAAATGAGTTGGATTTTCAGGAATTTATGATTGTTCCTCAGGGAAAAATTTTTTCAAAAAAATTACAAATTGCTTCAGAAATTTATCAAGAATTAAAAAACCTTATTAAGAAAAAATATATTGATTTAGCCATCAATGTTGGAGATGAGGGAGGATTTGCTCCTCCAGTCAGGGTTCCAGAGGAAGCCTTGAACTTAATCTCAACAGCTGCTAAAAATCTCGGCTATCAAAACAAAATTAAAATTATTTTGGATGTCGCTGCCTCTCAATTTTTTAAAAATGGAAAATATAAAATGAAAATTGGAGTATTTACTAGGGATGGGTTGCTGAGATATTACGAAAAATTGATAAAAAATTATCCAATTTTAGGATTAGAAGACCCATTGGCGGAGGATGATTGGGAAGGATGGGAGAAATTAATTTCTAATTCCCAATTTCTAATTTCTAAACCTTTAGTGATTAGCGATGATTTGACGGTGACAAATCCAGAAAGAATTAAATTGGCTTATAAGAAAAAGGCCTGTAATGCCATTATTATAAAACCAAATCAGATTGGAACAATAACAGAAGCTATTGTGGCGGCAAAATTGGCTAAATCTTTTGGCTGGAAAATAATGGTTTCTCACCGTTCTGGTGAAACCTGCGATGATTTTATTTCTGACTTAGCAGTGGGAATTGGAGCTGATTTCATAAAATCTGGAGCTCCAGCCAGGGGAGAAAGAGTGGCAAAGTATAATAGATTATTGAGAATTGAGGAAGAGATTCGCTCGGGAAGCTAAGTCGCTCGGGTATTGCCTCAGGTGGAGCACGCAGCTTAGATCGCTCGCTATGAACAATTTTGCAAATTGGTGCTGCGGTGAAGGACATATACGCCTCACAACGAAAATTTGTCCAGTTTCCGTTTGCCCCAGCCCTTTTTACCTCCGATTTTATTAAATAAATAATTTCTTCTGAACAAACTTCCTTTTTCAGAAAAGACATCATCAATAAAAAAGTGCTGGGTTTTCCGACTAGACAAATTTTCTGTTCGGCGATTTATTAGGTATGATTCACCTCGCAAGATTTGCAAAATTGCACAGTTCGCTCTTATTCGTAAATTCGTAACAAATTCGTTATTCGTTGATTTATGAAAAAAATTCTTTTAATCGTTATTGATGGACTCGGGGATGAACCTATTCCCCAATTGAAAAACAAAACTCCTTTGGAGAAAGCTGAAACTCCAAATTTAGATTTTTTAGCCAAAAAAGGAATTTTGGGCTTGGTTTTGCCATATTTCGAAAAAGGAAAATTACCAACTTCTGAAGATACTCACTTAGCCTTATTTGGTTTTGACCCAAAAATTTCAAATCCAGGAAGAGGAGTTTTGGAAGTTTTGGGAATTGGTATGGAAATTTTACCAGGAGATGTTTGTTTGAGGGGGAATTTCGGGACTTTAGATGAAAAAATGAAAATTTTGGATCGAAGAGCAGGGAGGCTCGAAAATACAGAACCTTTAATTGAAGCCATTTCAAATATTGAAATTGAGGGCGTTAAATTTTTAATTAAAAAAGCCTTTTCACACAGAATTGGAATCGTAATGAGGGGACTCCAACCCACCCACCACCCTCCCGCCTTGGGCGGGCCCCTAAATCTTTCGTCTGAAATTTCAGATGGTGATCCAAAAAAAATAAATGTGAAACCAAAAAAAATTAAAGCATTGAAAATTTCGGCAAAATTCACTGCCAAACTTTTGAATGAATTTTTAAAAAGAGCCCATCAAATTTTAAAAAATCATCCCTTAAATAAAAAAAGGAAGTTGCCGGCAAATTATATTTTGGTTAGGGGAGCGGGAAAATTGAAAAAATTTTTGGATTTTTCAAAAAAATATAAATTAAAAAGTTGTTGCATTGCCGGCGGAACGCTTTACAAGGGAATTGGAAAATATTTAGGAATGGATTTAATTCAAGCTGAGGGAGCGGATGGTTTGCAAAATACGAATTTGAAAGGAAAAATTTTAGCTGCAGAAAAGGCTTTGAAAAAATATAATTTCATTTTTTGCCACATTAAGGCAGCCGACAATTTGGCAGAAGATGGAAATTTTTTAGGAAAGGAAGAGTTTATTGAAAAAATTGATAAAAATATAAAACCTTTGCTTGGACTAAAAAATACTTTAATCGCGATTACCGCTGACCATTCAACTTGTTCTGAATTAAAAAGACATTGCGTAGAACCAATACCTATTTTAATTTACGGGACGCCACCCACCCTCCTCCCTCCCGCTTCGCGGGCCCCTGGCAAAAATGGCGTTCAGAAATTTTCAGAAAAAGCCTGCCAAAAAGGAAAATTTGGAAAAATAAAACAAATTAATTTAATGGAAAAAATTTTAAAATATGCAAAATGATTGGTTAAGAGAAATTCAAAAAAGAGTAAAGGGAATTCCAATTTCAAGCGGAAGGGGGAGAATTTTTGGCAAAGTTTCTTTTGATGATTTAGTTTTTGTGCCAGCTCAGTTGGTAAAAAGGCCGGTAGATTATTATCGCGAAGAAATTAGGACGAGAACACTTCTCGGCCGGTTGAGTAAAAAGCCAATTGAATTGGAAACTCCAATTATTTTTGGGGCGATGAGTTTCGGAGCCCTTTCCAAAGAGGCAAAAATTGCTCTAGCCAAAGCTTCAACTTTAGCAGGGACAATTGCAAATACTGGGGAAGGTGGAATGTTACCAGAGGAAAGAGAATTTGCAAAAAGATTAATCGTTCAATATTCCACCGGCAGGTTTGGAATTATAGAGGAGATTTTGAAAAAAGCCGATGCAATTGAGATTAAAATTGGTCAATCGGCAAAGCCGGGTCAAGGAGGGCTTTTGCTCGCCGAAAAAATTACCGAAGAAATAGCAAAAATCAGAAATATCGGGTACCAAAATTCAAAAAAAATTTGGGTGGGAAAGGATGTTTACTCTCCGGCTTTGCACCCGGATATTAAAGATATAAATGATTTAAAGAAAAAAATAGAGTGGTTGAGAAAAATCACCGGAGGGGCCCCAATAATTTTAAAATTAGGGGCTCCAGATGAAAAAGATATTGAATTAGCAATAAAAGCAAATCCTGATATAATTGCTATCGATGGAAAAGGAGGGGGAACAGGGGCAGCTCCAGAAGTTATGTTAAATGAAGTTGGAATTCCAACTTTAGTTTGTCTGGCAAAAGCAAGAGAAATATTGGATAAAAGAAAAGCTAAACAGGAATTGTGGATTGGGGGAGGATTGAATACTGGAGCAGATTTTGCAAAAGCATTAGCCCTTGGAGCAGACGCCGTCTTTTGCGCCACTCCTTTGTTAATCGCCATGGGTTGCATTTATTGTAAATTATGTTATCTCGGAAAGTGTCCGGTTGGAATTGCAACTCAGGATCCAGAACTGAGAAAAAAATTGAATGTTGAAGAGGCTTCCAAGAATGCTGCTAACTTTATCAGAAATTGTACCGAGGAAATGAAAATGATTGCCGGGGCCTGCGGTGAAAATAACGTCCATAAATTAAACAAAGGTCATTTAAGAGCATTAAATTCGGAAATAACAAAGATAACAAAAATAAACCCAGTATGACAACTTCGACAAGGTTTTCTGAAAGAAAACCTTATATATCACAAAGTGAGTCGAAGTTGCTCTACTGGGTAAAATTAATTTCAGAATAAATATGGCAAAATATCAAGTTAATAAAGAAAAATGTATTGGCTGCGGGGTGTGCGTGGCAACTTGTCCTGGTGCCTTTGAATTAGGAGAAGATGGGAAATCTAAAGTTATTGATCAAGAAAAAGCAGAAAAATGCGGTGGCGAAACGATTTGTCCTTATGGAGCAATTGAAAAAAGGAAAGAAGAGGATTAAGCGATTAAGAGATTAATTTATGTTAGAATTAACTGATGAAAATTTTGAAAAAGAAATTTCCAATGCCAAAAAGCCAGTTTTGGTTGATTTTTTTGCCATTTGGTGTCCACCCTGTTCAATTTTGAGCCCGATTTTGGAAAAAATTGAAGAAGAATTTAAAGAGAAAGTTATTTTCGCTAAGGTCAATGTTGATGCCGCCCCAAAGACCAGCCAGAAATACGGAATCAATCCCATTCCGACCGTGATTTTATTTAAAGGAGGAAAACCAATTAGCGAATTTATTGGAGCCAGACCGGAAAATGAGATTAGAGAATGGCTCGAAGAAGTATTAAAAGAA
>Ga0210054_1003399_pt1 | contig 11971 bp, 6 predicted proteins | sample CryGeymeta201516_FD_185470 | JGI IMG/M metagenome (GOLD analysis project Ga0210054, IMG submission 185470) | Groundwater microbial communities from Crystal Geyser aquifers in Utah, USA - Crystal Geyser metaG 2015-16 (SPAdes) (version 2) | ecosystem: Environmental > Aquatic > Deep subsurface >...
CACCCTCTTCGACGCCTACGACTGGAACTGGATCTACGCCTCCAGCGCCGCCCGGACAGAGCCGTACAAGCCGGAGAACGACCGGCTGTACAGCGAGGTGCTGCGGGAGGCGCTGGCAGCGTCGGCGGCCGGGAAGTAGCCGCCGCCCGGACGGCGCGTTGTGTTGGGGGGCTTGACACTGCACGGATAATGCACTAATATTGCATCAAGTTCATGCAAAAGGAGTGTGGGACCCATGCCACGGCTAACGATCGAGTTCCCCGACCAAGTCAATGACATCCTCAAGGACCTGGCCCAGAAGGACGGAACGACCAAGGTTCAGATCCTCCGGAGATCGCTCGCGTTGTACAACTACGCCCACCGGGAGGCCATCAACAAGGGCATGAAGCTCTCCATCACAGACCACGAGGACAAGGTCGTGAAGGACATTGCCTTTGCAGCGAGGTGACACATGGATGAGGGACAGGACGAAACGCGGCCGACCGAATCGGGCAGGACCGAGAGCATGGAGATGGTCGCCGGACTTGTCGGCGGAGTCCAGGAGTTCCGCGAGCCACCGAGCTGGGTGCAGGCGTTCAGCGGTAGACTGGCAGGTCGGCTGCTGGCGGTGATCTGCTCGCTGGCTGTCGCGTTCCTGCTGGCGTGGTGGCTCACCCAGCCGACGCTGGCAGAGGCGCAGCAGCTTGCCGGCAAGGGCGCCCAGGCGAAGGAGCTTCTGGAGACGCTCCAAGCGCTCCGCCGCGACCACTTCGACCAGTTCCGCGACCTGTTCCAGCTCGTCGTGCTCTCCGGCCTGGTACCGCTGTTCACCTTGCTTGCCGGACACGCGTTCGGGACGAGGCAATCGGGAGGGGATGAATGAGTGGCGTGGCGACGCTCTATGTCGGCATGGCCGCCCCGCTGGTCGAAGCGGCGCAGCAGTGGGAGGTTCCGCTGCCGGACTTCGCGGACGCCCAGGAGCGGGCGGAGAAGCTGAGGCAGTTCCCGCGCGAGGCCATCGGCGCCTACGCCCTGTCGCCAGACGACGCCGCACTGACATTCCGCACAGGCGCCGCTGTGCCGCCCGAGCGCGTGCGCCAGAACGTGGAGCCGTGGGTGGGCAGCGCGCCGAAGAGACTACCGAGCACGGTATTTCGGCCGCTCGACGACCTCGACTGCCGGAAGGTTTTGGCAGCCTTGCGGCAGGCGCTGAACGGGGCGCCGGTGCAGATCGTGCCTCGTTTCGGTCTGACGCGGCAGCTCCTCCAGCAGGACCTGACCGGGCTGAATCCGGAGTTGGTCCTACTGAACTGCCACGGTACCGACGATGGCTACCTGGTTCTGGAAGACGGCCGCGGCCGGGCGGACTTCCTACCGGGCGACGGGCTCTTCCGCATTCTCAAGCCCCAGCCTCAAGTGCTGTTCTTGGCTGCCTGTCACTCCGAGCGGGTCCTGAGGCACGCTGGGGACGCGGCCGGCTCGGGCGACATTGCCGTCGTCCACGTCTTGGGCGAAGCGCCAATTGAGGTTGCAGCCTACGCCGCCTTCAGCGCCATGTTCTTCCCGGCGCTGCTCCGGGGCGAGGCGGCCGGCGAGGCGTTTGAGGCGGCCCGCGAGCACGTCGCCAACGACGCCACGGTGGGTAACCTCACCACCGCGGCCGGGCAGAAGCCGGCCAGCGACAAGCTCCGGCTGAACAAAGCCGGCCGAAACGTCCGACTGGCCTTGACGGCCCGGAACGGCACCTCCAAGGAAGCGCCGGCGCCGCCCCACGTGCACGCCATCCGCCGCACCTCCGACAGGTTCGTCGGCCGGCGGCGCGAGATGCACAAGGTGATCGACGCCCTGTTGCCCCTGCCGCCCGGCATCCACCGCGGTCTCGGCGCCGGGCAACGACGACTCGTCACCTTGACGAAGGAGGGTGGCATTGGCAAGACCGCCCTTGGCTCCCAGATCGTCGACTGGGCCGTCGAACGCGACTTGTTCACTGGCGGCGTCTTCGAGCTGTCGTGCGAGTCGCTTGCCGACGGCCGGGTGTTCGTGTCGAACTTGCTGGCCGCCCTCGGTGTGCCAGCCGAAGCCCAGCAGGGCGATCTGCTTGGGCTGCTGCGGGCCGTCGTCGCGAAGTGCGGCAAGGCCGGCGCGGTGCTGCTGTTCCTCGACAGCATGGACGATCTGGTGGGCAACCATGTCGCCCACGCGGTGCGCCAACAGGTGCTGCCGGCGCTGGAAGCGGCGTTGGACGCCCAGTCCGACCTGCGCGTCCTCGCCACGTGCCGTTGGCCGCTTGACCTGATGAACCACGAGACGACCCTCGAGGTGGGCCCGTTGGCCGAAGACGAAGCCCGCGACGTGTTCCTCTCCCACCTGGACTCGTCGGCGCATCGGCGGGAGGCACAGTGGACCTGGCCGCAGCTCGACAGCCCCATTCGGCAGCTTGTGCTGATGTCGGGGCGGCACCCGCAGTCGCTCCAGCTCCTGGCTCGGCAGATGAGCCGCCCCGGCATGACTCTAACAGCCTTGCGAGACGAAGCCCGTGCCGACCTCATGAAAGTTCTCAAGGACCCATCCGCTCCGGCGGATGAGCAGGACCGGCTGCGGCAGGTCCAGGTCTCCTACGAACTGTCCTACCGCCACCTCAGCGACCAGGGCAAGCAGCTCTTCCAGCGCCTCTCGCGCCTGCCCGGCGGCGTGTGGTGCGGCCAGGGCGCCGACGAACTCCTCCCGTGGGAGCAGCTTCTCGAGGATGACTGGCGCGAGACCATGGACCGCGAGCTGGTCTACTTCGCGCTTCTCCACTTCGAGCCGGACGATCCCGGCGGCAACCTGGGTGCCTACCAGGCGTTGCGCCCCATGCAGGAGTTCGCCAGGACGAAGTACGACGCCGCCAGCAACCCAGTGTGGGAGCGGCAGTGGGTCGGCTTCTGGCGGGAGCGGCTTCAGGTATGGAACCAGATGGTCTCCGGCCGGATTCCCGACGGCGCCGCTGCCACCGACGACCAACGGGCAGCGTACAGCGCCGGCACGCAGAACTGGGCGGAGTCACTGCTCCGCCGCACCCAACCCAACTGGTTGGCGTTCTTTGAGTACGCCGCCGCGACAAAGGCAGCGCTCGCGACGCGGCTCCTTCCTGAGCTTGTGCCGTTCCTGCAGTTGTCCGGCCAGCACGCGCTGCGCTGGTGGCTGACAGAGGCGGCGGTCCGTGCGAACCGAAAAGGCGGGACGGACGACGACTTGGCATCGTGTCTGAACATGCTGGGCATTGTGCAGAGCGACTTAGGGGAGCGGGAGGCGGCGCGGGAGTCGTGCACCGAGGCGCTGGCGAGTTACAGACGGTTGGCGGACGCGCATCCGGCGGCCTTCGAGCAGTACGTGGCGACTACGCTGAACAACCTGGGCAATGTGCAGCGCGACTTAGGGGAGCGGGAGGCGGCGCGGGAGTCGTACACCGAGGCGCTGGCGCTCTACTTGCCGTTGGCCGCCAAGTGGCCGGCGGCGTTTGCACAGTACCTCCGCATCGTTTTCCGCAACTACACCACGGTCACTGACGAGAGCGCCGACGACCCGTGGTGGCAGCTCTGGAGGCAGAGGTCGGCAGGAACCGAACCCGGCAGCGGCCAATAGCTACCCGGGAACTTCCGCCGGGAGCAGCACCATGCACACACCTCTGTCCGTGTCCTCTGCCTACCTCCTTCTGGTCGCAGCCGCGGCGTGGCCCGTCCACGCCGCCGACCTGCTCACTTACGACTTCGAGCAAGGCGCAGACCTCGCCAGGTATCCGAGGCTTGACCTTAGCAGAGCGCACGCGAGTATCGTCGTGCGCGACAAAGACGGCAAGGACGCCAAGCCTCCCAGGGGGGAGGCAGGACACTGCCTCCGCCTGGAGACGCCCCAGCCGGACGGGTTCTGCGCCATGGACCTCAAGGGACCGGTTGAGGTGCAGAAGAACCTGATCCTGGCCTTCGACCACCGTGAGGAGATCGAGCCGGGCTTCGAGGGCGCGTACCTGGGGATGAGCTGGTACGTGGGCGACAAGCAGGCGTTCTGGAGCAGCGACCAGTTCTCGGGCGAATGGCGGCGGGCGCAGGTGGAGATCGGGAAGCTCACCGGGTCGTGGGGCTTCGAGGTGAAGCCGGGGCTGACGTTCTCGCGGGTGCAGCTCTACGGGCGGGTGAAGGAGAAGACGGAGAAGAAGGGCGAAACGAAGGCGAAGATGACGGTGTGGTTCGACAACGTTCGGCTGTACACGGGTCACGTTGAGCGAACCGTATCGGAGCGCACGCGCACCTCGTACTCGAACCCGCCGCTGTTCAACTGGCCGGTCACGACGGACGGAGGCGGGCAGAAACTGCAGTACTCGCAGGACGCCACGTTCCCCGAGAACGCCTCCGTCACCGTCGAAGTGCAGCACAACTTCTACCTGCCACCGTCCCCGGTCGAGCCGGGCGCTTGGTACTGGCGCGTCTGGTCGCAAGGCGACCTGTATGATGGCTGGTCTGAGGCGGAGATCGTGAATGTGCTCCCGGAGGCGCACCGCTTCGTCACCCAGCCGGTGCCGGTCGAAGAGCTGGCCAAGCAACCGCACCCGCGTCTGCTCGAGTTGGCGAAGGTCGACCAGCCCGAGGTGACCGAGGCGCGCAAGGCGCAGCTCGTGCGGAGCGCGGAGTCGCTCTACAAGCAGGGCGTGCCCGAGCACCCGGGTCCGCACGTTCCGGGCGACCCGCGGTGGCCGACGTGGATCGACTGGTACGGGAAGGTGGCGGGGAGCATCACCGGCGGCACGGGCCGGCGCCTGCAGACCTTGGCCCAGGACGCCATGCTCACCGGCGACCCGAAGGTGATCGGCTGGGCGAAGGAGCTGGCGCTGGAGGCGTGCAAGTGGGACCCGGAAGGCGGCAGCGCCATGAAGCTCGGCGACATCGGCGCGCACCATCTGCTCCGCGGGCTCACCTGGTGCTACGATGTGTGCCGCGACTCGATGACCGACCAAGAACGCGACACGCTGAAGAAGATCATCGTGCAGCGCGCCAAGCAGTTCGACGACGCCCTCAACCCCTTCCGCGGTGGCGAGGCGAACAACCATGCGTGGCTGAAGGCGCACGGGCTGGGCGAAGCGGGTCTCGTCCTCCTCGGCGACTACGACCAAGCGGGTGACTGGGCGGAGTACGTCCGCGAACTCTACCTCGGTCGATTCCTGTGCTGCCTCGGCTACCAGGGCGACAACAACGAAGGTCTCTCGTACTGGAGCTACGGACTGAGCTTCATCATCGACTATGGCGACCTGATGAAGGCAGTTTGCGGGATCGACCTGTTCCAGCATCCGTGGCTCAAGCAGACCGCCCGCTTCCCCCTGTACTGCGCGCCGCCCAACGCTTGGGCGGTGAGCTTCGCCGATACCGGCATGCCCAACCACGGGGCGCGCGGGCCGTATGCCACCAGATACGTCCGCGACCTCGCAGTGCGAACCGGCGACCCCTACGCGCTTTGGTACAGCGGCGAACGCGACCCGGTGGCCGGGCTCGTCCCCAAGCCACCCGTGGACCTGCCCCAGTCGATCCACTACCGCCACATCGGCTGGTCGATCTTCAACACCTCGTTGGTGGACGGCCGCGAGGGCGTGACTGTCGCCATGCACAGCGGGCAATACCAGGCGGGCCACCAACACCCCGACCAGAACAGCTTCGTCCTCAACGCCTACGGCGAGAAGCTCGCCATCGACGGCGGCTACTACGACTGGTACGGCAGCCCGCACTTCAAGGGCTACTCGATGACGACTCTGGCGCACAACACGCTGCTTGTGGACGGCCAAGGGCAAGCCGCCTGCAAGAACGGCGCCGACGGCCGCGTGACGGCGTACTGCGATTCGCCTGCCTACGGCTACACGGTTGGCGATGCTGCTGACCCCGACGTCTACGGCGGGTCGCTCAAGCAGTTCGAGCGGCGCGTGCTCTTCATCAAGCCGGGCTTCGTCGTCATCCACGACCTCGTTGCCGCCAATGTAGCTGCGCCCGCCGAAGGCGTGGCTGGGACGGCGAATCCACCCGCTGGCGCGGGCAGCCACGAGTTCGACTGGCTATTGCACGCCGTCAAGCCGATCGAGGTTGACAAGGCGACTCGGGCGTTCTCCTTGGAGTGCGAAAAAGTGGCCCTACGCGGCCGGTTCCTCGCTCCCGCAAACGCAGTCCTCGAGGTGAAGACGGGCTTCCCGGTCGAGCCGGTCAACCGGTACAGCACCAACCCGGTGCCCAAGGAGAACTACTTCCCCGAGTGGGTACTTCACGCTTCGCCGGAGCAGCCTGTCCAAGCGACCGAGTTCCTGGCTGCCATGCAGGTCCAGCGTCGAGGCGGCTCCCCCGATCCGGCGGCTGACATCGCCCCGGCCGCCACGACAGCCGACAACGCGCTGGCCGTCCGGATCAAGTGCGGCGACCGAACGCACACCGTTCTGTTCCGGAAACGCGACGCCACCGGCACGATTGGCACAACCGACGGCCTGGTGACAGATGGCGCCGCGGCCGCAATCGAGACCGCCGGCGGGGAGTGCTTGCGTGCCTTCGTGACCGGCGGCACGTTCCTCGAACTCAAGGGCGTTCGTGTGCTCCAGAGCGAGGAGCCACAGGACTGGGCTGTGTTCGGCGCGGCACTCGGCCAGACCGGCCCCATCGAGGGCGCGTGGGCCCAGGTTGAGGGCGTGAAGACGGCTCTGGCGGGCTACCAGCGACTCGTTGCCGACACGATGCTGCGCTACTGGTGGGGACAGGTCAGCCTGCCGCGACCTGACAGCTACGAGGTGGCATTTGAGGGCTGGACGGAGAAGTCCGCCCCCGAGCTGACCCTCGACGGCCAAGCGGTGGAGCTGCAGCCCGGCCCCAACCCCACCGGTTCTCTCTGGATGCAGGCCGGCACGCACCTCCTGAGCATCGCCGGTACCGGTACGTTCGAGGGACTCACCCTCAAGGGGCGAGGCATCAAGCTCGCCCCAGCCAAGCTGCTGCCGAAGGACGCCAAGCTGCCTGCCGACGCACTGGTCATCGAGGCGGAGAAGCCGTCCGCCCAAGGCGAGGTCAAAGGTCTCCTGGTCGAGAAGGTAGGCGCCTCCGGCGGTCTCGCCAACGGAACGTGGGACACGGGGGGGCAATGGGCGGAGTGGCAGTTCGAGATCGCCAATCCCGGCGACTACGAACTGCTCATCCGCGGCTGCAGCGAGCACGAGGACATCCTCCGCGAACTGCTGCTGGACGGCCAACCGCTCTCGCCCGAAGTCGGCGTCGCTCGCTTCGCCGCCACCGGCGGCTGGTGCCGGACGACGGACGATTGGCGGTACTTCCTCGTGTGCGCGGGAGAGGGCAAGCCTGCCCGCATTTCCCTCACAGCGGGCAAGCACGTGATTCGCATGGTGCAGCGCGGTGGGTCGATGAACCTGGATCTGTTGGCATGGCAGCCGGCGAAGTGAGCATGACCAACCCCAATGGCCAACTCATGATCACCTACCGGTGCAGCGCGGCCTGCCGGCACTGCCTGGTAATGGCCGAGCCCGAGCAGGAACGGACGGTCATGTCGGTTGAGGACGCCGTCCGCTGGGGGCTCGAATACGCCAAACTTGGCCGGCACGTGATGATCGCCGGGGGCGAGGCGTTGCTGTTCTACAAGCAGGTGTTGGCGATGTGCGCGGCACTGAAGGCGCGCGGCGTGCCGGTGGCGTTCATCGAGTCCAACGGCTCGTGGTGCCGGAGCGACGAACTCACAAAGAGGCGGCTGACCCGGCTGCGCGAGGCGGGCGTCGAGGGGATGTACTTCAGCGTCGATCCGTACCACCAGGAGTTCGTGCCGGCGGAGCGGGTCTGTCGCGGCAGCCGGATCGCGAAGGAGCTGTTCGGCGAGGACCAAGTGTATGCGCCCAACCCGACGCTGGAGGAAGCTGGCGACCTGGAGACCGTTGCCGGCGATCCCGAGCGGCTGCGCGAGTATGCCCGCTCGCGTCGCGTCTCCTTCATCGGCCGCGCGGCTGACGCGCTGACCGGCTTCGCCGACCCAGTGCCGTTGGCCGGACTGCTTGAGCAGGACTGCCGCAAGGACCTCGATGTCGACCACCTCCGCGAGATCCAGGTGGACCCGTTCGGCTTCGTCCGGCCCGACATGTGTCCGGGCGTGAACCTGGGCAATGCAAACCAGCAACCACTGGCGGAGCTGGGGTGCACGCAGCGCGTCTGCGAAGTGCTGCTGCTGCGCGAGCTGACCGAACGGGGACCGGCGTCGCTGCTGCCGTTGGCGGAGCCCGCGGGCTTCAAGCCGCGATCGACGTACGCCTCAAAGTGCCACCTGTGCTTCGAGATCCGGCGGCACTTGGTGCGCAGAATGCCCGACGAACTTGGTCCCCCGCACGCCTACGCGCTGGTCCGCGGGTAGGGGCGCTGTCGGGAATGAGGTAGAATCGGCCACCCGTCCGCCGGTGCGCAGACCCGTTCGCCCTGAAGGAGGCAGCTATGTTCCCTCGACCCCTCAGCCTGGTTGTGACAGCCGTTCTGTCGGTCGGCGTCTTCGGTCGCGAAGTGGGCGCCCAGAACGCGGAGACGAAGTCAGTCCTCGGCAAGCTGGGCGTGACGCGGGGGATCTGCGTGTTGCTGGGCGACAGCGGCGGCAGGCTGGCCGTTGACCTGGCGCGCAACAGCGAACTCACCGTATTCGTGCAGCAGCAGGGGGACGCGGCCGTTGCGGCCGCTTGCCGGGTGGCGGATGAGGCCGGGCTGTACGGGACCCGCGTCTTCGTGGCGAACGGCGACGCGAGCCGGATCGGGCTTGCGGACGACGTGGCCGACGCGGTCGTGGCCCTCGGCGCGGCCGGCGGGCCGCCCGAACGCGAGGCGCTCCGAGTGGTGCGCCCGGCTGGTAAGGTGCTGCTTGGGCGAAGGGAACTGACCAAGCCGTTCCCCGCCGGTGTGGACGACTGGACGCACCACTATCACGGCCCCGACAACAACCCGCAGTCGAAGGACCGCCTGGCCCGCGCCCCCTACCTGACGCAGTTCATTGCTGAACCGCGCTACGGGCCGGCGCCGCAGAACGCGGTTGCAGCCAACGGTCGGCTGTTCGTGGCCTTCGGTCATGTGGCCTGGCACCAGCGCGAAGAGCCTTGGCTGAACACGCTGGTCGCGCTGAACGCCTTCAACGGGACGCTCCTCTGGAAGCGCCCGTTGACGCCGGGGATCATGGTCGACCGCAGCACCATGCTCGCTACGCCGGACACGCTCTACCTGGCGGATGACAAGTCGTGCAAGCTGCTGGACGCGGCGACAGGCAAGCCGAAGGACGAACTCGTCGCCCCCGTTGACCTGACCGGCGGCACGTTCTGGAAGTGGATGGCGCTGGAGGAGGGCGGCCTGTACGCACTGGTCGGCGAGGCGGAGAAGCCGGACCGCACGGCGACCTGGCGACGCACCCAGCACGGCTGGCCCTGGAACGAGATCTCCGACGGATACAACGCCGGGCAGTACGAGTGGGGGCAGGCGAAGACGCTGCTCGCGCTCGATCCGAAGACGAAGAACGTCCTGTGGCACCACCAGGAGTCGGAGCCTATCGACAGCCGCAGCTTGTGCCTGAAAGGCGGGCGGGTCTACTTCGCCGCCTTTGGCAGGTACCTCACCTGCCTCGACGCGAAGACCGGGCGCGAGCGGTGGCGGCGGACGCGCGAGAAGGACAGCAGCCTCTTCGAAGCCATTGGTCCCTACCGGCCCGGCCACGGGTACATCGGCGGATGGAAGAGCACTGTCTACCTCAAGTGCACAGACAAGGCGCTCTACGTTGTTGGGCCGCAGACCGAGTGGCTCACCGCACTGTCGGCTGACGACGGCACGTTCCTCTGGAAGTACCCCGCCAAGGACCTGCACATTGTCATTCGCGACGACGGCGTCTACACCATCGGGCCGCAGAACAGCAAGGGCGATCTCACCAAGAAGCTGGACCTGCTCACCGGCGAAGTGCTGGCCAGCTACGACCTCTTCCGGCGGGCCTGCACCCGCTCTGTTGGCACGCCCGATGGCATTCTCTTCCGGGCGTCGGAAGGCTCCGTGCGCCTGGACTTGGCGACGGGCAAGCCGCAATGGATCTCGCCGATGCGGCCGTCGTGCCACCTCGGCGTGCTGGTGGCCAACGGTCACCTGTACTGGGTGCCGTGGACGTGCGACTGCGATCTGCAGTTGTTCGGAGCAATCTGCCTGGCACCGGCGGGCGACTTCGCGTTCGACCAGCAAGCCACGCGGGAAGCGCGGCTCGAGTCGGCAGGAGACGGGGCGCCCGCGGTCGCGAACCTTCCGACGGCGCCCGCAGACTGGCCGACCTACCGGGCGAACTGCTTGCGGACCGCCCGCACGCAGGCCCTCCTCCCCGGCCAGGCGAAGCTGCTGTGGCAGACCGAAAGCGGCAACGCGGCTGTGCCGACGGCGCCCGTCGCCGCCGGTGGGCTGACGTTCTACGGTGGGTCCGACGGCCGCGTGCACGCCGCTGACGCGGCGACCGGCAAGGAACGCTGGCGCGCCTACACGGGCGGCGCGATCACGTTCCCGCCGACCATAGCCGATGGGCGCGCCTTCGTCGGCTCCGGCGATGGCTGGGCGTATGCCTTCGAGGCGGCGACGGGTCGGCAGTTGTGGCGGTTCCGGGCTGCGCCGGCCGAGCGGCGAATCCCGGTGTACGGCGCGCTGCTCTCCACGTGGCCCGTCGCCAGCGGCGTGCTGGTTGCCGGTGGCGTCGCCTACTTCGCCGCCGGCATCACCGACTACGACGGCACGCACCTGTACGCCCTCGACGCCGCCACGGGCGCCCTCAAGTGGCAGAACAACACGGCGGGACAGCTCGACGCGTTCTCGCACAGAGGCGTAGCGTGTCAGGGCGAGCTGCTGCTGCGCGACGGCACCTTGTACCTCGCCGGCGGTAATGCCGTTTCACCGGGCGTGTTCGACGCAGCCACCGGGACGTGTCGGAACGCTCCCCCGAACTCCCTCGGCACGCAGGCAGTGCGCGGCCGTGAGTTGCTGTTCACCGAAGCGCCCGGGCGAAAGGGCGAGTCGGGCCCGCGCGTCAAGGTGGTCGGTCAACCGCTCTACTCCGATCCCGACAACCTCGTCTACAGCGGCGAAGTCGCGTGGGACAACCCAAGGGTCGTCGTTGCGAACGCCACCGTGTCGTTTGTCGAGACCAAAGGCGAAAGCGGCTCCGACTGGAAGCTCGCAGCCCGTTCCGTTCCCGGCGACGCGCCGCTCTGGGAGCAGCCGCTACCCGGTCGCCCCGTCCGGTGGGGCCTCTGTGTGGACGCGCAAGGGCGGGTCGTGGTGACGCTGCGGGAGGGGCGGGTGTTGTGCTTCGGAGGATAGCGGACGACGCCACGCCGTGTGGCCCGCAAGGCCGCGGGGTCTCCTGAGCTGCCGGAGCAGGCGTCGGGGCAGTGACTCACCTGAAGGGAGTGACGACGGCCAGTCGGGACGGGCCTCCTGACTGCGCCGGCCGCCGGACCGCACGGTCTCCTGGTCTTCGGGAAACCGCCGGCAGAACGAGGATCGCGGTGGCCCGAGGCGGGCAACCCATACCGCGACGCAGCGAGGGCCCGTGGGTCTGTCTCCTCGTCCACCCACTCCCGGACGTGCGGAGCTGGAGCCACCGCGACGTGGTCTGCGTACCCCTTGGGCCGAGCACGTTTCCTCCTCCTCGCAGGGCAATCGCACGAAATAGGTGATCGGTGTTGGCGTGTCCTGGAGGGACACTGTGAGAGTAGCCCCTCGAACCCCAGGGGTTCGAGGGGCTACTCTCACGACCACCTCGTCGCGAGGACCTGCGAAGTCCTGAAAGGACGGCTGATGGGCCCGTTCAGCCGTCCTTTCAGAACTATCGAGGTTGTGTGCGCTCCACTATCCCAGGGCTGAAGCCTCGAACCCCTGGGGTTCGAGGGGCTACTCTCACTTGGTCCTTTCAGTTACTATGTAGTTCGTGTTGCGGAAGCCTG
>Ga0210054_1003418_pt1 | contig 11933 bp, 5 predicted proteins | sample CryGeymeta201516_FD_185470 | JGI IMG/M metagenome (GOLD analysis project Ga0210054, IMG submission 185470) | Groundwater microbial communities from Crystal Geyser aquifers in Utah, USA - Crystal Geyser metaG 2015-16 (SPAdes) (version 2) | ecosystem: Environmental > Aquatic > Deep subsurface >...
CTTTGGCTTTGTGGACGGTCATCAGTTGGACGGCGCCCGCATTGGACGAATCGGCGGGGGCTTCGCCTTCGCGGAAACTGACGTCGCGCAGGGTCTGAACGTAGGCGAGGAAGTCGGTGAGGCTGACGAGGCGCGAGCGGTGCGCGTCGGCAAGCAGTTTTTCGACGTTGCGAATCATGCGCGCGCCATTTGGGTCACTGGCGAGGATGGCGCGGTAGTGGGTCAGGTCGAGCAGGCGTTTGAGGACGGCGGCGGCGGGGGCGCGGGAGGAGAGGGATGATAAATTATGAATTATGAATGATGAATTATGAATGAGGGAATCTGTTGCGTGTTGCGTGTTGCGTGTTCCGTTGGTGATTGACGTGTCTACTTGTTTACCTGTGTACGTGTTTACCTGTGTACCTGCTTCGTGTTGCGTGTTCTGTTGGTTGATGCTATCAATGAGTTTGGATGGAGTGGCGGAACCGTTGGGGTAACGCAGTTTGTAGATTTCCGCATCGGGGAGGGCGAAGGCGGGGGAGCGGAGCAGGCCGAGGAGGGCGAGATCGTCCGAGGGATCGGCGATGGCGGCGAGGATGTTGAGCAGGTCGCGGATTTCGGGGCGGTCGTAGAAGCCGCGTCCCGCGACGGTGACGAAGGGGATGTTTGCCGCTTCGAGCGCGTTTTCGTAAACGGCGTAAGCGGTGGAGGAGCGGAAGAGCAAAGCCATGTCGCCCCACGCGAAGCCTTCGGTTTGGTGAAGTTCGCGCAGGCGGTTGGCAAGAGCCTGGGCGGCGGAGGCGCGTCCCTCTTCGGCGGATTCGCCAAGTCCGAGATGGAATTCGATGAAGGGCGGTTGGATGTTTTCGCGGACAGGAGTCTGGCGATAGGCGCGTAGAGGTGCGAATGGAACGGCATAAGGACGCGCGGGGTCGTCGGTCTCGCCGAGGATGGGAGCAAGCAGGGAATTGAGATTTTCGAGCAGGGGTTTGTGTGCGCGGAAGGTCAGGTCAAGGTCAATCAGTTCGCCGCCCGAGGCGCGGATGTCGGCTTGGACCTGGCGGAAGACGGTCACATCGGCGGAGCGAAATTTGTAGATGGAGTTATGAACAACTATTCCATGAGCAATGTAATTATGCACTCTCGCGATTGATAAATCATAAACCATGCCTGAATATTTGCTAAATTGAACCGATGTAACAGTATCAGAAACGATGCGCCCATCTTTTATCACAGCCAATTGCAAGCCAGGAAATACCTGTCCTGCAGGAGTGGAATCCCATCTTTTACCATCTGTTAGTCCGTATCGCTCAACCATGGGAGCATTAATGCGCATTGCAATTTGTTTCGCAAAATCATGCGCGTCATCATATTCTGCGCGTACTGTTTCAACACGCCAACGTTCAGTATAAAATCGAGAAGGTTTTGTTTTCCGAACGCCAAATCCGTCCAATATACGCGCCAGTTGTTTGTCGCTTGTCTCAAAATGAATACGATGAGCGTGGCTTCCTTTCCCTTCCCTGCCAGATAAGTAGGTAAGGGTAACGTGTCCTTTTGCAATATAGGGAGTGTAATGGGGATATGATAAATCCAATCCCAAATCATTTGCCAGCGATTGAGCGCGTTCTCGTGTAGGGATTGAATCGAAAATAAAATCTATCGCATCCTGGTCAAGTTCTTGATAAGTTTTTCCTTTGAAACACAAACCTGGCAAACCATATTGAGCCATATAAAGTTGTTCATATTTTTGGGCTTCGAGGCGACTCTCACATCTCCGTATAACCCATACTGCGTCTCCACCCTCCTGGCGGCAACGAGCATCAAGCCCGTTGACTAAATATTTCTCTGACCGATACCCCCGCGTAATGCCAATCCTATACCCTTTTTCTGGATGGCGCATGATATAAACATAATAGGCATCCAAATCCAACACGAGACGCGTAAAGATAATATGTTCAGGTGTGCATTGAATCGTTTGCCCTGATGCCGTTGTTATTTTGACAATTTTCCCATCATAAGAACGCTGATGGACGGTTTCAACTTTAAAAACATTTGCATTCCCCGCGCCTGATGCAGCGATGACAGAATCTCCAGAAAGGATATCTTTAATTTTACATTCGCCGTTCTGGGTGAGTATTGGCGTGTCAGGCAACAAACATTGTTTTGAATCGCCCACTACAAAAAGGTCAACAGAAGAAAAGCCATCGGACGCTGACGAGCGCTGATTTTCGCTGATTTTTTTATCTGCGTTTTCAGCGTTTCGCTTCGCGCGCGTTCCATTTTTTGTTTGCAGATTGAACCCCGTCAACGCATAAACGATCTGTCGCTGACGGTCATTGGTGTCCTGAAATTCGTCCACGAGGACGGCACGCAGGTCGGATTGAATCTGGGCGCGGACTTCGGGATGTTCGGTGAGAAGTTTGGCTGCGAGAGATTCGAGGTCGTCGAAGTCGAGGGACTGGCGCTCATCTTTACGGGATTGGTATTCGCACAGGGTTTGGTCGAGCAGGCGATGGACGGCGGGAAGGTACGCGGCGAGTTGTTCATCCAGCGCGAAGCGGGATTTTTCGGCGAGGAATTTGAGATGCTCATCGTAAATTTGACGCAGGTCAGTCATCGCGGCGCGGACAGTTTCAATGTCAGCCCAGTTATCTTTTTTCCCTTGCGTGGAGGTGGCTTTGCGAAGCGCGGCGAGGGAGGTGAGAAGCGCGTCCCAGTTTTGTGCGGCGCGGTCTTGCTGGATTTCATCCCATTGCGCGAGGACGAATTGGCGCGCAAGTTCGAGCTTGTCTTCGGGAGATATGGACTTGTGAGCCGCGAGGTCGGCGAGGGTATTTGTCCATGAGGGAGAGTCGAGGTGATTCGCAAGATAAGAAGATAGAGCAAGTTCAAAACCTGTACACGGATTTGACGGATTACTCGGATTCTCACGGATTTCTTTTTTGTTTTTTCCGTGCAACTCCGTGAAATCCGTGCGCGAAGCGTCCGTGTACAAAGATTTTACATCCAGCCTTCGTGCCATCAACGCGTTGAGAATTTGCCGCAGTTCGTTTTCCTTGAACACGCCAAACAGCGCGGCGGATTGTTCGTCTGTGGAAGCCCACGCCAGCGCGGATTCGATCGCTTCGGCTTGCAACGCGGCGGACAATCCCTCTTCGAGGACTTCAAAGGCGGGATCGAGTCCAGCCTCGGCGGGATGGGCGCGCAGGATTTCGGCGCAGAGGCTATGAATGGTGCCAATGCGGGCAGAGTCTAAATTGAAATTCTGAATTTTGAATTCAGAATTCAGAATTGAATTCCGAATCCGCGAGCGCATTTCGCGGGCGGCTTTTTCGGTAAAGGTGATGGCGAGGATGGAACGAAGCGGGTAGCCTTGTTCGAGCAAATGCAGGTAACGTCCCACCAGCGAGAGGGTTTTGCCCGAACCCGCGCCAGCGGTGACCGCGATGGCACGCGCCGAATCAGTTACAGCTTTTTCCTGGTTACCTTTGAAGGAGAAGTGAGAAAGTAAAGTCATTGAGTTATCAGTGAACAGTGTTCAGTGGCGTCTGCGTCTTTTGGATTTTGGTTTCGCAATATCAACGCGCTTTACCGCGTCTGATTTCCGAAAATGCTTCGGATCAACTTTCTCCTTGAACATTTGGTAATGACGGTTGAGGCGGGCAACATACACAGGGTCATTCAACACCAACTCACGCATAAGTTCCAGCAAGGCAGGCGCCAGTTCAGATTGGGGGCTGAGTGGATTCAAAACAGGACCCTGCAATTCTCGAACAACTTCGGGATCTTTCTGACTTGTCCATTGACTATAGAAATTGGCACTTTCCCAACCATAGCCAATTACGGCAACATAATCATTGCGGTTTTTGGAAAGCACATTGAATAGGACGCGCCTGCAATCACAGTTCTCATCGTTGCAATACAATTCGACTAAACCGTATTCATCCGCTGGCAAAGTGGAATGACCTTCAAAAATCGTAATATTGCGAGTTTCCTTTATCGCCAAGTCGCGAAATCGCTCATAGAATGGCTCGAATGGCATAATCAAAATCCTCTCTTATATTTCCAACAAAAATTAGTGGCAGGGCAATAACTCGGACAGCCCTCCTCAGGCGCTTTCGGCTCAAAATGTCCCGCGCGGATTCCAATCACGTGCCTGCCGATGTGCGCCACTGCAATATCAAACGCCGCCTCTATCCCGCCCTCGAATTTCTCCAACTTCAAACTGCTTGCTTCGGCCTTCTGGATGTGCCAGTAAAACCCGCTCGACACCTCGCCCAATCCCAACGCGTCGCGCGCCGCGAGAGCATAGATCGGCAACTGCAACCTGCGCCCCTCTTTCAAGTGACTTGCCGAAATCGGCGTGCTTCCCGCTTTGTAATCAATCACGCGCAGCGACCCATCGGGCGCGGCGTCAAGTCGGTCAATGTAACCGTGCAGGCGCACCTCGCCCGCCGACGTGTTCAACACCAGCGACGGCTCGCCCATCCCAAAGCGCGCTTCCATTTTTCGCGGCGTGTATCCCTGCGAAACCTTATCCAATTCAGTAATCGTCTTTTCCAACGCGCGCAGTAACTCTGCCTGTTGCTGGGTCCACAACGCCGTCGGGCGAAAGCCGTATTCCTCGGGCGCGCTCGCAAAAACTTTTCCCGCCGCGTCCGTCAGCGTTGCGCCGCCGTAAACATCCTCCAAAATTTTGTGCAGCATCGAGCCGAGCATGCGCACATCGAATCCCTCCTCCGCCTCGGCGCGCGGCTCCAGCTCCATTGCGTACGCGACAAAAAAATCAAACGGGCAAGTCCCATAACTTTCGAGTCGGCTCGCGCTCCAGCCATGCGCCGCGCCGAAGCGTTCGCTCAAGTCGAACAACTCGCCCTCGTAGATTCCTTTTGCTTTGGGATTCATTCGCGCCCGCAAAATTTCGATTCCATTTTTGATGTGGATGTCGAAGTCCCGAGCCGACTCCACCCATTCGACCTTTGACGCCGCATCAGCCGAATCCACCTCCCCGACTACGCCTCTTACTTTGACCTTGGGCTGGTCGCCGTTTAGACGCATTACCTCCACCCAAAACGGGGACGGCTCCCATGCCTGCCCGTCTTCCGCAAGATAGGGACGAGTGAGCAAAAGCCTTTGCCGTCCGCGTGTGACGGCCTGATAGAAAAATGTCGCTTCGTCGCCGTGCAATTTAGTTTCGAGATTCAGCGCGGCGCGGTCAGACTCGCGCAATAAAATATCCTCGCGTTCCTGCTTCGGGAACTCGCCCTCTGAGAGTCCCATCAAGACCACAGCCTCAAACGACAATCCACGCCCATCCAACGCGGAGGCAACAAATACACCTGACTCAGCAGGAACTGTAAACGTCGCCGATTCCACTGCGCCGCGCAGGTCTTTATAAAAATCGGTATACTCCAATGAATCATTATCCAAAACAGATTCAGCAAGAACCAATCCGCGCAAGACGTCCTTGAACGCGCGCAACGCGGACACATCGCGTTCCGATGTGGATGGGTTTTCTCGGGCGCGTCCGACAATATTCAGTCCATCGCTCTCCTTTGACGAAAATGCGGTCAACAACGCGGGGTCGTCCCCAATGATGGATTCCACGAATGCCACAAACTCCTTCACCGAAGCGCGATTGGACGGCGTGAGCAGGTCAACGAAGGCTTGGAACTTGGACTCCAAAGCCTCGCCCTGGGCCTGTCGAAGGGTCTCCTGACTTTGGATACTCGAAAGTCGGGCACTTCCAGTGTGCTCCGCGAAGACTTTCGACTCCGCAGAAGGCAAGTCATCTTCAAACTCCGTAACCCTCCGCTTTTCCCACATCGCAAACGCCTCGCGCCACTGAGCCAATCCCTGCGAAACGCGCCCCACCCTCGAGATTTCATCCAGCGTCGCGGCGGACGCTTCGCGGGCGTCAATTCCCTGCTCGCTAAAATCGAAATATGGACTGCGCCACGCATCCAGCACGGCGCAGCGCGGAAAATCGTTGACGGGCAGGGACAGCAAATTCAACAGCGCGGCAACGGCGGGATTTTCGTTCAACGGTTGTCCGCCCACAATACGCAATGGGATTCCAAATTCGGCGGCGGTCTCTTCGAGAAAGGGACGATATGGTTCAAGGTCGCGCGCGAGAATGGCGACGTCCGATAATTTCAATCCGTCCCTCACCACCCGTGCCTTCACCCAACGCAAAGCGGCGCGGGCTTCGATGGCGCGAGTCTGGGCTTCGATGAACTCAATCGTAGTGGCGACTTCAGTCGCTTCTTGCGGCAAACGACTGAAGTCGTTACTACGTTGAAATAGATTGGCTTCCACATTCGCAATCCCCGCGGAAAGCATAGATGTCGATTCCATCGCTTCGGGCTGGATGTTGAGACTGGAAGTAATCGCCTGTTGCGCGCGGTGAAAGCGATGATGCGCGGCGCGTTGCGAATTTTCAATATCCCCCGTCAATGTGATGAGAGTCACTTTGGCGCGCTTTGCAAGCAGGGATAAAACCGCCAGTTGCGTGGGGTTGAATTCATCGAAGCCAGAGACGGCTAAGTAACGGGTATCAGCAAAGAGCGTCGAATTTGATTCGAGCGCAATTGCCGCCAGCCAGCCGCGCCCTTCGTTGTCTGCCCAGTTTTGTTTTTGCAGCCAATCCTGGTAGGCGGTGTAAACGAGGGCAATCTCCTCCAACCGCGCGCCGAGTCCTTTAACGGAGGCAGAAAAATCGTCGGGAAAGATGCGGGCGCGTTTGAGTTCCTCAATGCTGTTGCGAAGGAGCGCGATGAATCCAGGCTTGTCGCGCAGCGCCGCGAAGTGAGTCATCGCGCCGCGCTCGCACAGGTCATCTACGATGGAATGAAGCAGGCGAATCCGCACGGGGTCAGTCAACAGCGGGATGGGCTGGCCCGCGCGGATCAGCAGTTCGGCATAGAGCCTGTGAAAGGTGTGGACTTCCACCCCCAGCGCGCCGCCAGACGCGGATAGCCGTTTGCGAAATCCGCCCGCCTGGATCGAATTGGGAACGATGACGAGGACGGGCGCAAACGGCTCGTCCGTCAGCAACTGCCGAATTTTCTGGATAACGTGTTCGGTCTTGCCGTGTCCAGCAGGAGCGAGGAGGAGGGATAACGTCACGATGATTTTCCTAATTTTTGGCTTGACACGCCGTTTCCAGAAGTGGTATTATGAAGGCGGAGGCTTTGATGGACACTCGAAAGGGTGACATCTCTGCCTTTTTTTATTCCCGATTTCTTTCCATTCGGGGACGCAAATCGTCAATGTAAGTAATGCCATAGATTGGCCAGACTTGTCCATCATCGTCGGGGCGTTTGCTGATGTAGCGCAAATCGAAAGCGCGCTGGCCGAACTCTTCCATTTCAGGACGGATGGGTTTTGTCATCTTCTTCAGCCTCATCCCCCAGTTAATGCTATAGGCAACAATGTCCGCCAGTTGAACCGCCGTTGTTAGGTCGGAATGCACGAAAAAGGGTTCGGGGATGATCCTGGCGCTCCGCAAAGAGCCGCGCCCTGTTGCAGAAAAATAATGCTCCATTTGCCCGATCAGGATGCGGCACTGCGCCCTTTCGAGTTCATCGAACACCACGATCCCCATCTCGTTTGCGCTTGTGTCTTCAAGGCAGTAAAAGAAACGTTCCAGCAGGTAGGAATAATCTTTTCGCAAAAAATCCGTCATTAGCCGCGGGGCATCCTGTTCGACGATAGAGGCAAATACTTTCAGGCGATACGCGGCGCACAGATCATAAACTCCACGTACAAAATCCAGAACAGCCTGTCCATAGGCGGTGATTTCCCTGCGCGTGCGCGGTTCTGGCGCGCCTCCCAGGGATTCTCGCCATCCTTTTTGCAGGAACTGGCTACACAAGTTGCGGCGTTCGCCTGCTTCAATCGCGGGCGCCTGGGCGGCGTGACGGAATGTCTTGGCTTTCAGCAGTTTCTTGCCTTTGATTTCGACGCCAACACTTGCAAGGCGAATTCCGAAGATTTCAGTTTCCAGGTTTTGGATGGCTAAAATCAGGTTCCATAGATCCTGCTCGCGAATGGCAACACCCGCGAGAATCTCGTAAGGCGATGCGCTGTGATCTTTTCCGCTCTCATCAACAAATAAAAACATCCATACTCCTCGCAGTCACAAATTGGGATTTACGATTTGCTTCTGGCGCGTCTATCAGCGGAGAAGTTTTTCAAGCGTTTCAATGAAACGCCTGAAATAGGGCAAGCGTTCTTTGAGCGTATTTGGATTCACGGCTTCCAAAACCTGAAAAGACCGTTTCCCTTTTTTATATGCCTTATTCTTGCCGCAGTCGCGAGTGGCGTGTTCCAAAGCCTGTTGCACTCGCTGATGGTCATATTGTTCCAGGTTGGTTTCTGGGAGTAAGGCACTGTCTTGTAATGGCGCGCCAAAAACTTCGCGCAGGGCGGCACGGTCAGCCATGATCCAAGTTTCCATGCAAGTAACCATCAATTGGGCTTGATCGTCAGAGGTGTGCTGGGGATGAATCCAGTTATCGCGCGCGCTGATGTGATTCCATGGAGTGGTATTCTCCGTTATTGGGTCTTCGCTATCCACAAGCAATATGGGGTAGTCCGTTGGCAACTTAGAATTCATCGCAATTTTGAAATCGTCAAATGCCGCATCGCGTCCGCCGCACGCAAAAATGCCTGGCATTTTCCCCGCAAAGCCAGATTTTTCGATGAGTTTCCGAAATCCCTGGCGGCATTGGATATGCTGATATTTACCATCGCCGCCGCCTTCAACATAAATTGTAACTTTCACTAGCGCGTTCCTCCCAATTTGCCGCGTGTCCATAATTCGCCAAGGCGATATTTTTCCAGCCAGCCTGCCAATTTTTGCGCGTCAAGGCGCTGAATGGTGGATTGTCCATTATGCTTTTCGCAGACCAGGACAGATTCAGGTTGTTCGGTCAGCGCGTCCACTAAAATATCGGAATGGGTTGTGACAATCAATTGCGTGCGTTCCGACATCGCAATCATCAAGTTTGCCAGTTTTGGAAGAATATCTGGATGCAAACCTAATTCTGGTTCTTCAATACAAACCAACGGCGGCGGTTCAGGGTCGCATAAAATTGCGAGCAGGCACAAGTAACGCAGTGTGCCGTCCGAAAGACGAGTGGCAGGAATAGTGAAATCGCCCTCTGTGAAAAAAACTTGCACCGTGCCGCCTTTGATGCTTACATCGAAATCATCCAACCCTTCGTACAAATCGCGCAGCGCAGAAAGCAAGGCATTTTTGGCTTTTGGGAATTGACGTAAATAATTCAAAAACAAGCCCAGGTTGGAGAAATCTTCCTCCAGACGATCATTACGCATGTCCGCTTTTTGCGGCTCGCGAAAGATTGCATTTCGTCCGAAAGCCCATTCGCGATAAATACGGATTTTTTCATACACACTTGCCAGGTACGAAATTTCTGGATACGACTCAGGGTCGCGACGCTGGACAAGGATGGAAACATCTGGTTGGACATTTTCCTGGGCTAATCTCCGTTCTTCCTCATTTACGTTGAGAACAGGATGCCCTTGCTGATATCGGTAATAGAAATAGGGTTCCTTATCTGAATAGTAGGACTTTTCGTTTTCAATGCGCTCGTCATCCAGGCGAAAGGCTTGTTGTTCTGCGCGAAACGCCAGCACATGCCGCAAGGGCTGGCTGCCAAATGGATTGTTGATCACTGCGTCAATCACAGCCGCGCCCTGAGAGCCACCTTTCCAAATCCATTCGCTTACGCCGCCGCCTGCGCGCACTGTCTCGCGTAAACCATTTGCAGACGAACGCAGTAAAACGATTACCTCAATCAGGTTGGATTTACCTGAACCGTTTGGTCCAATGAAAACATTGAGGAAACTCAATGCAATATCACAACCTTCCAAACCATAGGACAGGATATTTCTCAATGTCAGCGAGCGGATGAGCAACAAATTTTGGGTCATTTTTCTTACTCCTCACAATCTCATTTTAACCGTTTGTTCCCTTGTCAACTCGACCAATTCCCTCACGGACTCAAGCAAAATCTGTCCTGTCTGTGCAGATAACGTAAGCGCTTCTTCCCCGACTTCACTCTTCGAGTACTCCGCGGGCGGGGCGGTTAAATCCCGAACCTGGGACAACCTTTGAGATAGCTCGGCTGGCAGATGTCCGCGCTCGACAAGCTCGGCTTGGACGAGGCGCGGGGAGGGCAAATCGGAGGATGGGTCGCGGTCGGTGTGGAGGGCGAGCAGGGAGGTGAGTCCCCAGCCGAGGGATTCGCGCAGCGGACGCGTCATCTCTTCGGGGAAGTTTCCTTTGAGCAGGAGGTCGGCGAGGGCGAGTCGTTTTTCGGCGAAGGCTAACCCTTCGTTGGCGCGTTTGCGGCGGAATTCGGCCGCGTCGCTGACGGAGGCGGAGGGCAGGCTGGTGGCTTGCCAGGCGATGTCTTCAGGGGCGGGCGGCGCGGCGAGGGCGGGGATAAATGTGGAGAAGGAGCGGAAGCCTTCCGAGTCCATCAAGTGAAGTTGCGGCGCGTTTTCGATGAAGTGTTCGGTGAGACAGTTTTCAACCAGCGGGCGCAACTCGGCGGGCGCGCCTGAGACGACAACTAAAATCCCTTCGGTGGGGGCTTTGCGGACGAGCAGGATTTTGTTGGGAATACGGTCCACCAATAGGGCGGCGAATCCTTTGAGGGTGGGGGCTTCGACAGGCTCAGCCTGCTCGGGCTGGGATTCTGTCTCTGAAACGGGAACGGGTTCGAGGTCGAGTTGGGTGGCGGCGGGCTGGAGCAAATCCCCAAGTTTTTGCAGCAGGCTTTGTCCCATGTCCGCAAATTTGATCGAGGCGGGAGATTCATCCGTGCCGAAGACAGTTGCAAAAACATTTTTCTTGGCGGCGAGGGTATCCAGCATGCGTTCTTCGATGGTGCCTTTGGCGATGAGATTAATAACCTGCACCGAAGACTGCTGACCATGACGATGGGCGCGCGCGATGCGCTGTTCGAGCACGGCGGGATTCCACGGGAGGTCGAGGTTGATGACGAGCGACGCGGCTTGCAGGTTGAGTCCCACGCCGCCCGCGTCGGTGGAGAGGAAGACGCGGCACTGGGGGTCGTCGAAAAATTTTTGGATGAGGTCGCCGCGTTTGGCGGAGGGAACCGCGCCCGTCAGTTTAACGTAGCCGAGTCCGACGCGCTTGAGGATGGGTTCGGTGAGCGCCAGCATGTTCGCCCACTGACTGAAGATAACGGCTTTATGTCCATTGGACGCGATTTCTTCGGTGAGTATCTCGTCGAGTTCGCCGAGTTTGGGGGCGGTCTTCTCGCTGTCTTTGAGTTCGATATCCTTGTCGTGCAGGGCAAGCGCGTTACAGATCAGGCGCATTTTTATCATGTACATCAGCAAGAGTTCGCGCTCTTTGGGTGTGAGCGGACGGCGCTTGGATTTGGAGATAAGTTTGGCAAGTTTCTCTTTGAACTCGTTGTAGGCGTGCCATTGCGGGTCGGTCATCTCGACAAAGAAATTGTTGTCGGTGCGCGGCGGCAGGTCTTTGAGGACTTCGTCGCGCGTGCGACGCAGAATGTAGGGTTTGATGAGCGCGCGCAACTGGTCAATGTTTTTGTAGCCGAGGACTTTGTACGTGCCGTTCTCGCGCTTTTCCAATTCATAGAAGCGGTCATTGAAATGCCAAAGGGGGCCAAGGATGCGCGGGTCGAGAAATTGGAAGATGCTGTAGAGTTCGTCAATGCGGTTTTCAAGTGGCGTGCCAGTCAGGACAAACGCGTAACGACTCGGCAAGGACTTGACCATCATGGCGGTTTTGGCGCGCCAGTTCTTGATGCGTTGGGCTTCATCGAGGATGATCAGGTCGGGGCGCAGTTTAAGCAGATCATCGAAGTCGTGACGCACCAGTTCGTAATTGATGATTTTGAAGAAGGAAGAATCGTTGTAGAGTTTGC
>Ga0210054_1003434_pt1 | contig 11907 bp, 10 predicted proteins | sample CryGeymeta201516_FD_185470 | JGI IMG/M metagenome (GOLD analysis project Ga0210054, IMG submission 185470) | Groundwater microbial communities from Crystal Geyser aquifers in Utah, USA - Crystal Geyser metaG 2015-16 (SPAdes) (version 2) | ecosystem: Environmental > Aquatic > Deep subsurface >...
CGCATATGGCGCTTTGATATTAACGGCAATAATCCCAAGGCCAGTAATTTTGCCAAAGGTGGAGTAATCGCTGATATTAATGATGGCAGCAGCAACGGCAACCGGCGCTTTTACAACGCACCCGATATCTCTTACTACAGTAATAATGGCAACGATTTCGTACTGATCATGTAGGCGCGCGCGATATTTGAGATATCCAAGCGCGATATTTGGGTTTGGATACCAGTTTCACATATTGAAAGGTAATTATATATTCGGCCAAGGAAGGCTAAGCTTAATCTCCTCATAACGCTGAATCGCTCTAGCCTGAACTTCCTCCCATCCAGACTCTCCCATATCTTTCATTCTGCGCGCCTCCGCGAACAGTCCATCGCTACCATTGGAAGGGTTGGCATAAGCCAGCTTCCGCCGAGCCGAGATATCCTCAATTGCCCATTCGCCATGTGGCTGGGGCTGCACCTGGTCTTGCATCTGCATTGTCATGTGGATCTCCTTGTGAAGGTTGTCTTGGACAGGATTTTTTCAACGGCACCGATAGCATCGCCGGATCTGGCGTGATTGGCATAGCTCAATATCTTGCTACGGACAGCGGCGTTATCGACAGAACCGTTACCGTAGAGTTTGGATAATCTGCGAACGTTACGGGATATCCTTGCAACCGAAGAGCGCCGCAATCGCCGCTTATGAGGCCAAAGATGGTAACCAACAAAGTCCAGCCCGCGACCATGGCGAACCGCGACAGGGAACACCTGTGTCTTATGGTTGGTATCAAGTGCCAGATTGCGGCCCAAAAACTCCTGAGCATCCAATAGCAAAGCCTGGAGATGCTTCTTTTCGGGATGAATGAAAACGAAGTCATCCATGTACCTTGCATACCACTTTTCACTTCTGCGGCATTTGGCCCACTGATCCAGCTCATCAAGATAAACGTTTGCAAACAGCTGTGAGGTTAAGTTTCCGATCGGAATGCCAACGCCAGGGGTGTCAGGCTCACTGTAGCCATCGATAATTATATCTATCAGATCAAGCAAGTGATGATCAGATATTCTCTTTTTAATACAGCGTTTCAATATTTCGTGGTTAATACTGGCAAAAAACCGGCTTATATCTGCTTTCAACGCATGGACAACACCATACGTCACCAGACAGTCTTTAAGCATCAACTGGACCTTATTGGCTGCAGCGTGTGTGCCTTTTCCAACGCGGCATGCGTAGCTGTGTGAGATAAAACGAGACTCCCAAATCGGTTCAATAAGCGAAAAAATAGCCTGCTGAACTATACGGTCCCGATACTGCGTTAATGCTGTTATTTTTCGCTTCTTAGGCTCATACACATAAAAGCTATGATACCCACCTGGCCTGTAAGATCTCCATACAAGCTCATTTTGAAGCTGTATCAGATTACCCTCAAGATCCGCCTCAAACTCCATAACACCAATCTTTCGCCTCCGGCCCTTTCGGGTTGCGAGATAGGCGGCATAGAGAGAATCAAAACTAACCAACTCTTTCCAAAGGTCAGCATAGGTCTTAGCCATATATGGTACTCAGTGGCATTGATGACAGGCCTCCCAATCAGTACTACGCGCCATCAATATATTTTTTTTCAGTTAAAACTGGGGATTCAGCATCCTTTCGTTATGCTCTGTCCTGGCTCGCTTGCGAACTAGGCTTCCGGCATTAAACGAGAGCGAGACGGAGACCGACATTGCTGTTCGCATTCGATCGCGCATTGTTGAGATTCAACGCACCCAGCCCCGCATTGCCAGCGTTATTCCAACTGCCACCGCGAAGAGGGTCATCTATGCTAATGCTAAACCCCTTGCTGCCTGGCCCACTTGATCCAACCTCCCAGTAAATTACCAACTCCGGCCAACCTTCTGGCCCAGCACTCATAGTCCTTAAATTTAAGGTATTGAAGCTGCTGAGCTATACGGACCTGTGAGCGAAGAAGATCAAGATGCACATCCATATCCTGCATTGTCGTTTTTTTGTAGTAACGATGATTGGCAGTTATCACTAATTTAAGCAGCTCATACATTGTTGATCTTATTTCCGCCGCCAAAACATGCCGCTCGGACTTAGGGAATTGCTGAAGAGGTCTATGCGCCCATAAAATCATCTCTTCGATTTCTTTCCGCAACAGCAGATCAGACTGAAGAGACGACCCCGCTATCGCGGGATTAACAGATGGTCCGTTCACCGATTACTGATCACGATAAGCGAGACGGAGACCGCCATAGCTGTACGCACCCGATCGCGCAGAGTTGAGAACCAACGCACCCAGCCCCGCAGTGCCAGCGTTACTCCAACTGCCACCGCGAAGAGGGATGCGCTCGCCACTCGTACTCCGGTAAAAATTACCGACGGGTGCCAATGATGGAGCAGCAGGGATACACAAGGCCCTTCTCAGCGTGGTTGTAAAATCTCTGCAGTATTTGCCATCGCCAGTACCAGAACCAAAAATAAGGCCACCACCAGGGATGGTGGATATTGAGTATATATTGACGTACAACCCTGGCATGGTTGCCAAGGTCGTCCATGTCACGCCGTTATCCAGGCTCCTGGAGTACATACCATTACCAGCGCCGACAATTAATGCTCCACCATCCTCTCGTGCGACACTGAAAAGCTGTATTGATGTCCCTGGTATTGCAGCCACCGCAGACCATGTAAGGCCGTTGTCGGTACTGCGGGAATATCGGCTATTGCCGCCAACAACAACTAGGTCACCATTAGCAGCTCTTTCAATATCCCATACAGGCCCGGCCCATCCACTAATTGTACTTAAGGCACCCCAGGTCGCACCGTTATCAGTGCTCCGTACGTACCTACCAAGATCACCAACTGCTATCAAGTCGCCGTTAGCGGCTTGAGCAATGCTATATATGTCACCAAAGCCACTAATTGTTAACCCCCACACCCAGGTTGCACCATTATTGCTACTGCGACTGTACACGCCATTAGCCCCGACAACGATTAGGTCATCATTATCCAAAGTGACGATGTTATTTGTACTGCCGCTAAAGCCAGAAATGGTAGTAACAGATCCCCATGAGATTCCGCCATCGGCGCTGCGGCAAACTTTTCCAGCATAACCAACAGCAACCAGGTAGCCATTAGCAGCCAAGGTCATACCATCAATTCTGCCAGACCAACCAGGAAGGCTCTGCTCTAATCCCATCGCAGAAGCTGTTCTGGATGAAAAGGTTCCCTCAGCAGGAGCAGAAAACCCTGTATTAACATAAGCAGACTCAAGATAGTCACCACCATCTGGTGCAATATGAAATACACCGTCAATCAGCTTCATCCCAGACACGCGCTCCCAGACATTACCCACCATGTCTGAAATTCCTGCCGCCGTACCATCATGATGCCACGAGCCTGGACCACTACCTGTAAGAGTATGCGCAACACCAACAGCCGCACCTGGTGCATTAGAGTCACTGCGCACACCAGTCTCCCAACGCTTGATGTGGTGGCGGCCATAATATGTATTACCAAGGGGTTCATATCCATTCGCCATACACCAGAGGGTTACAGCTGCCCACTCTAAATTGTTCAGTTGCCGGAAGTTTTGACCAGTAGCCGCAACCGCAGCCAGCTCCTGATCGTATGTCCTACTGACAGCCGGAGATACTCCGGCCCGACTAAGCATCTCAGCATCCGAGTAACTTGCTATGTGCTGCCCCACCAAGATATAAGGCACGGGGCTGCCATTTTTTACAAATGCAGGATGTAGCCCCATGCCCAACTCACCACCTGGTGCAACATCCTCACAGTTAAACGCCGGCACCTTTAAAAATACGCACGGTTGACCCTTATCGGTAAGGCGTACAGTAAGGCGACCACCAGACGCTGCCTCTACCGCATTTTTAATATCTGCAGAATCAACAATTTCTTGCTTAATAGTCTCAACAAGTGCCCGATCAGCGGCGACCTGCTGCGCATTGGTTGCAACCTGCTGCGCATTAGCAGAAACCTGCTGGCCAACAGCCTCAATATCATCCAGGTCCTCCGCAACCTGCTGCGCATTAGCCGCGACCTGATCGCGATCAGTGGCGACCTGCTGCGCATTAGCCGCAACCTGCTGAGCAGCCGATGCCACCGCGTCAGCATCCGAAGATATTGCCTGAGCCGCAGCACTCACATCGGCCGCAAAGTTATTCCAATCCTGACTGGTCCAAGCCTCCAGCTTTTGTTGTGTAGCATTCATTTTTTCAACAAATGCAACCGTATCACCAACCTGTATACGCTGGTCTGTAAGATCGATCGTGCCTGGCACGCGAATAGTAACCGCCATATCTATACCTCCAGAAATGTAAGACCAGCCGACCAATTCCCCGGTAGGTTATGCCTGGTATTAATTGAATTGAGACGCCGACATACCATAATGCCTTCCAGTTCCAGCATCTGGCTGGCCGAGTCGGGATAAAGAGATATCAACAAGTCTGATCCCATGCCTGCCTTACCCAGCCGGCTGATGAGCTGTGTCCGGTCAGAATCAATAATCCAGTCGAGATTAATATTAACCTGCCGGCGCAAATCCCCCAGACTCACTGTTCGCAAAGAACCACCCTCTGTTTTTAAATGCTCGCCACTTTCTTGCCAGTCAGTTTCAGCATTCCACGAAAAGTTAAACTCAGGCTGAAATGTGTCGCCGATAAAAATCTGGCCAACTTCCATATACCCATCGTCATTGGTTCCGCTGAGAGTAATGCGATAACCGGTCACCAGGTACTTGGTGTCAGTCCACTGAACCGTCAGGCTGGTGTTACCTGGCAGCTGATCGTTATAGGTTGCCCCCCACGGATCAACACCGGCACGCCAAATACCGGCCGGAATTAATAAAGCGGTAGGGATCAGGCCACTGTCATATACAACACTGCCTTCATACAGCAGCTCTATCCGCCGAATACCGCCGGCGCTCAGGTTGTGTCTGGCCAGCGCAATGCAATCAACAATTGAGCCCGTTGGCAGAACACCGGTAATCGTTTGCTCGTTTAAACTGGTCGAGCGCCATACCATGGCGCGCTCAGAGCGTTGCGTATTTTCTACCGGAAGCGCTTCACTGGTAGCTGTCAGTGTCGCCGTATTATGGATGTTGCCTGCCAGAATACGGATGCGTTTAGTTAAAGCCATCAGAATAAAATCTCCAGAATCAGCCGCTCGCTGGTAGGTGATTGACGAACGCTAATTACACAGCCAATTCGCCCTGAAATACGCGGATGATTAACCTGCACGCTCTTTCCGATCACATCTTCTGCTGCCGTTAAAAATACCGTGATTTCCCATATCTCGCGCCGCACCGAACGTAACGCCAACCTCCGCGCCAGCTCAGCTTCTGCATCCGCTTTAATTTGCAAAGCCGTTTCAATTTCCTCCTCTGGAGCCAGTGGATACTCTGTCGTCGGATTGTTACCAGAAACCGCCAAAGACTCAGTGCGCAAGCGATCGGCAAGGGCAGGGTCTGCATCATTAACACTGCCAGCAACCTCATTAAGAGGATTGTGGTTGCGGCCATAAAGGATGGTCAGCTGCTTTAATGGTTGCTGAATTTCAGTGAGTTGTATTTTGTTGTATTCAATATCGTCGGCCGTAATAACGATGTCCGCATTCACAGGAGAAACCATACGGTTAACGACCAGCTCTCCAAGTAAATTTATATACCAATAGCCGCTAATCGCCTGGCATACGTCATCCAGTATCTGCCGCCCGGAAACGTCACCCGAGTACCTCAAACCAAGCTTAGAGGAAGGGATGGACGCTCCCGCAACAACCGTTAACCCATACTGAGAGGCGACCCACTGAATGATTTCTATCGCAGTGTTATGAGGTTCAGAGACCTGACAACTGACTGATCTTGTTGTGTATGCCGCAAGGCTGAATTGCCCATTAGCATAATCAGCAGTGTGGCTCATCACCGGACCATTACCATCACGAACCACCAGACTGGTCACGGGTAATTGCGACACTCTGTAGGTCAGAGTGGCACCGTCAATGCGAATTGCTTCGGCACCAAAAACACTACCAAGGACCAGAGGGGCTACCGAACCATCAGGTAATAAATCGCGAACGATTGGCGTATCTAAGCGCGCCGTTGCATCATAAATACTTAATGTCATTCGCCCGCGCCGTGCCGATGAAACGCCCGCTGAAATCTGTCGTGCTATAACGCGGAAATCATCAATTGACCAATCAGGGCTGCCCATCCGCAGCACCACCGGATATCCACGCCACCGATAACCAACCCAGTCAGATATCCCGCCATCATCGACCAGTTCCAGGTCGCCGATCTCGAGCGCGGCATCGATGCGGCTTGTTACATCGACCGCGCTGATCAGCAGATCGTTATAAATCCGGTTAGGCGCACTGTCGGTCGGCTTGCTGACGTAAGGCAGGCTGGCAACATACTCAACACCATTGGCATGGTGAAGGTCAGCCAGCAACACTCTGATCGCGGACGGATCCCGCAGCCAGGCAGCATATTCCGCATTTGTAATCGCCACGCTACACCGTCCTTACAGGTGAACGGCTGGCACGCGCAACCGAATCAATCCCGGATTTTTGGTCGTCTCGCTGCCTGGCCGCCGATGCAGCATCTGCGGATCGCTCTGCCCTCAGAGCATTCAGCTCCTCCCGCAAGGCGCGAATTTCATTCATTAGTGCCGAGTTGCCACCTGCAGCGTAATCTGCAGACTCCTGAGCAGTCAGTACGCGCTCATTGGCATGCAGCTCCGCCACATAACCATCAAATGGCACACGCAAAAGACCGGAACGATGACTACCATCCGGCCGGACAGGGCGGGTGGCATCATTGCTTTCAGGGAGGCTCAACATCGAGCTGAGCACATCGCCAAGACTACCAGGCAGCGCCTGCAGTAATTGCTCAACAGAGCTGAGCGCGTCATAGCTGGCAACAGCCCAATCCAGCTCCTGCTGCATTAAATCGCGCAGCTGCTGTTGCTCCGCAAGCATCTGTTCATTCAGCTGCTCAATGATGTCATCGGTTGATGTTGCTGCCAGATCCAGGCCAAGCTGATCCAGCGAATTAACCACATCGTCAAAGATGGATGCATACGCATCGGTACGGCCGAAATAGCTGTCCGCATTCTCCAGGTATGACTGAGCTGCATCCGACAGCGCCGCAGCAGCTTCCATGTCGCCAGCCTGAGCCCTGACCAAAAGCGCGGCAAAATTCTCAGATGCCTGACTCAGTTTTTCAGATGGATCGTATGGGGATAAATCTGAGAGGCGTAATTTATCAGTGTAATCCCGCAGCTCTTTAGCTATCCGGGACTGCACTTGCAGCAACGCAATACGCTCAGCATAGTCCGCGGCGATAACACTGGATTCTGCTGAAACATAATCCGACAACTCAGAAAAATATTGCGTTAGCGCATCTCCTGACTGCTGACCAATAAGGTTGCTTAACAGCATCCCTTGCTTTTCCAGCGCTGCGTAATACGCATCGGCGGCTCCACTCAGCTCCAGCAGCGTGGCAATTTGTTCGCGGCCAGCGTCCGTCGTCGCATCAAGAGACTGCATCAGCTCCCACATGCCATCGCGGGTATCTGGCAGGGTAAGATTTACGGCCGAGAATCTTTGCGTCAGGTCATCTGTCAACAACCCCAGTTGATATTCATCGGACGCGAACGCACTGATAAACCCACTCATGCCACTAATAAAATCTTCCAGGCCGCCAGCGGCATCAATCAGGGCAGTACTGGCTGCCGCTATTTGTTCGGGATCGATGGCATCGAATGCAAACCCCAAACGACTGGATGCCTGCTCAGCAACCTGAGCATAAGTTGCCAGACGAGCCAGCGTCTCCCCAAGCCCCTCGCCAGCTTTCTGGAAGTCTTCCAGGAACGGAACAACATCGCCTGCCAGATCATCGAATATCGTTGAAAATACCGCCTCAATTTCTGCCTGTTGCTCTTCCGCAGATAATCCTTTCAGACTGATTTTTTGTGTTTCGATAACAAAGCCATTGATCGCTTCTTCGACATCCGCGCCAGCCAGACCAAGCGCTGTTGCGCCGGCATAAACGCTATCTGCGATAGACTCAAACACCAATTCAAACTGATTGCCAACTGAATCATCCAGATTGCTGTATGACGTTTTTTTCTTGGTGCTGGACCATGCGTATTTCTTGCTTTTAATCTCCTGATACGCCTGCACCATTGTGTCATCAATCAGCTCTGACAAGGTGCCGCCAATAATGCGCACCCCCTGATCCGTTACCTTGGAACTTCCACCAAGAAAATCACTGACAGAATTAAACAGGTCACCCATCAACCCGCCCGATAACCAGTCGAACATATTATTTTCAAACAGCGGCGCAAAGTCAGACAGTGGACTGGATGACACATCAACACCCTGAGAGCCAAACTCAATCCCCCGACTACCACGGGCGATCAGGGCCACCGCACCGGAAATACCGCTTTGCAAATCACGCAGTGCCAGCAGCATGTCGCGATTAATACCAACCAGTTCCGTTGTGGCTTTTGCCGTCAGCTCTGATGCATTCGTAATGGATGTGGATTTTTCATTAATAGACGCCAACACAGTTCCGGTGCCCTGGGATGCCTGATTACTCAGGTAGCTTTCAGAAAAACCAGATTCTTTGGCCGCAGCAAGATAAGCCAGAGCCCCGCCCACAATTGCACCCGACAGCGCACCAGCCAGCCCGGCACCAACAGAGCCCAGCGACGATGCCGTCGATTTAGCCACCGACTCAGACACGGCCGCACCGATCTCGCCAGCCATGATGGCACCAATGGTATGGCCGACATCTTTCCAGTCGCCATTGGCGATGGCATTTTGCAAGGCATCTGCAACCCGGTCGGTCATATCGGAAAATTCGCGCGCACCTGTGGATGCTGACTTCTCCAGGGCATCATCCAATTTCTTGCCGAGCGCTGAAATATAAGCATCAATCTGCTCTTCACTCAGACCGGCCAACTCGCCTGATTTCCAGGCTTCAGTAACACGCTCAATCTCTGCCACCAGTTCGCGGGTCGGGTCGATCGAATTAATGGTTTTCTGGAGCCACTGCTGCTGAGCCTGCGCAGACTTTTCTGCCTCGGCAGCAGCTTTCTTTTGAGCCTCCGCATTGTCTTTTAACGCGGCATTGGATCGCAGCAAAGCCACGGCATAATCCACCTGCTCAGCCGTAGCCCCCTGGCCAGCTAACTGATAGCGCAGCAGTGCCTCTGCGTTCATTGAGAGCTGGGCGTGCTCTGCCTCCAGCTGAGAGAGTAAACGAGTAACCGCGTCACGTTGTTTTTTGCTCTGCTCGCCGGTTCGCACATACTCACCACCCAGCGCTTCAAGGCGCTGCGTCAGCTCTGCAATGGCTTGCTCATGTTTTGCAATTTCCGGATCCGTGTTTTTTATCGCAGTCCAGATCTGCTCAATACTCTGACCAATGCCCGATGCACCCGGATTATCAGCCATCACCTGGCTGAGCTTCTGAATGGATTTTTCACCTTCCGCCGCAGCCAGCTGCAGCCTGGTAATTGCGGCTTCTTCGGCGGCAATGCGTTCTTTTAATGCCGACTCGGTGTTCTGCTTTGCGTTATAAGCATCTAGATTAGCCGTCGCCTTTGCTGTGATGCGCTTAAGCTCTTCGGCCTGTTCGGCAGCCTCTGCAAAGGCGTAAGAAATACCCACAATCCCTGCTGTTATCGCCAACCCAACCGGCCCGCCAAAAACCCCAAGGGTTGCCGATAAAGCCCGCGATGATGCCGTTGTCGTAATTTGCGCAGCATTAAGCCGCACAACCGCAGCCTCATGAGCGGCAGCCGCTGCCGCCGCCTTACCATTGCCCAGCCCGGCGGCCGCCATTGCCTGAGCGTTACGCAACGCCGTTGCGGTTGACAGCTCGTGCGCCTTTGCCAGGCGTAGCGTTTCTGCCGCCAGCGCCTTATCGGCCAGTTGCTTTTTAATGGTCGTAGCGGTCGCCGCGGTAACACCAACAGTAAGTCGGGATAACGCCGCCACCATCACAGTGCCCAGCAGAGGAATAATGATATCGGCATTGTCGGCCGCAAACCCCATAGCCGCATTAGAGGCGGTCAGCGCAGCCGATAAAGAATTATTAATGGGTTGTTCCAATGCACGAGCAAGGGCAAGGTAGTTGTTCTGAGCATCTGCCATCTGAGCATTAATATTATTTCCTGTGCGCTCAGCTGCACCAGAATAGGATTCAAGCGCCTTCGTCAGAGTGTCGCGGAACATAGCGCTGGTGACCTCGCCAGCATTTACCAGCTGGCGAAATCCTCCTGCAGGCAGGCCTGCCGCCTTATCAAGCTCCTGCAATAAACCAGGGAGAGGCTCAACTACCTGGTTAAACTCTTCTGCTCGCAAAATGCCGGCACTTAACCCCTGAGAAAGGCCATACATTGTCTGCTCAAGCTGCGTATTGCTGGCCCCCAATTGACTGGCGGCATTGGAAAGGCCTTCCAAAATATCGCGGCTTTGTTCGTTGGTAAGCAGCCCGGAGTTTTGCAGCGTCAGCAAGCGGGAATAACTGTCTGCAAGGGTGAGCAGGCTTTTGTGGTGCTCACCTGCAAGCTCTGTCAGATATTGTTCCTGGGCGGCGTAATCGCCAGACTCCTTGGTTAAACCTTGCAGGCGGGTACGCACATCCTGATAACTGGCAACCGTGGTCGTGAGATTGGCCGCCTGACCCATTAGCTGAGCCACACCAATGTAGCCAACAACCGCGGTGGTCAGAGTTTTAACATCAACCGATGCCTGCCCAAGCTGCGCCGACATGCCCTTTGCGCTGTGCGTGGTTTTGTCCAGGGCCGCTGACGCACGAACACCAGAGCTGTCCGCTGTCGCCGCAAACTCCTGCACATCTTTTTTACTGACATTTAAGGTGCCGGCAAGCGGCCGGCCATCAGCGGTAAGAACGACTTTTAACGCGAGATTTTCTTGCATATTAACCACCCGGAATAAGCAATCAGGGTGGCACAAAGGCGGGCGTCAATCCTTTTGACGGGTACAAAAAAACCCGGATAACCGGGTTGTAAAATCAGCGTTTGCGCAACGCCTCCAGTGCGCCGCGCTCAATCCATTGCACCTGGCTAAGTCGTGCAGGCCGGTCAGCACCAGGAACCTGCTGCATATCCATCACAACAGCCAGCGCCTGATAATCAATTCCTAGCAGGCTGCCAGCCGGTGAGTATCGCCACTGCGTAGCACAACTTAAAAACAACTGCAGTGCTGGCCAGTTTTCTGGCAACACCAGGAATTCCGTTTCCCTGGTTGATTCCTGGCTGCGAATAGCCGCAGCGGTTTGCGGGTCTACCAATAAATCCAGATCAGCATCATCCATTTCAGGTGCCGGGCCTGCTGCCCAACACCTGCCGATATCCATCAGGTTTTGCTGAGGTTCTTTTTTACAATGGACTCGTTATAAGCGGCGACCATGGCGGTGCTGGCGGCCGGGTCTTTTTTCAGAGCATCCAGCAGTGCAGTACCAGACAGTGGCTCACCATCGGCGCCGCCAACTTCAATACCCTCAACGGCTACCAGTACATGATCCAGCAACCGGCCCTCACGCTTTTCATCATGAGGCAGGGTTTTAAATGTGGCCGTAAACGTACCAGACTGTTCTGCACCTTGCTCGTCATAAACAACCACGGTAACCGGGTATTTATAGGTGCGTTCGGTATTCAGCTTAAACATGTAACACTCTCCGGGTAGTGCGTATTTAACGCGTATTTATTAATTAAAGGGCGACCATTAATTAATGGAAGATCATATAAAATTCGTCATCGTTGGTGCCGGTTGCTTCAAACGTCAGCTGCTGAGCATCCGAACCTGCACGCTCCTGGTCGGCAATAGCTGTTACCCGTGGCGCAGGAATGGCGATAGAAATACGCTCGCCGGCTA
>Ga0210054_1003450_pt1 | contig 11864 bp, 16 predicted proteins | sample CryGeymeta201516_FD_185470 | JGI IMG/M metagenome (GOLD analysis project Ga0210054, IMG submission 185470) | Groundwater microbial communities from Crystal Geyser aquifers in Utah, USA - Crystal Geyser metaG 2015-16 (SPAdes) (version 2) | ecosystem: Environmental > Aquatic > Deep subsurface >...
GTTTTTAAAATTGGCAAGTGTGCACAAAACAACGTCAGGGCTGGCCGAGATGTCTTTGAAAATTGTGGTGACTATGACATTTGGACCGATACAGGTACGTGTTTTCTATATGTGTAGTATTCGCCATTTGCGCTATGCCATTTGTTCGTGGGTGCATGCTCTTACAACTCCACTTAATCGGTTGCATGCAACAAAATAAATAATGTAGGCTACGTTGCTGCAAGGTACGTGGCAGGGAAAGAACTACCGCAAGACAATATGCAATGTTATTACCCATTGATTGATGCCTTGGAAGAAACCTATACATCATATCCCAATGCTACATTCCTATTTGTTGTCCGAAATACCGATGCCTGGTTAGAAAGCATTCAAAGTTATCATGATGGCTTTATTATGGAGGTTTGGAAAAGATGCAAAACGCAAGGATTTCCGGGATTAGATGGTACATTGGAAGACTTTCGTGAGTTTTACGAATGGCACAAGGAAATGATTCGGACATTCGCAAGCGAGCACCCTTCCTTGACATATATAGAAGTAGATCTGGAATCTCCAGAGGCTGGAGAACATTTGCAGGAGCAAATCGGCATTGACGCGAGCTGTTGGGGACACCACAATCAACAGAAGTTCAAGAGAGCTTCCACAGAGAAACAGGAGGACTCTTCTGATACTGATGCCGTTGAAAAAACATCCTCTTGATGAGTTTTTAACAAAAAGATAGTCTCTTAAACATGCTCGCATCGGGGACAAAACGATATTTTCAATATAGTATGCGTAGAGATTTTGCTATTCTAAAGCTTTCTACAATGACATGGATAAACTATAATAGGTCGATGACAGCAATAACGACCAGAGAAATGCAGTATAACGATTTCGCGAACTTCTTGATCTTTCGTCAATGTCGAATATTCAAGGCACAATCTCTTTGCCCACATAAGTTTTCGAAGACAAGAAAAGGAAGGCACAAAAGATGGCTACGATGATCCAAACAAGATTCTCTTTCTCTAGCGATTGAACCTCGTCTTCAAGCCGACTCTTGGATACCAACGCTTTCACGTTGCTTTCCTCCAATCTGCTTTGCAGCTCGTCGATCAAAATTTTGTACCATTTAGATTGAAGCTCCAGTCTGTCAACGCTCGCTTTCCAAGCAGAAATAACAGCGAGTGACTCTTTCTCTTTCGTTTCCGCTTCCAGGACCTTTGTGTTCAAGTTTTTTATGCGGTCAACGGCATCATCTTTTTCCTTCGTCAGAAGAATTAATGCAGAGTTCCGGTCTTTCAACGTCTTGCGTTGCTGCTCCACGAGCGAGTCTTGTTTTTTCATCGAGGTTTTCACAATCGTTCTGGTTTTGCTAAGTTGATCTCCAATAATTTTCCAGTTGTCCAAGTTGTGATACTACAATAAAAAGAAGAAAGGAAAGACAGTGCATGAGTTGTGCCTGTGCAAGACATAGGCATGATAAGGGAAAAGAGTGAGACGTACTCCCGTCGCCGCCGAAACAATGGTTTCACCAAAGGACAAGATACTAGCAATGCTCTCACTGGTGCAAACAGGAGTCAAGGACACAAGACACGTTGTTTCGGACGCTGCCATGGACAAGTCTAGGATGGTTCGTAAAATGACCGAGTCCTGTTCATTGTCGATAACGATGGAGTCTTCTGTGTTGTTGCTGTTGTCTACAACGACAACAATGGTCCCATTCATGACTTGATCGCGCTGGCCGAAGCCGACCGAGTTTCCAAAACGATTGTTTTTCGCATCACTAGAAATTGGTTCATTAACTTTCTTTGCCGGCACAATGGCATTGGTCGGGCAGACAACCGACATCATAGACGCATGGTCAGTGCTGCTTGGTAGACACTGAAGAAATGGAGAGGCAATGGTGCTCTTGATACTGTCAGTGGTGATGGTGCCGACATCGGTGTTCGTCTTTCCGGCAACGGTTTCCAACGCAGAATCTTTGTCGGCCTTCGAGGAGGGATACACGCCATCGAGAACGATATCTTTCATGGTAGGAGGGTCCTCAATGAAAGGATCCTTCTCAGTTTCCTGTGAAAGTAATATCGGCGAGGTGAGAGAAGGATGCGATTGTAGAAGAACAACGCAAGAGGAGCGCGTAAAACAGTTGTACCTGATTGTAATCAAAGATCGGACTATCCACGGGAAGGAAATCATCCGTTGTCGGCACAACAGTATGCTTGTTGCGGTACTTTTTGAACTTGGATATGGAGACGAACTTTTTGGGAGCATTGAACAGAGTTTTAGCGATTCGCATCATCTTGAATTGTGCTTACTTTGGGGCGCTGCTGAAAGAAGAAGAAAATGAGGTTTGTCTCAAAGAGAGAGAGAGAGAGAAATTGGATAATGGCCGTTTTTAATTTTTCGGACGCAACAGTGCGAACGTAGGTCTAGCTACGAACGCAGCACCGGGCTACTACAGCGCATTACGTCATAGTGATTCCAGCTCCAACTTTTTTCTTCGTTGAGTAAACGTCTGTAGTTGTGAATGATAATTTGGCAGCAGATAAGTAAAATAGGTTGGTGTACTACTACTTCTTAGGTCCCCGTGGTAAATGATGAGAATATTTGTCCGACATCCAGTCAGGAACTTGCTCCCCATCATCGTCAAAAAACTCGTCGTCGTCATTACCGCCACCTTCATCGTCTTTTTCGACTTCGTATCCAAAACTGGCATCATCCTCTCCTATAATCGCTCTCTGGACACGCTGAGATTCTTGGATGTACGTGAGTGCTTTCTCTTCGAATGCCTTGGCAAGATCTGTGTTAAACCTTTGTTTGTAAGGATCTGGAAACATCATATCTTGTAATAACCAATTTCGATCATGGTCACCCTTTTTGAGCAGAAAAAGAAAACGATCGACGTCCTGTTCGTGCAACGGATTGGTTTCGTGTTCATCCAGTGACGACAGACAATCACTTTCCTGAAATAGATTTTCTCTTGCAAATTGGTGATAATATTCAGCTCTTAAGATTTTCGAAAGCGGGGTTGGTATCAATATTGATGTGCATTTTCGCAAAGGATTCGTCGCAAACACTGCAGGTAAGAATAAATTATTGCAAAAGATTCGTCCAGCAAAATAAATAAATTATGCGCACAGCATACACACACTTCTTTGTATTCCCACCCCACCCCAAAAAAGTAATACCTACCTGGACCGAAGTTCATCTTCTGGATCTACTGGTGGAACCATACTAAAGGTACCCATTCGTATATTTTCACTCTTTTGTGGTGAATTTTCCTCTTCCAGCCTTTGTTTCTCGCGCTGTTCGAATTCTTGCCTGTCAAATTCGTTTCCATGTCGGATCAAACGAACCGATCGCAGACAAAGACGGTAAAGAGACTTGGAAAGAAAGGCAGCTTCATCTCTAAGTTCCTTCTTGATAAATTTTTCTTTTTCCCGGAATTCTTTTATATCTTCCGAAGTCAAAGAAGAAATGGAGGCTTTGGAAGATTTGAATCGGTAATGACATATTGATGATGTTGGTCTTAGTGAGACACCTTTCGCCCTCGCAAGGCAGCTGATCTGCAGATTAACAATTCTTGGCACTTTCATAGCTGTATGTTTGCTTACAGAATTATTATCAACTTTTTATTCTATGTGATGAAAAATGAAATGGTGTACCAAGTATGATTCATCATAATTCATAATATGTGAGCACATTACTACTCTGGAGAGTTTGCTAGCATGTCTTCCTTTGTGAGCTCCAGAAACCACGACACAAGCTTTAACGAGTGTATATCTGACTTACTTTTTATCGAAAATACTACAGTACGAGTTATGTTGCCGTTGGTTTAATCCCTTCTAAACTACTGTTGGTGATTTAAATTGGTCTGCTTGGTTTGATATGAATACTACTTTTACTACTAAGGTAGGTCTAGTACATCATCATATTCCCACTTCGTTATTTTTCAATTGGTAAAGAATATTGTTTTCGGTAAATTGGAAGGTTAGGGATAAACGTCATTCCTACTAGAGTAATACCATAGCGTAGTACTAAAACATGATGACCACGACGGCCACATCATTCCCGTCAGATCCCTCCACGCCGTCAATTTTATCTTGCGTACATGAATCTGTACTTTTGGTATCTTTGTTGACGATTCTCACACTACTAGTAGTTTCTTGAATCATCAACGAGCAGCCTCGGCCTCGCATTTATTATTGGGTTTTGGGTTTTTTCAAGAATTTTTTTCTTGCAAAAATAAAATAAAATATTCGAGCAACAAAATTTGACCATGGAGGTATACAAAGAGACGATGCAACAAGTCGGAGAGGCCATTCTCAATTGGTCGGATCCCGAGAACAAATTTCGCGGTTTTACCGAGGTGAGCGAGATGAAAAGAAAGAAATAATAAAGTACAGCATGAAAAATGAAAAAGTATCACTCGAATTTATTCATTTGGGAAACAAACAGCAGTGATCTCTGGACGGACAACGTGCATTGTAGCAGAAGATTCTTTATTTCCATTCACTCATCTTTGTTGCTGCCTCTTTTGATATTATTTTGTCGCATTTTTTTATTTGAAAACAGGGATGGCCCTTGACGGATTTCACCACGGCCATCAGTATCGCTTTTGCATACCTCGGCTTTGTTCTTGTCGGATCGGCCATTATGAAGGCTGGAGTTCCTGCCATCGACCCCTATCCGATCAAATTTTTTTACAATGTTTCGCAAATTATGCTGTGCGCTTACATGACAATTGAAGGTGGATTGTTGGCCTACCGAAACGGATATACGTTGATGCCATGCAACAAATTCGACACGGAAAATGCACCCGTTGCCAATCTGTTGTGGTTGTTTTACGTGTCCAAGGCATGGGATTTCTGGGATACCATTTTCATTGTTTTGGGCAAAAAGTGGAGACAACTCTCGTTCTTGCACGTTTACCATCATTTTACCATTTTCCTGTTTTACTGGTTGAACTCGAATGTCCTTTATGATGGAGATATCTACCTGACCATTTCCCTCAATGGATTTATCCACACGGTCATGTACACTTATTATTTTATCTGTATGCACACCAGAGACCCCAAGACAGGAAAATCGCTTCCTATCTGGTGGAAGTCTTCCTTGACCATGATGCAAATGGTTCAATTTGTTACCATGATGTCTCAGGGAATTTACCTCTTGGCTGTGGATTGTCCACACTGTAGCAACCGCGTAACTGCCACCTACGTTGTGTATATTCTTTCCCTCTTTTATCTCTTTGCCCAATTCTTTGTTGCTTCCTACGTCAAGCCCAAGAAGGACAAAAAGAGCAAGAGTGCTTAAATTTTATAATTGCGACATAACATTAGCTAGAGTACTCATGCACGGAACCCAGCTTTCGAAATTTCTTTCTTATCTGGTAATGGCGGCGCAGGGAAAGGTAAAGAGGAGGAGAAGCTGACATGTTTCGCAGATAAGATCAATCGCATGTTCTGTTTGGCTATTATGTTCTGATGCTGCCCTACCAAATATCTCAACATTACATTTTTGCAATTATGGCCAACTATTGGTTCACTTTTGATTCGACATTCTAACAGCGTTTTCAAGGTTGAGTGTTCAGTACTCGGAGAAATTGTTTTCCATAAAACCTTAATCTTTCGCGAAGCAAGCAAATTCAGCGATGGCGGGTTGAAAGCTAAGCATCTATCCTTTGGGAAGTGACATGCACAACAAAGTTCAAAATTGTACTACATCTGTTGGTCTTTTCCTATCAATCTTTTAGTGTAATTAGTCACATATTTGCTAGCATTCTTGGATGGATATTCCTCCTCCTAGTTTATTTTCGTGTTGATGCTGTAGTAAAAGGAATCCAATGAACCATTACAACGGTCGAGCCACTTCCTGCAACAAGTAGCACGCCGCATTTATTAGGGCCTACGCTACCACCATTTTTTGTTTTGCTTTTCTAACCACCATCTTTTAGGGCCTGCCCAAGAGTTTCATTTGTCCACGTGCCGAGGCTTGTCCGAAGCGAGACATTTCCAACTTTTTGCGAAGATCCTCGGGAATCTCTGCCCCAACTGCCGTAGTGGCATTGCCAAGAAAACTCAAAAAGAAAAATGCCAGGATAGGACTCAAGTCAATTCCTCCAATGGGTGGAATGATTCCTCGAAAGAGATTCAAATAAGGATCGGTAACTTGGTACAGAGGCTGCAAAAAGCCAACACCTTGAGCCTGGGGGATCCAGGTCAACAAGATGCGTCCGGTCAAAATGATGTTGAAAATCGATAGAAAGTTGCTAAAGCCACCCACCGCAACTTGTTCGACAACACCGTAGCCAGGAATGGCCATGGCAGTTCCCTTCATGTAGCCAGCAACCGGAACACGCTGCACTTTACTGTTGGCTCCGTTGTAGGAGAAGTCCTTGCGGAAAGCAGCAGCAGTGGAAGCAGGATGTACCGATCGGCTGTTACAAGATTGTGGAAGGAAGACGGATCCAACAGCTCCATGAACAAGAGCCAAAAGGGCGACGAGGAAAGTACCTTGCGAACGCATGATATTGTTTTGTTTTGTGAGTTAAGTACGAGCAAGTGTGTTATTGTGTTGAGTGTAGAAGTGTATCATCGTCAGGTCGTCAGGCATCATCATCACGTACATCCAACAGGCTTTTAAAAAGTATCTACTCGCAGTACGAATTACACAGAAAATTATCTTGTGTCGACCACGTATGCGTCCAGATTTATTCACGAGTGTGACTGGTATCTTTTCTTCCGTCGCCACCGAGTCAGACTAGTCTACTACTCAGTAGCTACTAGTAGCTAGTAGACTATTCTACTCGAAATGTCATCATTATTTTTTACTTTTTTTATTTTTCGCGCTGCAGAAACCTTCCAAGCTTTTGCATATGCTAGAGTAGCGCATAGACTAACTACTTTATTCAGTTTATTCAGAGGGCTGCAACCTGCAACAATTGTTACTTATTACTGACTCCGAACAATACAAAGAATACCATCCTCTACAGCAATTTTATCAGACAGGATGCCCGAGCTTCCAGAAGTCGAACATTTCCGCCGCCTGCTTTTGCCCTTGTGCAGCCAAGATGAGATAATCGAGATCGAGCTCCTCGGACAGAATCACCAGAAGAAATTTCTAACTCCGCAACAGGCGAATCAGCTCAACAAGGAAAAACTCGTGTGTCAATCTATTGACCGTAGAGGCAAATTAATTTGCATGTCATTGGTGACAAAGTCATCGAAATCCAGAAAGAAAAACGAGTCGAGCTCGAAGGATCTGCCAAGACCAAGGTACCTCTATATTCACATGGGCATGACCGGTCGCATTACCACACCGGAACGGGTGCCTTGTTTTGGTCATATTGAATCTCGTTTGGAAGCTCCCGACGAGTATCCACCACGATTTTCTTACTTGCAATTTACTACGGCATCTGCATCGGCTTGTTTTTCGGATCCACGCAAATTTGGATACGTTGCTTTGGTTGAAAACCGCAACGAATTGGAGTCATTGGCTCCCGATGCCTTGGCAGAAGCTAACGATCTACCTCCTGATAGTTGGTGCAACTATTCAACTTGTATTAAATCGGTCATGTTGGATCAGAAAAAAGTTGTCGCTGGTATCGGTAATTGGGTTGCCGACGAAGTTTTGTATCAAGCCAAAATACATCCCCTGCAATCCTATTTGACCTTGGAAGAATCCCAGCGTGTCCAGACAACACTACAGCAAGTTTTAGAAACCGCCGTGACGACGTCCGATACAAGTTCACCCTATCCTGACCATTGGTTGTTTCATGTACGTTGGGGGAAGGGTAAAAAGACTGGTACACAAGATGCCAAAGGTAGAACGATCAAATTTATAGATGCGGCGGGTCGGACATCTGCCATTGTTCCTTCCATTCAAATACTGAGCAAGCAGGGACGAGGTCCTGTTGTTGTTGCTAAAGGCGGTGATAATGGTACAAAGAGTGGTGCTAGCAAAAAAAAGAAGCAGAAGCATATCATTGACGATTCCAAACCAGTCGCTGTCAAATCGGAAGCTTCCGTTGTTGAAGTGGTGGAATCGACTGTCATCAAGAAGGAATCCAAACGAAAAGGCAGAACCACTACTGTTGTCAAGACTTCCACAAAACGAATAAAACAAGAAGTCAAACAGGAGCCTGCCGATAGAAGAGGAGTCCGGAGAAGCATTCGGCTTTCAGCATAGTTTTACATAATATTTTGTTATTATCTTCCTGTTGATTTGTATCCTCCTTGACGGGTGTGGTCCAGTTTTGATCAACTCTGTCACCTTTTGGGGTGCCAATGGTTGCCCTCGGGTAACCTTGTGGCCCTGCGGGCGCCATAGTTGTGATCCCCGTAAATTAGACGTTCTAGTTTTTTTTAATCTTCCTGTTCATTTGAGACATGACCACATTCTTCTCTCAACCTGATTGGATTTCCCTTGACCATCTAGCTATTACTGCCATTGCCCTGTACGTTGCTAGAGATGGCGTTTTCTTGCTCTTCATGAAACTAAGAATGTTTTTGTTATGTGTATTTTTTGCGGCTTTTCAGATGCTCACTAATATGACATGGAAAATAAGAATTGCGTCGTAAGTCATTCAGTTTTAATGTACAAGTGCATATATCATACTTCGGCAGGATTAATAGTCGCTCCTGTTCATTCGCGATGCATCGCCTCTTGTATATATGCGTTGCTTTTCAATGACGTTTTTATGTTCCATATTGGCCGGCCCCAATATTTACGTGGACCCCCGTATTCATCTTGTTCTCCATATTGTGATTGATGAAATCAAGTGCACTCTTTTAAACATGAACTAAATGCTTGTATATGTCATGCCAATTTTTGTTCACGAAGACATCCGAGTCGTAATTTCCCTTCATTCCTTCAATCTGCAAGTGACGGTACCCCTTGGATTCTAGAAGAGTCCTCACCGCCATGTCTTTCATCATATTTTGATTCGATGCTTCTACCACGATCATACCAAATGCGACTTTTTCAAAATCGACCGTTTGCAGAGCTGTAAATTCGGCTCCTTCAATGTCCAGCGTCCAAAAGTCGAAGAAGGTGTTCGATCCTAGTCGTTCCTCGATAATCTTGCTCAGCGATCGACACTTGACCAATGTTCCTTGGTTGGGACTATTTCCCTTTAGCCATCTCCACCGGTGATACTCGGAAGCAAATTCCCAAAAAGCACCCGTTGCTCCGTATTTGCCCTCCATCCAATGAAGATCCGATTCTTCGGCACAAATTCCGGAATGGACCAAGGCCAGTTCATCGGGACGATTGATTTTTAATGTTTCAAAATTTGTTGGAGATGCCTCCAGCAACAGTCCCTTCTAACCCAATCCATGATGAAAGACGTACGAATTACTGTATTGTATACCATCCAAAGCGCCCATTTCCAAATATGTTCCGTTGCAGAGCTTGCCGAACCATCTCATGAGCATCTTATCTTCCTCAAACTGGGATTTGTACAAACTAGAATCAATGTTCTTTTGCTGACGAGGACATCCTGCTGCAGACGATATTGGATGCCAAGAACTTGTAGCAGTTGCAACAAGCTGACTGCTCACAATATTATTATCATGTGCACTACTACTGCCGGCAAAGGCTTGTTCCTCTTTTCGTGCACAAAAAAAATCGAATGCCATTTTGGTTTCCATCAAACCTAGATATACCATTGTCAAGCCAATCAAGGAGAAGATGTGGTAGTATTTTCTCCTTTCACTGTCTTTCTTGAAGGAGATAGGATGTGACTTTGGCATGATAGAGCGTAAGTATATTCTGTTTGTTTTTTGTTTAGTTTTGTCGGACAGTCAATGTTTTTGGAGCAATAGAAGGTTCGCTTCTTTCTAGTTTGTTGTTTGTTGTTTCTTCTTTATTCACACAAAGAATTTGCTTTAAGCAATCTGTACTCTAAAATAATCCACTGTACTCGAGTACTGCACATGATTTTTTGTGCAATTCATACTGTACAACGACATGATCGAATGAGGTGAGAGATACTTTTCTGTTTTTTTTTCTTCTCATTCAGCGATACTTTTAGACTACTGGAAGAACAGGTAGTAAAAAGCTGTAATTGAAAATCTCCTAATTACAATGTAGGAGACTTTTAAAAGTCTCCTATTTCTTTTTCATTAATCTCCTAAAACTCTCCTAAATATGGAGAAAAGCCCCTAGTACTGTTGACTAGACTCTCTTAATTAGAAAAAAAATTTAATGAAAAATAAAATCTCTTAATTCTTCTAGTTAACATCTGGCTTAACAAAAAAAACTCTCCTAATTGAAAAAAATCTCCTTATTCAAAAAACTCTCCTAATGTCTCATAAAGTCTCCTAATTAAACTCTCCTTTTAATCTTATAAATATTTTTCTAAACTCTCCAACAGTAATTGAAAACTGGAGAATGGCCTCAAACACTAGCTACTCCAAGTAGTCAGTACCGGCTCTTCCTGTTGCTGCTGGCTTCTTCTTGCGATCAATTACACTGTTCTTATTTTAGCGATGAACCAACAGCTACCAGGTACCTGGTACCTGGTACCAGGTACCAGGGTACCATACTCTCTCACCATCAACGGCGGGACAATTTTTTTAGAGTCTGAGAGGAACTGTGCGTTTTGTTTTTTCGTTTCCACGTTCCCAACTACTAGCTAGTAGGGTCTAGTACTACTAGCTACTACTAGTAGTTACTACTTAGCTAGCTAGCTACTCAGTAGTAGACTACTCTACTAGAGTAGTAGTAGTAGTAGGTACTCTATTATTATTTGCTCTAGCCACCTACTAGTAGATACTAGCTAGAACGAGTGGTAGTAGGGTCTGCTACTACTGCTAGCTACTAGCAGTTGAGCATTCATCGGTCAGTGTATTATTATTTATTTTGTTATTCTTTTCTCTTCATTTCCAAATAGAAGACACTTGACATTTTACAACGAAAAACATGATTGGCACAGCGTACCCTGTCGTTTAAGTAGCTACTGGGGAGGGGATCAAGAAGAAGGAGAGACAAAGAGGAATTTTATCGTTGTCGATCCGTCTACCCTGCAACTGTCTCTCACGTGTGGACTGTGGAGATAGTGAGGAGGAACAAGATATGAAACTGTTCGACGTGCTCGAGGCAAATGACCCTTCGTCTCCTTGTGCAATCTATCACCAGACACACTCTGATGATGAAAGCGAGAATCGAATAGCGCTGACGCTGACGTATCAATCTGCCAAGAACGTGCTTCTGCAACACGAGGAGATCATTCGGACCAAAGTGAAGGACGTAGTTACCAACAACAGCACCAACACCAAAACCAACAACAGCAATCAGCAGGAAGTCGTTATCGCCATACTGGCCGATAATTCTGTAGATCTCTTGTTGGTGATCTTGGCATGTACGCGTCTGAATCGTGTTCTTCCTGTCTTGCTCAATACGCGATGGACGCATCAAGAAATAGTCCAAGCTTTGCTATCGCAAAATCGACGAGATCAAACCATTTTCATGTACGATGACAGCAATAGCAATAGCAATAGCAATGGCGCCGCTTCCGAATATGGTCAACGAATTGTCCAGGCAGCGGCTTTGTTACGAGAAAATCATTCTGGAATATCCATTATGCGTCTTTCCATGTTGACACGGACCCATCGAACCATACCAACATCATTGTCATCCACAGGAGTGCCGTCGCAGAATGACAACAGCAACAAAAAGAACAGATATCTGCCAAACAGTACAAAACAACAAGGTGATGACGATACGGCTTTGGTATTGTTTACGTCTGGTACTACCAGTGGATCGAAAGGTGTCTTGCTGAGTCATGGTGCCTTGTACATTCAAGCCTGGGCCAAGCTCCAACCTCCCTGTGCCTACGATACGCACACTCGGATGCTTGCTACGACTGTTCCTTTCTTTCACGT
>Ga0210054_1003459_pt1 | contig 11847 bp, 9 predicted proteins | sample CryGeymeta201516_FD_185470 | JGI IMG/M metagenome (GOLD analysis project Ga0210054, IMG submission 185470) | Groundwater microbial communities from Crystal Geyser aquifers in Utah, USA - Crystal Geyser metaG 2015-16 (SPAdes) (version 2) | ecosystem: Environmental > Aquatic > Deep subsurface >...
GTTCCTGCTGGTGGTGCACAGTTCGACGTGACGCGAAATTTAGGAGTTTTCGGAGAAGCTGCTGCTGGTGCTGGTGCTGGTTTCTTGACCGATGTCGTTTTTATCTTGTTCGTCGATGGTTTTAAAGTGGCCGTTGAAGAAGCCTCCTTTGTGCTTTCGCCGTGTTTTTGGTAGGTTTCCAATCCCAATTTCAAATCTCGCACGACGTGTTCCAATATGTTAGTGGGAACGGCCAGAGTGACGGCTTTTCCCTGTACAGCCTTGGCTTTGAGTTTTACGATGCTGTGCAGATTTTGACCTGATTTGTCTTTCTCTTGTGTTTGTGAAATGTCCACGCGCTCAATTGCGGCCCATCTCCAAGATCGAGCCACAACCACTGGCTTGCTGTGTTCAGTTTGATGTGATGATGATGATGATGTTGTGTTGGGACGGAAAATGACCCTATCTGAGGTAAGTACTAAAGTCCCACTTTTACCCGAGAATGTGACATTTGAATGTGTAGCATTCGTCAAAGCTGGCTTTGTTTTCGATGACGAAGATTGCATCGTTGCTTGTACAAATATGTTATGAGAAAGACAATACTAGACTATTACCAGGTATTACCTGGTAATCTATTAGTAGTAGCACTTGTATTAGGAAGTACTACTAGCTAGCTAGTCTACTACGGTAAGTAGCTAGTACGTAGCAAGATGTGTGTGACTTCTGTGATCTGTTTTGGCAAGAAAGAAAGTCTCTGGGCAAGACCCAGTTCACCGATCTTCCCACTTCAGCATGCTCATCATCGCCGGCACAGCTTTCTACCAGGTACGTGCAACCTTTTACGGCTACGTGAATGCACTGATTTCACCCCAACTCTAAACAAAATACTAAAAAAAACTCAAGTAAATCACGAGCGCGGTTCAGCTCAGCAATCCTGCCAAAGGTGCAGTCCCACTTTTTTCGACACAGTGGTACCCCCCCTCCTGGTGGTTGAAAAAAAAAATGATCAATAAGGCCTAATGTACTACTTTTATGTCAGCAGCCAGTACCAGGGTACCAGGTACCTGGTACCTGGTACTACTAAGTCGTATTACTTTTTTTTATTAATGGTAATAGTAGTATGCTTAGTCGCGTAGTAGTCTACAGTTACATGTACCAGTTACCTGGTACCATACCAGTAGCTAGGAGTAGTAGAGATCTAGTAACAGTAGTTACAGTACCTGTTAAAAATGACTTCAAAAGACTTGTTCTCTGTCTGAATTTCAGTCGTCTTTTTCGACGAATGATGTTTCCACATTATTACCTGGTAAGCACCACTTACTACCAGGTAGTTACAGGTTTTGGATGGGTGGATTTACTGGCCACTCATAGGTACCATTCTTGTTACTGATGCCTACTGGTACCTGTTACCACGTACTACTACAGTAGTAGCTAGTAGTATTGAAAGACCTCCTGAATACTACTATGGTACCAGGTAGTATCTTTCTCATTGATCCAGTCGTTGCTGATACCCGCCGTAGTACTACTACCAGTACTACGTACTCTACTGCCGAAACTTTCATGATGATCCAGTCTGCTGCTCGGTTAGTACCGGTACTACTGTACAGTAGCACAGTACCAGGTAGGTACCAGGTACCTGGTACATTCCGGCAACTACGAAGGTCGTTATGGCAATCCAACATCTGTTGAAAAAATAGGTATCACACCATTTGAGGAACGCAACATTTGAATACTACAGTAGCTACTACTGAGTAGCTAGTAGTACTACTAGTAGGTACTACCGGTAGTCGACTAGTACAGCACAACTGCTACTCCGACGTTCCACCTCCAGAAGGAAGGATTCAGAGCAGCGGACACACCAGCAGCGCTGTAGAGTAGTAGTACTCAACAGCAATAGCATAATTTTACTCCCGTTTTAATACGGTCAATGACAATTGACAATTATTGACCATGAGGTGTCGCGAAACGGAAACCTACCAAGGCATTTGTTATAATGATACCAAGGGATCTCTTATTGTCACAAGGGATAGATTAACCTTCTGGCCATACAAGGACGACGAGGATATCGAAGTGGAAGACTTTGATGACGCTGATTTCCCCATGGGTGTCTTTCTTGGTTCTGGTAGTACCTCGTGGCTCTGGAGGGCCATGGATCACGCAAAACAAGTGGATGCCGTCGCCCCTGATGTTGTTGTAGGGAAAGATTCGCCACGCTTCACATGGAGTCAACCCAAAACGATGCTGCAATTCCACGTGTACAAGTCCAACAAAGTTTACCAAGTATCTTTGAGCCTTCCCGAGAGCTCTGCCAAACGATTGCTACGGGAAATGGAACATCGAATGAGCAAATATGCGGACGTACCTACCACCGGAACTGTACCTGCCAGACGCAGGAGGCTAACCGAATTTACAGCAAGTCAAACGGGCGGGGCACTCTTGGATCTGCGAGAATGCGAACCGCGGAAAGGTGTGATGAAGATGAAGTCCGCTTGTCATTATCATGACTGGCCGCATTTCGAAGCAGCAGTCGAAGCTGGACGAGCAGCTGCCTCGGAGGGTCGGTGCAGTGATTCACCAAAAGCTAGGCCACGAGGAATACCGCGACGAGAGACACAGATTCAGAGTTCCTTTTTAATACCTACGAGTAGATCCCAGCATCATCAGAGATCGGTACCGCACGAAGAAGAACAGGAACAGGAACAGGACAGTAGTGAAGAATGGGGTAGTAAACACAAACAAAAGCAACAGTTAAATTGCCAAGAAGAATCACATGCACATCCTGTGAGTACCCAAACCAGCGCGACAAGTGAAGATGCCTTTAGCACAATAACAACATCGGAACATCGTCGAGCTAGTAGTAGTCATTTAGATGAATCGCCTTGTTGTCCTGTCACAGACGCTGCGCCGTCCAAAATCACGTTCAGGGATTCATCGCCACCTCCTCGGAAGACCAGGTGCTCGGAAACAACAAAACCCGGCGCTCGACGATCTGGTGTGCCTTCGGGTCGACCGACCAAGCAACGTCCTCTATTTGATTTTCTTCGGCAACCAGCTCACAATCCTCCCATGTTTCTTCACAAGAAGAAGAAAGCTATTCAGGAAAACAAAGACAAGCGTCAACAACAAAAGTCGTACATGGCAGAACACTCTCACAAGAGTAGTAGTAGTCACAAGCGGTATAGTTTTATTGGCGCAGTCTGGTTGGCAAGTTCAAATTACTACGCCACCAAAATCATGGGTGATTCGTCCTCCAATGATCCAACGGAAGACACAGCTGCAGAAGACAATAACTTTGCCTAGTAGAATGCCGCGTATCGATACACAAAAATCGTGCGGTCTCGTGTTGTTCGTCAGCCAATTTTTTTGTTCAAAAGTTGATTGTTAAAAAATTAAAACATTTGTTCAAACAGCACTTTGTGTTTTGTAGTCAAAGTCTTATGGAGTTGCACAAGCCAAAACGAAGTCGCCAGCACAAGAGTTGTCGTTGCTATTTGAGATGGTATCGTCTCAAGGAAGGCATTCAAATTTCATTTAAAAACCACGAAGAATACTCGTCCTTTCGTAAATCGTTGAGATAGCTTAAAGCAAAGGTTGCAACATCATGGGCTGCTGACGTAAGTACATAAATATATAAGATCATCAAAGGCTCCTTCAAGGGTCGGTTCTTGGCTGGGCTCGCTACAAGAAGAACAGTGTGGTGGACGACATCTCTTATTTGAATCTCTTCCTCGCCTTCAATAATTCCACTGCATTGATCAGTGGCCAGCTTCCATGTGCTTCTGTTCTTGCCGTTTGCCTGAGTTTTCTTCAATCCAAATCAATCGGCTGAACCACACGACAGTGATCTACCAAACTCATGCGAGGAAATTTTTCTCTCATGACAGCTTGACCTAATGCCAGTGTCTTGACTTGTCCATCTTGGTATCCCGTGTACAATTGATCCATAATGTTCATGCTGGAATGATCTAGTGTTGCAAAAGGTCGACTATTTTCTTGATCTAACCGTTGGTTGTTTCCGAGGTTGACAAAGACTTGCATCGTCGCAGGATTGCCTCCTGCAAACGATAGTGTTCCCCGGACATTGGACAGAGTCTTACCGTGAACGGCATCCTTGGTACTGGATGGTTTGTTGTTCACAAGCGATGATAGGACCTGATTTTCCGTTCCCGCGGTACGAACACCCCACTGCGCTACAAATCCTTTCAGTACTCGAAAAATAAAGACATTATCAAAATGATGTGCCATTACCAAATCTATAAATACTTTGGATGCAACCGGTGATAGATCATGACGTACTGTAATAAGAATGGATCCATTAGCACCAGCATTGTCGTCGGTAGTTCTTACTGTTGTTGCTGATGCAGATAATGATGATGGTGTCGAAATGAGGCATTTGACCACAGAGATATCAGCAACAGCATTGATATTGGTTTGTTCTTGCAGTGAATCGGTTGTCTTGGTACCAACAACTTCCGAATGGCGAACATAGTCTTGTTGTTGCGATATTATCACATTGGTATTTGGTTGTGCATTAGCTTGGTGGTATTGCTGTGAACTGACCCCATTCATGATGGAAAAATCGGTGAAAATGGACCAACCCGTCAACAACAGGATCAGAAGTAGCGAACCACCCGATAACAACCAGCTCGCAATAGTGATGTCTAATTTTGTTTTTGAAGCCACACTTAATTGACCGCGGCGACGGTTGACTCCTTCCATGCTTTCTTTCGGACTGTACTTTGATGATTGCCTTTATTATACCATCGCAAGGGCGTGATTTTGTGGTGTGGTGTGGTCTGAGCAGCGAGAAGAAGAAAAGAACAACTCGACTAGTAGTCTACTACGTAGACTAGACTAGGTCTACTCCAGTAAAAATAAACCATGGTGTTGTTTTCAATTTTCGATAATCTAATCCTTAGCCCTACTGAGGGAACGATTTTTGGGAACAACCAACTGAATTTCCCGTACCAACGTTGTCCTGTCCGTCATGACCAACAGTCTCATCAAGAAGTGATTCCGGCGCAGGAAAGATGCGTATGATCACATCATACTGTCTGGGCATAGTATATTCCCGAGGGCATAGCAAGAATATTGGAAAGTGTAGGCTCACTGGAGAGGACGACTTGCCAATCCTAGGCAGACCTCGTTACATCAAAACTAAAGTTACTACTCGATGATAATCGAATCCTTCTTGCGTCGCGTCTCTAAAATGATAATAGACGAATTACTTTTTATTCGCGCAGAAAAAGAAAAGCATGGACACATGCAGGACATACACACTTTATTCCACATGAGTAGGAATGTCAGCTGTGGAAGCAGGAGCTTTCTCGGTATCAGCTTTGTCATCAAAGGAAGCGCCCGTGGCTGGCTCAGTCGCGGTAGGCGATACTGGAGCTTCTTCGACAGTCATTTCCACCACACCTGTCGCATTGACAGTACCAGCTGCCTGCTCTTCATTTCTCGATGCTAGGTATTTCTTTACGCTTGTTGAGACCATGAAAAGACTCATGATAAAGGCAGCCCAGACACCAAAGTAGAGATTGCCTACTCCATCTCCAGGAGACACGTCACCAAAAGTAACAAACGCTACACCGATTGTCCAGGCTAAAAACACAACACCAGACACAGCCCCATGAATTAAATTTGTCATTTTGAACGACAGCAAGCAGCAAGTCCCTGTCACTACAGCACTGATGGCTCCTAGTGAGATAGAAAACTTGAGGCGTTTGCAGTATCCGCTTTCTTGATCGTCCGGGTCGTTTTGACAGTCATAGTCGACGCCTTCGAGATCGCTGCCTTTAAAAAATGTTTGTAAGGACGACGCGAGTGCTACCACGCTAGCGACACTAATACCAGCCCAGTATCCTGCTCCATTTTCAAACACCATCGTAGCTGCATTGACTTCGTGTCCGTATCCCACAAGAAGTGCCACCACCAGGCTTAAACTCAACCAGCTGAAAAAGTACAAGTTAGGATTCAAAATATCACCAGACGCGTTCACAGCTAGTGAATTATTAGTGTCCATCATGACAATCAGACCGCCGACCCAAAAGCCAAGGTTCGTAAACAGCTGTTTGGTGAAGAATTTTGTAATTGAGAGGGCGCGCACCAGGTTCAGTCGGATAAGTTAGAATGAAAAAAAATCCGAACAAGCATACTACGAACACATTCTATTCGATATACGCGTACCAAGAGACCCTCTAGAGGCATGCCCACAAAATTATCGCGCATGACAATGTGTGCCATACAACCAATACAACTCAAAAGGAGTGACATGACCGTAGCGCTTAGGACCCACTTTTCCTCTACCAGCCACGTCTTAGTTTCTGTGCAGTGCGCAATCAAGCTGACAGCCGAAAATATTGTCAGTGCGTACCAGAGAGAAAAACGAGACGGACAATTCGCCTTTGTGATAATGGCAGATTCAGCACAGCGAGGTGATGCAACATCAGCATTCGTTTTCACGGCAGTGGCAGCGGCATCATTCGGAGAGTCAACAACAGGTGTATCCTTGTCGCTGACGTGATCAGGATTCGTAATGAGGTTTGCGTTTGGAGCTTCGTCATCCATGGTGTCCTTTGTTTTAGTTTCTCGTCTTGTGTTTTCGTTGAGAAAATCAAATATTATGGTCACGAAAGAACGGCAAAAAGAAAAACGAGTTCCTCAACGCTTTCAGCTTTCGTCAACTGGTCAATTTTCAAAGATTTTGGCGGTCCAAATCGAGACATCGCGGCGGGAAAATATCGCACAGAAAGTGACTACTGTAATTGATGTTCTGTGTCTTTACTTTTATGTTTAAAGCGCGGACTTGCTTTTAGAACTATCCGTCGCACCTCCAGGGTAGACTAGTTAAGTGCAGTTAAGTGCATAGCGAATGTTCCGCAAAGAAAGAAAGTGGACTGAGATGACAAGAGTGGAAATAATTGTGCGATCTGGCCTTCTATCCGCGAATTTGAGTCTTGCGGGATCCAAATCATCAAGAGCTCTCCATTCATTTTTCAACCTCAGTCCTCATTTATTTTAATTCTTCATTCTCCCAATCCACATCTTTGTTTATCTACAAAAGAAGGCAAGACCATGGGAAAGAAAACGCGGCGCAATAACAAACGCCCCAAAGGGCAAAACAAAACCAAGGCAGCACCGTACCAGAATGATCCATCATTAAAGAGCAACAGTCAAGATCCAGCCGTATTGCAACGCATTCGTCATGCGGATCCTCGGACGCGTCATGCCGCTCTTGCAGCGGTGGCCAATTCGCTGCTAGACGTATCGTCGTTAAAATTGCCTCCACAAGTAACGGCTCCATTATTGCAGGCAATTCGAGAACGATTGTTGGATGCCGATTTGGATGTTTGTCAGGTAGCGGCGGGGTGTTTGGCAAATTGTGTAACAATTTTGGCCGCAGAAACTGATTCTACTACCAAAGGTAGTATGGCACCACCCACGATACTGAAAAGGTTAGAAGAACTGGAGACATTGTCGGCAGGATGGATTATTGTGTTGGTAGGGCGATTGCAACAATGTTACGCACAGTTTGTGCTGTTGTTGAATGAAAATACTGGCAGTAAAACAACTCAACAACAAAAGAAGCAACAGAAGCAGTGGTTGGCTTTAGCTGTTCAATGTTGGAGAGCCCTTTGTGTCTTGGTCGAAACCAATCCTAAGGCCGTGGGACGACTGACGTCGATTGTGGATCCTACGCCACGACAAGACTTCCATCAGGTGCTGTTGGAGTGGTTACAGCACTCGCAGGCTTGTTGGAGTTCTTCAACTGCAGCTGCTAGCGCAAGTGCAACTGACAGTGCTAACAAAAAAGTGCACAGCGAAAATAGCGATGGAGAGGCATGCCGGCCTCTTCATCGGCAGATCATGACGTTAGCTACCAGAACCTTACATTCAGCTTGGGATGACAACATCGAACTCTTGAAACCTTGGAAAGAAGAGTGTCCCGATGCTTTCAGCCGGGCCTTGGGACTGTTGCAGGCGTCTATACAAGACCAATCATTACCTGTAGAAGTGCCTTTACACGCAACGGGAGCCATTTTGGCGGCTCGATCCATCTTGCCTACCCAGCAAGCGATCATTGTTGTCCGGGAAACGGTCTTGCCTCAATTGGAGTCGCGACTGCATTTTTCGTGGGATACAGCTCAAACTCTATTATCGGCGTACCACGCCGCTGCAACAAAATACGGAGAGGAAGAAGCCGACGAAGCGGTGGAACGAGATATTATTCGAAAGGTTGCGGATCGCAAAGAGTCGTCGCGAGATATTGCCCGACGACAAAAGGAACGAAAAGAAGCTCAGAGACAAGCTGCTGACAAGAATGAACTCATGGAAGAAGATACCAAGCCATCGCCGGTGGTAGAACAAGATGACTCTGCTCAAATGGAACAAGATCAAAAAGAAGAAGTCGAAACGAGAGAAGCACTGGAACGGGCCCGTCAAGCCTGGAATGATTTTTTGTTGCCCTTGCAATTGTCACTGGAATTGCTTGCAAACATTACTAGTCAGGGTGGTAGCGATTTTCCACAAGATGAAGATGATGTTGACGAAATGAGAATGGATCAAGATGACTGGGGTCCCGAACAAGAAGCTCAGTGGATGCAAGAGCAAAAGCAGCAACAAGAACGACTCGAAAAACAGCGCTCGAAAGATGAAGTCTTTCAAAAGGCCATCGTTGAGAGTGCCCTTCCGACAAAACTTGAGGATCTTTTTCGGCATGTCTATAAAGTACCAATCGTGACTGCAATATTGTTTCCCGAACAATCTCAACAGGATTTGGAAGATTTGCAGTCCAAGGTCGTGGCGTGCCTGGGCAACTGCTGGGAGAATATTTCCTTTTGGCCACTCCAGCTATCGTGGGCCGAGCTGCAACAAGCAGCCACAACTGCGACCGGCGCTGGTAAAGAAGGCCTTGCGAGTGCCATGGTGATTGCATTGAAAACACGACCGTCATTGCGGAAGGAATGGCAGCCAGAGCACTTGGCGTTTTGGTTGCGTCAAGTTGGCAACAGCACCCCAGAGAATTCCGCGAAAGAAAAACTTCCTGTTTGTAGGAGTGATCTCTCGATTCGGCGAGATGCTATTTCCATGTTGGCCATCTTGTGCAGTCAAGAGCCTCATCCACCAGAGGTAAATCGACAAGTATCTTCTACGCTGTTGTCAGCCTTGACCAATCCATCCGAGTCACTCTTGATTCAGACGGAAGTATTGAGTGCGTTCATGGACATGTACGGAAATGACGAAGATGATGGTATCTGCCATCAAACTGTCTTTGAATCAATGCAAATATTGAGTCATTTCCAACGATGCATTCCTACAATAAAGTCTAAGATCAAGGCAGAAGAACGTAAATTGAATCAAGGATCGCAAAGTGAAGATGGCGCTGATCGATTGGAGTTGGAGCAGTGGAAAGAGACTGTTCTGAATGGATCTCGCTTTGTTCAGTACAAGAAGGGCCAGCTGTAGTAAAAATGTGCTAAAAACTAGAATTTTACCGAATTTGCACTGGTCGTCTATTCGTCTTCTCTTTCCGTTATTTCTTACGGACATCTATTAGCAGTGCCACAGAAAACTGCCCGCCGCCACGAGTGAGCTGAGTTCAAACCTCCCCTCCCTCTCGCCAAAGGAGAATGCAGTCTTCCAACAGGATTTCGTTGCTCGTGGCTTGAACGCCGATTCTGATCAAGACATTGTCCCACTGATTTGGTATGCCGTGGAGCGCACTTCTCTCTACCTTGCTGGTTTTGTTGTGGCGCGCGTCCTCTCGAAGTTCCAACCAAAGAATGAAACTTCCAAGAGCAAATGTGCGAACAACAAGAAGAATCCAAAGATCGTTTGGTGTCAACAACACATACGTGTAGTACTAGTCAAGCAGTAGACTACTAGTAGTAGGTAGGTAGGAGGACACTATCTACTACTAGTAGACCGCCTCCTCCGATACAATAACATACATAGCATTTCCAATACGAAGCGCATTCATCGATCTGCTTACCGGTACTGGATTCAGATCTGTGATAATTCTATTTTAGAGCGAAGGATCCAAGAAGTTTAAAAACACCTGACGGGTTAAGATACAGAACATTTTAGCCACCTCAACCCTCAACATGTCTTTCCTGTCAAATGTGCTGCTGATCCTGACGGTGCTTTTGAAGACCACAGAAGCCGCCAAGTTTTCGGTGCAAGGTCCTGTCTTGACTGTCACTTTAAAAGATCCTCAACCAAGCCATCCATTGGAATTTGACCGTGATGCTACCGTAGCTGAAGCCTTCGCAGCGACAAAGCAGGAGGAAAGTGGCAATAAATGGGTTGACCTGTCATCCCTTCGACCTACATTGTTTTGGTCCCTCCAGTGCAATTCGCCTCCTCTGCCCAATTGGCTACCATCTTGGACTTCGGCCCGCACTAATGTAGGCTATCGCTACGACGAGCTCAAGAGATTGCCAACCTTTGTCGAAGCCGATCTTCAGTTTCGGTCGGAAAAATTAAACACAGAGCTACAAGTCCAACCGTCCTATGAAGTTAAGAATAGACGTACCAATCTGCTGCTGCAAGCGTCTCACGGGGCATCCTATTTCCTGGCTCGATTTTCGATCCAAAATAGCGACAGAAGTAGTGGACAGAGAGTACGGTATGTTGACGAAGATGAAGACTCCGAGTATGCTTCGTCCTCTTTGGTTCCAAAGCGCAGCCGAGGTTTGGAATTCTTGAGGGCCTCCTATAATCTCGCCTTTCCAGCAGGATCTTCTCTCGGCAACATTCGTATTACTCCTAGTTTGGACCTAACCAAGCAGGAACCGGCGTGTGTTTTGGAGGGTACAACTGGAGGATCGGGCCGTACCAAGGCAATTTTGAACCTCAACTACGGGAATCCAACATTAGCAGTGGTCCATGCCCTCGACGAACGCAATACCATATCCCCCGAAATAAGTTTGTACAATGCCAAAATCTTGTACCAATGGAAGGTTCTGTTGCGCAATGGGGCTTCAATTCGAACCCGCGTAGATCCTACAGCGGCTATTGATGTGACATGGACAGATACCAGCGCGGCCGATGGAGGACGATGGGTGACCGACTTTCGTTTGCCTCTGGAAGGGACGACGCTGCAGGCCTTGGCTTCGGATGTTCGTGTGCGACGGCAGTTTAATTTCTAATAAACCTTGCGTTTGGTAATTAATGAACGGACCGGTATTCGTCCATGACACGGTACACTTTGTGGCGGGGAAAAGTCGGAACCTACTACTCGGATGGGAACATTATTATTATTTTAACTCCTCGTGGCGCGGTCTGGTTTTGTGCCAGTTACTCTAAGCATTTACTGTAGATGCGAATGCACGAGGTTCCGCTTCCTCATCAGGAACAAGCAACGTCAGTTCTGCTGCACACTGCTTGCGAGTCTCTAACCCAAGAAAAGAACACCATACTGATCTGACTAGTCTACTCCTCGTACTGGGTAGACTACTCTCAGGATTTTAGGCGGGGGGCACTTCCATACTTGTCGCTTCCACCCTGTCATCCAGTGTTTCACAACCACGAACCTACTAGTAGTAGCTAGATCTATTAGTACTCCCCACAGGTGGTACCTGGTAGCTAGTCTACTAGTAGTATGGTAGTAGTCTAGTAAAAGTAGGAAAAGCATCTCCCAATCATTTCCAAACCATAATAATACAGTAATATTATATTATTATTGTGGTTCTAGCTCGTGCTCTTCAGCTGACCCACCATCCGTGATATGACAGCCGACAAAGTCAAAGATAACGAAAGGGAGGAACCCTTGCTTCGATTACTTTTACAGACAGTTGACGGAGCTTTTCCCTATTTGACTCCTCATCTGCTACAAAAATGTTTTCCTGCCGAAAAAGTCCAGGA
>Ga0210054_1003495_pt1 | contig 11786 bp, 9 predicted proteins | sample CryGeymeta201516_FD_185470 | JGI IMG/M metagenome (GOLD analysis project Ga0210054, IMG submission 185470) | Groundwater microbial communities from Crystal Geyser aquifers in Utah, USA - Crystal Geyser metaG 2015-16 (SPAdes) (version 2) | ecosystem: Environmental > Aquatic > Deep subsurface >...
CGGCCTGATGAATCCAAAACCCGGAGGGCCGCAGGTTTATGTGGTCATTGACAACCGCACCAAAGGAACTTTGACCTTTTCTCTCTATCTGAATGAAACACCGTTCGCATGTGGATTCGTCCGTGGTGTATCTTCCATCGGATCCAGAAGCAGCTTGGGCGTCACCATCCCTGAGGGTTGCTATTGGCCATCTGCCTATGTAAACGACCCCAAGAAACCCGCATCACTCTCAGGTCCCCAGGCTTGCATCCACGGCAATGATAAGATCACCATAATCGTGGATTACCAGGGTATGAAATGGGTTTCCCCGTAAACCGGCGCATCTACCGACATCCAGTAACAATCAATCAGCCCGGCTCGTAACGAGTCGGGCTGAATCTTTAAGACCTGACATGTCTTACTCGCGCCCTGCTTAACCAAGGCGATTGTGCGGACGCGGGTCGCGGTTAATCGGGGTTCTGTGGAGACATGTCAGGTCTCCTCCATTACTCCGAAACCCTCTGAATGTTGGCTCCCAAGCCGCGCAATTTCTCGTCCACGCGCTCGTAGCCGCGGTCAATCTGGCTGACGTTGCGGATGGTGGAGGTTCCGTCCGCGGCCAGGGCGGCCAGCAGGAGCGCCATGCCGGCGCGGATGTCGGGGCTTTCCAGGTTCTCGCTGATAAGTTGGCTGGGGCCCTGCACGAGACAGCGGTACGGGTCGCACAGGATGATGCGCGCGCCCATGCCCACCAGTTTGTCGGTGAAGTACATGCGCCCGGAATACATCCAGTCATGGAAGAGCACGGATCCCGCGGCTTGCGTGGCAACCGTGATGGCGATGCTCATCAGGTCGGTCGGGAAGGCCGGCCAGACGTTGGTTTTGATCTCGGGGATGACCCCGCCCAAATCGGGGACAACCGCCAGGGACTGGTCCGGCGGGACGATCAAATCGTCGCCCTCTACCTGCCAGGTCACGCCCAACCTGCGGAAGACTTGCGCGACCATTTCGAGGTAACGCACGCCCGCGTCCCGGATGCGAATCCCGCCGCGCGTCACCGCCGCCGCGCCGACCAGGCTGACAACCTCCAGGTAATCGGGACCCACCGAAAACTCGCCGCCGTGGAGTTGATCCACGCCTTCGATATGCAGGGTGTTCGAGCCGATGTTCTCGATGCGCGCGCCCAGGCGGTTCAGGAAGCGGCACAATTCCTGAATGTGCGGCTCGGAGGCCGCGTTGCGAATGACCGTGATGCCTTTTGCGCGCACCGCGGCCATGATGGTATTTTCGGTGGCGGTCACGCTGGCCTCATCCATCAAAATGTCCGCGCCCTTCAGCGCTTTCGCTTGGAACTCCAGCGTGCGGCCATAGTTCACCTGCGCGCCCAGAGTCTGCAAGGCCAGGATGTGCGTGTCCAGCCTGCGCCGCCCGATGACATCCCCGCCGGGCGGGGAAAGCCGCAGTTCACCCGAGCGCGCGATCATCGGCCCGGCGAGCAGGATGGAGGCGCGAATGTTGCGGCAAAGGCCGGGGTCCAGGTCGGCCGGCCGGACCGTCCGCGCAGTGACGCGCCAGGAGTCCTCGCCCAAATCCTCCACTTGCACGCCCAGGCTTTCGACCAGGCGCCGCATGTCGCTCACGTCCCGAATACGCGGCAGGTTGTGAAGCACGACCGGTTCCTCGGTCAACAGGCAGGCGGCCAGCAAAGGCAAGGCGGCATTCTTATTTCCACTTGGCGTAACCTCCCCCCGCAGGGGAATACCGCCTTCGATGACAAATTTTTCCATGGGTTCTCCTGTGAGATCCCTGCCATTCTAAGGCAGTTTGACGGTTTCGCCAAGCGCATTACGGTTCTCCCGTTTTTAACGGGAAAAACCTTTTGAAACACGAAGGACACGAAGGCAACGAAGGAAAAGTCCGAAAAATCAAGGCTCTTTTTTCCTTGTGAGCCTTCGCGAAGCACCCTGTGGGTTGTGCTCTTTGTGTTTAGGCTCTTTCCCGCGAATTGCGGGAGAGCCCGCATTACAAAACACTTACATCCTGCGAATCGCCGATTGTTTGGAATATAATGAAGGCATGGAACCCAGTCTGGTCATCCCGCTGATCGTGGGCTGGATTGGCGGCTGGATGGTTAATTACCTGGCCGACGTTTTGCCGGCCACGCGGCGCTTCAGCCAACCCGCCTGCCAACACTGCGACGCCGCCACCACGTGGCAGGATTATCTCCTTTTGCGCGCCTGCCGTTCGTGCGGAAAACGGAGAAAACCAAGAGTCTGGATCGTTCAGGTGTTTTTGGCCGCAGTCAGTATTTACATTTGGATGTCGCCCCCGGCCCGCCTGGGATACGCGCTGGGGCTGTTGATCCTGCTGTACTTTACGATGGACTTTGTGATAGACCTGGAACACCGCCTGATCCTGCACCCGACCAGCATCTTCGGCGCCCTGCTTGGACTTGGGGCGGGCGCGCTGCGCCAGGGGTTGTTCTCCACCCTGGCGGGCGGACTGGCCGGCTTCGCCATCATGTTCCTTTTCTACCTGCTCGGCGCCGTCTTCGCGCGGCTGCGCGCCCGGCGGATGCGGAAGGCGGGACTGGCGGCGGACAACGAGGAGGCGCTGGGCGCGGGCGACGTGATCCTGGCGGCCATCCTGGGCCTGTTCCTGGGCTGGCCGATGATCTGGTTCGGACTGCTGCTCGGCATCCTGCTGGGCGGCGCCATCAGCATTTTGCTGGTGCTGGGTTTGTTGGTCAGCGGGCAGTACAAGGAAAAGGCCTGGATGGTTTTTATCCCGTACGGCCCGTACTTCCTCCTGAGCGCGTTCCTGATCCTGTACTTGCCAACCTGGGTCAAAGCCATAGTACCTAAGTAGGATTGGACGATTACGCGCATGTGCCTACACTAAAAATAGGAAGCAAACAATAATGAGGAAGCCAATTCTTTTCCGCCCGCAAAAAAGCCCGGGGCAGGCCATGGTGGAATTTGCATTGGTATTGCCCATCCTGCTGTTGATCGTCTACGGGATCTTGGAAGTGGGACGGTTGCTCTTCATTTACAACAACGTGGTCTCTGCCGCGCGCCAGGCCACCCGCTACGGTTCGACGACAGGATTAAATACCAGCGGAGGCGTGCCGCGCTATCAGGATTGCGCCGGGATGCGCTCCGCCGCCCAGCGCTCAGGTTTTCTCGATAATTTTGAAGATGCCGATATTCTCATCTGGCATGACAACGGCGAAGAACTGCATCAATCCGCCTATTGCAAACCCGGCATGGCCTTCGACAGGAGTTTTCAACCCTCCAGCGGAAATTCGAGCCGGGTGCGAGTCCAGGTCAGCACGGAATACACTCCCATGCTCCCGTTTATTCCGTTGCAACCGCTGACCATCACATCCGTCAGCGCGCGCACGATTTTAGTCGGCGTGACGATTGCAATTACCGGCGGAGCGCAGGACATTGAGTTCGCGACAGACGACCCCAATGCAGCCGCGGATTCCACCGCCGCGCCCCCCCAGGGGTCACATTCTGAGGCGGCCGCGCCCTGCGACGTGCGTCACAGCGTCTTGAGGGCCTCGCCTTTCGGCATGACCATCTTCAATTACAGCGCCGGGTTGACGATCCATATCACAAACATAAAGATATGGAGTCCCCCTTCCCCGGCAGGCCAAACGCTGAACCGACTCACGCTTGGCGGCGCGAACATCTGGAACGGCATCGAGCCAAGCGACTCGCCCACTTTTTTCGGCGACTTCAGCGGCGACGTTTCCATAGGCCCGCGCGCCAATAAATTTTTGGTGGCAGGTTTTAGCATGAACTATCAGGCCAACGGCTCCGAAAAAATCATCGTCGCCTTTGTCGAAAATCAATGTCCCGCGCTCGACTCATCGAATGCGCGCCAATTGCCATGAATAAACAGACGCTTTCCTTTCCACCGGTTGAGAATGGACAGAGCCTGGTCGAGTTGGCGGTCAGCCTGACCGTCCTGTTGATCCTGCTGGCCGGCACAGTGGATTTTGGAATCGGCCTGTTCCACTATGTCGCCATGCGGGATGCCGCCCAGGAAGGCGCATTGTACGGCTCCATCAATCCGCCGCCCCACGCCGGCAATTGGAACTGCCCGCATAAGAGCGTTGCCTCCATCTGTGACCGGGTGGTAAACGCCTCCGGCGAAAGCGGCCTGATCAAAAATATCTACGATGCTGGAATGGGTATCAGCATTTCGGTCCCGGATGGGGCCTGTGAAGGCAGGAGCATTACCGTTAGCCTGGTTTACGACTATCCTGTTTCCATGCCATTTATGGGAGCGGTACTCGGATCGGATCACATCCAGTTAAGAGCCGCGGTAACCGATACGATCCTGACCCCCTCCTGCCCATGAAAAATATCAACGAACGAATGAACGGACGGAACCCATGAAGAACAGACAACTTCCCTCGGAACGCGGCCAGGCCATGATCCTGATCGTTCTCGCCATCGTCGGCCTGGTTGGCATCACCGCCCTGGCTGTGGACGGGGGTATGTACTACGCGGACCGCAGGCGGGCGCAGAACGCGGCCGATTCGGCCGTCCTGGCCGCCTCGCTGGCCCGGCTGCGCGGACAAAATTACCAGTCGGTCGCGTTGGCCAGGTCCCAGCAAAACGGGTACGAGGACGATGGCGTGAAAAGTTCCATCGAGGTTAATGCCCCGCCCGTCAGCGGACCGTATGAAGGCAATTCGGAATACATCCAGATCGTGATCACGTCCCATTACAACACAACCTTTGGGCCGGTTGTGGGCATCCGCGAGTTGACCAACAACGTGGAAGCCGTCGCCCGCGCGAAACCGCCCGAATATGGCCCGCTCATGCAGGGTTACGCGGTCGTCAGCCTGGCGCCCGCCAGCGACTGCGCCGCGCAACGGTCGTTTTGGGCGCACGGCGAGTCGACGCTGGTAATTTCCGGCGGCGGCATCTTCATCAACTCGGACCATCCCACCTGCGCCTTCATGCAGGAGGGCAGCGGCGGACTGGTCTTTGCGGACAACAACCCGTTCAACATCGTGGGCGGCGCATCCATCCAAAAGGTCCAGTTGATCAAACGTCTCGTCTGGCAACCGGCGCCGACCCCCAGCAAAGGCGAGACGCCCACCCGCCAGCCGGCGCTGGCCTTCCTTCCAAGCGCCGGAAGTTCGCCCATGCCCTACCCGCCGCCATTCGTCATGCCCAAACCGCGTTGCGGGGCGCGGATGGCCGAGATAGACCCCCTGGACGAAACCGTCATGGGTCCAGGCAACTGGGAGGAGGATTTCCCGCCCAAAGGCGTCACCAAATTGAAACCGGGCATGTACTGCATCAATGGGGACGTGCGCGTTGAAGACACGGAGTTGACCGGGGAAGGCGTGTTGCTGGTCGTCGAGCATGGCTCGGTACACTTTAGCAGTACCGCCAACATCACGTTGGAAGCCCCCGGCAAGGGGCCTTTCAAAAACTTGCTGCTCTTCCTGCCCATGGACAACCACTCCGTGGTGGTGTTGAACGGCTCCGATGAATCGATTTTCCGCGGCGCCATCCTGGCGCCCGCCTCGAAGATCCACATCCTGGGCAACGAGTCGCGCTACGGCTACCATAGCCAGATCATCGGCTACACCATCGAATTGGACGGCAACAGCAACATCACCATCCGCTACCTGGACGAACAGAACTACGACGCCCTCGTCAGCCCGGAGATCCAATTCGGCCAATAGGTTTCAAAACCCTACATTACAGACGGCTTACACAAAGGAAAGCGGAACAAAACCGACTTGAAGCATGAAGTATAATGGTAACTACAAGACCCTAACTCGGACAAGCCGGAAGAGAAAAACCTTTAACCACGAAGGGGCACGAAGGAAAACCTTAAAAGCTCTTCCTTTGTGTTACTTTGTGCCCTTCGCGAAGCACCCTGCGGGTTGTGTTTAATCATCTTGTTTTTTGCGCAAGGATTTAACTTCTAAGTTCTTAACGAGATAATTTTCAGGAACCCAAACGGCATGAAAAAAGCCCCAGGCAAAATTTTCGCCTTCTTCCAAACCGGCCCCGCCGGGAGCCGCCGCGCGCGCAAAAGCCGGGGACAAAGCCTGGTGGAGATTGCCATCGCGTTTCCGGTGCTGATCATGTTGCTCGCCGGGCTGGTGGAATTCGGCTTTATGTTGAATTACTACCTGTCGCTGATGGACGCCACCCGCGAATCCGCCCGCACTTTCAACAACTTCACTCCCTTTGAAGAAGCATGCACTTGCAATATAGCTACTGCCTGCCTGCCTGATAATGAGGCCAACTGCATTGCAAACTGCACCACAGATTACAATGACCCAGACTGCGACAGCACCAGTTTCTACCAGAACGCGGCAGGCATGGTGTTTACCAGCCTGCGACCAAAAGACATCAACGGTGATGGAGAGCTCTCCCCTGAAGAGAGGGCAAAGGATTCATCGCGCAAGATTGACCTCGATCCCGATAAAGACGACGTGGTTGTCTCCGTTCTCAGAATAAAAACTTCTGCCGTTCTTGACCGTTTCCCTGAAAATGGAGGGGAATACCATTTGTTTAATAACCAGCCCTCGCGCCTGTCCACGGTCGAGATCGGGAGCCGCCTGGTCAGCGGCGCGCCCGACACCGGCGTCCTGCTGGTGGAAGTATTCTTTAATTATCACCAGGTGCTGGCCCTGCCCTGGCTGGCGCCTTTCCTGCCGGACCCGATCCTGTTGCACGCCTACACGATCATGCCCCTGCCGGCGGCGGAACCTCCGTGATTACCGTAGGAGAAAAAAATATGCGGCATAAGATTTTTCACATAACAGAACGCGGGCAGGCCATCATCCTGATCGCGGCGGCGGCCATCGGCCTGATCGCCATGGTCGGTTTAATAGTGGACGGCGGCATCCTGTTGATCGAATATGGCCGCTTGAAACGCGCGATCGACGCGGCTTCGCTTTCCGCCGCCCTGCAATACCGCGAAGGCTATACCATAACCGAGTTGGAAAACACCGCCGAGGAATTTCTGAACTTAAATCAATCGAACGTGTTCAATATTGACGTGCAAACCTGCGACTCCGCCCCAGGCGACCCGGAACTTTGCCCCCCCCTGACCATCCCACCCACCCCGCCGCGCAAACTGGCGCGCGTCATCGCCTCGCGCCACGTGCGATTCGGGTTCCTGCGGGTGATCGGGATCTACGAAACGGACATCACCGCCCAGTCCATCGGCGAGGCGGCTTCCGTGGACCTCGTAATTGTCCTGGATACCTCGGCCGCCATGGCTTTCGAGGGTGGCGGCGATCCCACTACAGGCGATGACCCGGCCGACGATCCTTCGACCTGTAACCCGGCCGATAACTGCCAACCGCTTCGCGACATCAAGGATTATGCGGTTAATTTCGTGAATCAATATGTGTATTTCCCGTACGACCGCGTGGCGATCATCACCTTCGACCGCAATGTCCATCTGATCATGCCGCTGGACGCGACCGACGGCATGACCGGCCCAGACGCCAAAGCCGCCGTCATCGCCGCCATCAACGGACTGACGGTATTTCAACCGGCGCAAATCTGCCCCGATCCTGTTTCAGCCGCCAGCCCTGTGCCAAATTGCCTTAACTATCCGCCCCCAGGAACTTACCATGGGTTGGAATACCCTCTTTATCGCTATAACCTTGAGCACGGTAATAACGACTCTTCCTCCGTCCCGTCCAGCAATATCGGGGATGCTGTGTGGCTGGCCAGCAATGAATTTGGGCTTGGGCGCCAGGATTCGCTCTGGGTAACCATCCTGCTGTCCGGTGGAGCGGCCAATACCGGCTGCTACGACCCGGCTACTTGCGGAGACACCACCGCGGATGGCCGCATCTGCCCATCCACTACCTGGGCTACGCACTACTGCCGCGACAATTCGACCGTCACACGCCATTGCACCAATGTCTTCGATGTTGAAACTAGGGACCGTTGTTTAGCCGTTGACGGCACACTATTCGATGTTACACTCGATGTAGAGCATTACGATGCCGACGATTACGCCCGTGACGCGGCTGACTTCCTCGCCAACCCAAAGACCGGCCAGGGCGTGGTCATCTTCTCGATCGGGTTGGGAAATCCGATGGACCCAGGCGCTGGAGGCGCCACCAGCGGAGGGCCGGAGTTAATGGAATATGCGGCCCTCACCGCTGGAAATGAGAGCGGCGACCAGGTCAACCACGGCTTGTATTATTTCGCGCCCACCACCGACGAGCTGGTCGAGATTTTCCGTAACATCGCCGAGAACATCGCCACGCGGCTTTCCCAGTAAGATTTTCGCCCGGATTGCAAAGTCTCCCGACTTTGCAGCTGCGGCTGGAGGTAGTACCATGAACCCGATTTCGACCTTATGGCGCAAGCGCACCAAGCGGCGCAAGAGCAAAGCCCAAAGCATGCTGGAGTTTGCCCTGGTGCTGCCGGTTTTGCTCCTGTTGCTGTTCGGCGTGCTCGAATTTGGGCGCCTGTTTTACGCCTGGATCATCATCGAGAACGCCACCCGCTTCGGCGTGCGCTACGCCTCCACCGGCGAATTCGATAGCGGATATTGCGTAGACCTGGACGGCGACGGCACGCCATGCGCTGGGGCGCATCGCAGCGAGGAAGTGGACGCGGCGCGCCTCCCGTCCATTAAAGACGAAACCCGGCACATGATCATTGCCCTGCCGCATGACGAAGCCTTTGCGCAAACGGCTAATGATTACCTAAAGATCACGGTTTGTTCCACCACCATGGTTGACGAGGCGACGGAGAGGGTCTTCACCCCCCCGAATATGGGCGGCCCGCAATACAGTGACTGCACCCCGGTCGAGCATCCCGGCGAGTCGGGCGATCGCGTGGTTGTCGCAGCGGACTACAACTTTACCTTCATCGTCCTGCCCGCCTTCGGGATCCAGCCGGATATGATCCACCTGTCTTCCTACCGCGAGGGCATTGTGGAGCAATTCCGCCTCTCACGCGCCGTTAAAGTGCCGCCACAGTTTACCGTGCCGACCGTTCCCTCCCCTACACCCACACAAACGGATATCCCCACCCCCACCGCCACCCGTACACAGCCACCGCCGACCTTGACACGAACGCCAACCAGGACGCGAGCGCCGACCAGGACGCGAGCGCCAACCAGGACGCGAGCGCCGACCAGGACGCGAGCGCCGACCAGGACGCGAACGCCGACCAGGACACCAACGATCACGCGCACGCCGAGCAACACGCCCACCATCACAAACACGCCCACCATCACAAACACGCCCACCATCACAAACACACCCACCATCACAAACACACCCACCATCACAAACACACCCACCATCACGTTGACGCCGAGCAATACGCCCACGCGCACGCTCACACCCACGCGCACGCTCACGCCCACGCGCACGCTCACACCCACGCGCACCATCAAGCCCACGGTTACGCCCATCACCCCATCGAATACGCCCACGCGCACGCGCACACCCACTCCCGTCACGCCTTCGAAAACGCCTACGAAAACACTCACACCTTCGAAAACGCCTATTCCTTCCACACCCACGAACACGCGCACGAAGACACCCATTCCGCCTACGCCGACGAAAACAAACACCCCGCCCCCAACCGAGCCGACCAAAACGCCAACGCTCTGCGGCGGCGGCGACTGCTAAGTCGGCAACCAAATTTAGAAAAAACAGCAGGACTTTCTTCCAAGTCCTGCTGTTTTTTACGGTATAATCCCGCCCGCAATTCAACCGAGGAGGTGAAATTCGATATTTTCAACGGGAAAGAGCGCATGGACTTTAGTTAGGTAGTTTGGTAGTTCGGTAGTTTAATAGTTTGATAGTTTGGTAGTTCGGTAGTTTGGCAGTTCGGTAGTTTGGCAGTTTGGCAGTTCGGTAGTTCGGTAGTTCGGTAGTTGGTTCGCGGGGAGATCAGCAACCACGTAACTACACAACTACCAACTACGTAACTACAAAACTACGTAACTACAAAACTAAAGCGGATGCCCTCCGGGACTGCCAGTCCCGACACCTTTCCCTCCAGTGCAAAATCCCTGCAACCAACGCCGCGCGGGCAACCGCGCGGACAAAGGCGCGGGGAATGGCGAGGCAAGAGAATAGTGATCAGTAATCAGTAATCAGTAATCAGTAATCAGTGATCAGTGATCAGTGATCAGTGACTGATCACTGATCACTGATCACTGATTACTCAACCTGGAGGAACCCAACCATGTGTGGCATTGTCGGATACATCGGCAGCCGCGACGCGACGCCGATCATTTACAACGGCCTGAAGCGGCTGGAATATCGCGGCTATGATTCGGCCGGCATCGCCGTCCTGCAAGACGGAAAGATCGAAGTGCGCCGCGAAGCGGGCAAACTATCCGCGCTTGGCGACCTGCTTCAGCAATCCCCCATCGAAGGCAATCTCGGAATCGGCCACACCCGCTGGGCCACGCACGGCGCGCCCAGCGCGCGTAACGCGCATCCCCACCTCGGACAGACGGGACGCGTCGTGGTAGTGCATAACGGCATCGTGGAAAACTTCCTCGAACTGCGCGAGGAATTGTCTGCGGAGGGCGTGGAATTCAAATCCGATACGGACACGGAGACCATCGTCCATCTTGTGGAGCATTACCTCGCCAGCGGACTCGACCTGGTGGAGGCCGCGCGCAAGGCCTTCCAGCAAATCCGGGGCGCGAACGTGGTGGCGCTGGTATCCGCGGACGAGCCCGACCGCATCGTGGCGGCGCGCATCGGCAACGCAGGCGGGATCGTCCTCGGTTACGGCGAGGACGAGATGTTCGTCGCCTCGGACGTGCCGGCCATCCTCGAACACACGCGGCGCGTCGTCTTTTTGGAATCGCGCCAGATGGCGGTGGTGACGCGGGACGGCGCGCGGGTGGAAACGCTCGAAGGCGGGCGCGTCCAGCCCCAGGTCCAGGGCGTGGCGTGGGATCCCGTCGCGGCGGAGAAAGGCGCGTACCGTCACTTCATGCAGAAGGAGATCCACGAACAAGTCCGCGCCCTCACCGACACCCTGGCAGGCCGCGTGGATTTCGAGCATGGAAGAATCCGCCTGCCCGAACTGAACCTGACGCCCGAACTGGCGAAGCGCATCCAAAAAATAACCATCACCGCCTGCGGCACGGCCGCCTACGCGGGCATGGTCGGAAAAACCCTGATCGAAAAGATCGCCCGCGTGCCGGTGGAAGTGGTGATCGCCTCCGAGTTCCGCTACAGCGACCCAATCGTGGACGAGCGCACCGTCGTGCTGGCGATCTCGCAATCCGGCGAAACCGCCGACACGCTGGCCGCCATGGAGGAGGGACGCCGCAAGGGCGCGATTGTTTGGAGCATCGTCAATGCGATCGGCTCGCAGGCCATGCGCGTCGCGGACGGATTCATCTCGATGCAAACCGGACCCGAGATCGGCGTGGCCTCGACCAAGGCCTTCACCGCCCCGATCGTGGACCAGTACATGCTCGCGATCCTGCTGGCCGACCTGCGCGGCACGCTGGACGAGGCGGCGCGCCGCGCGCTGGTGGCCGACCTGCGCCTGGCGCCCGACCTGGCCGGGCGCACGCTGGCGCGCGAAGCCGAGGTGGAGAAACTGGCGCAGACGTTCAAGGATATGCGCGGCTGTCTCTACCTGGGGCGCGGCATCAACATGCCCATCGCCTACGAGGGGGCGCTGAAGTTGAAGGAAATTTCGTACATCCACGCTGAGGGCTACCCGGCGGGCGAGATGAAGCACGGCCCGATCGCCTTGATTGACGAGGAGATGCCGGTGCTGTGTCTCGCGCCGAAGGATCCG
>Ga0210054_1003508_pt1 | contig 11763 bp, 9 predicted proteins | sample CryGeymeta201516_FD_185470 | JGI IMG/M metagenome (GOLD analysis project Ga0210054, IMG submission 185470) | Groundwater microbial communities from Crystal Geyser aquifers in Utah, USA - Crystal Geyser metaG 2015-16 (SPAdes) (version 2) | ecosystem: Environmental > Aquatic > Deep subsurface >...
TATCGATATAGACATCTTGTTATTTGAAGATGAAATTATTGTTTCAAAAAATTTTATTGTGCCACATAAAGCGATGTTAAACCGCCAGTTTGTGATGGTTCCGCTTGCCGAAATTGCGCCTAATTTAATTCACCCCATTACAAAAAAAACAATTTTAGCAAACCTTAACGAAAACTGTGAAGATGCTTCTAAGGTTGAGAAAATTGAAGCACAAATAATACGGCCACTTTCATTGGTTGAAAAATATAATTATATTGCCATAGAAGGAAATATTGGCGCTGGAAAAACCTCATTAGCCAAAATGATGTCGGATGATTTTAATGCAAAAATTGTGTTAGAACGCTTTGCCGAAAATCCATTTTTGCCAAAATTTTATGACGATAAAGAGCGCTTTGCCTTTCCGTTAGAGATGAGTTTTTTAGCCGATAGGTATCAACAATTAATGGATGATTTGGCGCAATTCGACTTGTTTAAAAATTTTATTATATCTGATTATTACATTTTTAAGTCGCTTATTTTTGCTCAAGTAACCCTAACACAAGATGAATACAATCTTTACCGACGCATGTTTGATTTGATTTATAAAGAGATTTCTAAGCCCGATTTATATGTGTATCTCTATCAAAACACCGAGCGTTTATTAGAAAATATAAAGATGCGCGGGCGCGATTACGAGCGAAATATTACGTCTGATTATTTAGAAAAAATCCACCAAGGCTATGCTACTTTTATAAAATCAGATCAAAAATTAAAAACCTTAATTATAGATATTTCTAATTTTGATTTTGTAAATAGGCCAGAAGATTATGAAAGTCTCATACAAAAAATCAAAGCTTTTAAGGCTTAATTTTTCTTTTTTAAACCCTGATTTTCGGCGAAATATTCACAAAAATCGTGCATGGTAGCGCTCATTTTTTCATCGTTTGTAGCGCGCTGGTAAGTATCGGCTAACGACCTTAAAGTTTGGTAGAAAAAAACTTTCATCTCTTGCAAGGGCATTTCTTTAGTCCACAAATCCATTTTCAAGGTTTCGTGTGTTTTTGAATCCCAAACCGACAGTAAAAGCGCCTTGGTATCGGCATTAAAAATGTTGTTATCTTGAGAAGTCCAATGAATGGTTTCTGGAATTTGGTTTTCGTCTAGGCTAACGTTGAATTCTATTTTCGAACTTTTATTTGTCATCATTTCTAGGTTTGTATTTTGATTTTTTAAAGAGGGTTTCGTTAGGCATCAGCAACATATTATTAAGGCTAATGGCGTTATTTTTCACAAACGATTTTACAATTTGAAAACCGATATAAGTGCCAATTTCACTGGGAGTATCTCGGTCATTTTCAAGATAAAATTTTGAAAAGGGCGCTTGGTTTATAAAGCGCGCCATCAAGTTTTTATCGGTGCTAAAAAGCAGTTGGTTTTCTACAAAATATTTCCAAATAAATTCTTCATTAGCATGTGCCCATTGAAGTTTTTGAGGGTCATATCCCAACAAAGTACTGTCGGCTAGGCTTGGCAAAAAGGCTTTGCTTAGATATAACAATTTGCCTTGCTGAATGCAACTGCTAATAAATGTTTGGGTATTTTGAGGCGGTAAATTTTTTTGAGCAATGGCTTTAGCGACCTCGGCCATTAAATATTTTTTATCAAAAGGGGCGCTTAAATACTGAGGAAACCCTTCATATACGTCGTGTTTGCTCCCTAAATACATGTCTAGCGAAATTAACAGTAAACTGTCGGCATAAATAACCTTGTTTAAATAATCGACTTCCGAAATTAGGGTGAGCACTTTGGGTTCATTAAATTTTGGATAATAGTATTTTATATGCTTAAACAGGCTGGTTAAATCAACCGTTTGCTCCTTAAAATCGGGAAAGGTTTTTTGCACTTCGGCATAAAGAAAGCGGTTGTCTTTATTTTTTATTTTGTTTAGCCACACGCTATCGGGTTCTTGATTCGGAAAAAGATAGGGAAATTGCGCTTTTATCTCCGCCAAGGTTTGTGGTGTCGCACTGTAAAATAGCTTGTCAAATCGGCTGACTTCAATTTTTACATCAATTTTTGAAGTGTCAACCGCCAGTTTGTCTTTGTTTTTGCAAGCCCCCAAAACAAGAACGCTTAAAAAGAACACAACAAATAGTTTAAAAAGCTTCATAAATTGATGTAGTAAAAAATATTAATCCTTATTTTTGCTGGCAAAACTACTAAATAGTTTACACAATGCAGGTACAAAAAATCACAAAACATCTCGTCAATTGGTTAAAAGCGTATTCCGAAAAATCACATACAAAAGGTTTTGTAATTGGCGTTTCGGGTGGAATTGATTCGGCGCTAACTTCCAAGCTTTGTGCCTTGACGGAATTGCCTGTTATTTGTGTTGATATGCCAATTTATCAAGCACAAAATCAGATTGATAGGGCACATGCGCATATAAAATGGTTGCAACAAAGTCATCAAAATGTGCGTTTTGAAAAGGTGTCTTTGACGGAGGTTTACAACGGGTTAATCACCGCTTTGCCAAAGGTAGAAAACGAAGCAATTCGCGTGATGGCTTTAGTCAATTCAAGAGCGCGCTTGCGAATGACGACATTGTATTATTTTGCCGGATTACACAACTATTTAGTGGCGGGAACGGGTAATAAAATTGAAGATTTTGGCGTCGGATTTTTTACTAAATATGGTGATGGTGGTGTAGATTTAAGTCCAATTGCCGACTTAACCAAAACAGAAGTTTACACCTTGGCGCGCCATTTAGGCGTTAATCAGGCAATTATAAGTGCGCCACCAACCGACGGACTTTGGGGCGATGACCGCACGGACGAAGACCAATTGGGGGCGAGCTATCCCGAATTAGAATGGGCGATGAACATGCACAACCAAAACTTTAAACCCACTGATTTTAAAGGTCGGCAAAGAGCAGTTTTAACGATTTATACCAAATTGCATCAAGCCAATAAACATAAAATGGAACCGATTCCGGTTTGTTTGATTCCTAAGGAATATAAACAAAGCCTTTAAAAATTACACGACCCTTTTTAACTTTTCGCACAGCAATTTTTTTAAGTGGATGTAGTTTTGAACTTGCTCAAGTAATTGTAGTTGAGGTGATTCTTGCACTTCTTTTTTAAGGGCTTCAATTTTTTGTAAAATCAATATCCGACGTAAATTTAAAATAGTGTCAGTTACCCATTGCGATAATTTGTCGGCTATTTTTGGAGGATAGATTTTTTTTAGTTCCCAATTGCTGATAAGATATTTTTCATCTTCCATTAAAATATCGGTAATAACCTGAGCGATATCAGGCGATTTGTGAGTAACAAACGCATCAATATTAATTTTTTCATCTTGGTTTAACTGATGAATGATATCGAAATAAATTGTTTTAAAAAGTTCGTTTGAAAATTCAATTTCATCTTCCTGCAATTGTAAATAGATTTCTTTTGCCACTGTGTTGACAATGATTTGTTCTTCCATAAGTTCCAAACCATCGGCATTGGTATTGGCGACAAAATCAACAAATTCAACCTCATTATTTCCGTAAAGTAGCAAGATTTTTATAATCGCTTTTTCTAAAACAAACAAGGTATTTATATCAGATGGAGCTTCTGTTTTAACAACTTGAAAGGCTTCCTTTTGAATTTGTTGTAGCTGTTGAATTGTTTGGGTATTGCTTTTTTTAAGATGCTGAGCGAGTTCATTAAATAGCACACTTTCCGAAATATTCATCAGCCGCGCACATTCTTGTAGGTAAATTTCTCGCTGAATTAAATCGGGAATTTTAGAGATGCTCAACACAATTTCTCTAATTAATCCCGCCTTTTTAATGGGGTCATTTTTGGTTTCTTCTAGCAATAACGAAACCTTAAAGGTGATAAAATCTTTTACCTGGGTTTCTAGAAATTCTTTTATTTCGGCTTGAGAGGATTTTCGTGCAAAACTATCTGGGTCATCGCCATCGGGAAAGGTGAGTACTTTCACGTTCAAACCTTCGGCTAAAATTAAATCAACTCCTCTAAATGAGGCTTTTATTCCTGGTGCATCACCGTCATAAAGCACCGTGATATTTTTTGTCAACCGACTAATTAAGCGAATTTGGTCAGGTGTTAATGCCGTGCCTGACGAAGCTACCACATTTTCAATACCATTTTGATGTAGCGAAATCACATCGGTATAACCTTCAACTAAATAGCAATTATCAGCTTTGGCAATGGCTTGTTTTGCCTCAAAAAGACCGTACAAAACTTTGCCTTTGTGGTAAATATCGCTTTCGGGTGAGTTTAAATATTTGGCAACATTTTTATCAGATGTTAAAATACGTCCACCAAAACCCAAAACTCGTCCACTCATACTTAGAATCGGGAATAGGACTCGGCCTTTAAAGCGGTCGAAATCACTTTGCTCATTCACAATGGTTAGCCCTGTTTTTGCGAGGTAGTCTATTTGAAAGCCCTTGTTTAAAGCGGCTTTGGTAAAGGCATCACGGTCGTTAAGTGCATAACCTAACTTAAATTTTTTAATGGTTTCATCGGTAAAACCACGTTCTTTAAAATAGCTTAAGCCAATGGCTTTGCCTTGTGATGTATTTATAAGGTTTAAATGGAAGTAATCGGCAGCAAATTGGGTAACTAAAAACATGCTTTCGCGTTCGTTGGCTTCTAGTTTTTGCTCGTCGGTTTGTTGTAATTCCTCAATTTCAATATTGTATTTTTTGGCGAGGTATCTAAGCGCTTCGGGATAGGTAAAATGTTCGTGCTCCATCAAAAAGGTAACCACACTACCGCCTTTGCCCGAGCTAAAATCTTTCCAAATTTGTTTGGTTGGCGATACCATAAATGAGGGGGTTCTCTCATCCGAAAATGGACTGAGTCCTTTATAGTTACTGCCCGCTTTTTTTAAATGTACAAACTCACCTATCACCTCATCTATTTGTGCGGTTTGAAAAATAAGGTCTATGGTAGCTCTGCTAATCATTTAATATTGAAAACCTAAAAGTATGTTTCGTTTATTAAGAAACCGCTTTTAATTTTTTGAGAGTGGATTTAGTCAATTTATGTTCGGCATATTTTTTATTGATGCTCAAAAATTTGGTGTCGGTACCGGGTAATTCAAACATATCATCGGTTAAAATAGCTTCACAAAGAGAACGCAATCCACGCGCGCCTAATTTGTATTCTATGGCTTTATCAACTATATAATTTAAAGCACTTTCTTCAAATTTTAATTCGATGCCGTCCATGTCAAAAAGTTTGACATACTGTTTTACGATTGCATTTTTAGGGTCGGTTAAAATAGCTCTTAGAGTATCGGCGTCAAGCGGACTCATATACGATAAAACAGGTAAACGACCGATTATTTCGGGAATTAATCCAAAGCTTTTTAAATCTTTAGGGATGATATATTGCAACAAATCATTTATTTCTATTTTGTGGTCGCTAATGGAAGCGCTATAACCAACAGCCTGCATATTAAGGCGTTTGCTAATAATTTTATCGATACCATCAAAAGCACCACCCGCAATAAATAGAATATTTTGGGTGTTTATTTCGATAAATTTTTGGTCGGGATGTTTGCGTCCACCTTTTGGCGGTACATTTACAATACTTCCTTCAAGCAATTTTAAAAGCGCCTGTTGCACACCTTCACCCGAAACATCTCTGGTGATAGATGGGTTATCACCTTTACGGGCAATTTTGTCGATTTCGTCAATAAAAACAATGCCTTTTTCGGCTTTTTCCTTATTGTAATCGGCGGCTTGTAATAAACGCGTTAAAATGGTTTCAACATCTTCGCCAACATAGCCGGCTTCGGTTAAAACGGTTGCGTCAACAATGGCAAATGGCACATTTAGCATTCGGGCAATGGTTCGGGCAATGAGTGTTTTGCCGGTTCCCGTTTCGCCCACTAAAATAATATTGCTTTTTTCTATCTCAACATCGTTTTCCGATGGTTTTTGAAGCAGGCGTTTATAATGGTTATAAACCGCTACTGACATTACTTTTTTTGATTGTGATTGACCAATAATGTATTGATCAAGAAATTCTTTTATCTCTTTTGGTTTTCGCAAAACAAGTTCAGCAGCAAGGTTTTTGACGCTGCTATCGCTCATTTCTTCTAAAACAATGCCATGAGCTTGTTCAATGCACCTATCGCAAATATGCGCTTCAATTCCGGCAATCAATAAATTGGTTTCGGCTTTTTTTCTACCACAAAATGAACAAGTTAGAATTTCTTTTGCCATATTTTTAAATTAGTTTCTTTTTAGTATTTCGTCAATCATACCGTATTCTTTGGCTTCGTCGGCTTTCATCCAATAATCGCGGTCACTGTCTTTTTCTACCTTTTTAAGGGTTTGGCCTGAATGATTTGCGATAATGGCATATAATTCACCTTTTAATTTTAAGATTTCGCGGGCGGTAATTTCAATATCGCTGGCTTGGCCTTGTGCACCGCCAAGTGGTTGGTGAATCATAATTCGAGAGTGGGGCAATGCCGAACGCTTTCCTTTAGTTCCGGCGCACATTAAAACCGCTGCCATTGATGCGGCCATTCCGGTACAAATCGTTGCAATATCGGGTTTAATAAATTGCATGGATTTGTACCGGAATGGCCGCATCAATGCGCCACCGCCAGGGGAATTGATGTAAATTGAAATATCTTTTGTGGCATCCACACTTTCTAAAAATAGCAATTGCGCCTGAATAACATTTGCCACATAATCGTCAATCGCCGTTCCTAAAAAGATGATTCTATCCATCATTAAACGCGAAAAAACATCCATTTGCGCTACATTTAAATGGCGCTCTTCTATAATGTAAGGCGTTACACTGCTTACCAATTTATCGTAATACAAGCTATTAATACCGTGATGCTTGGTTGCGTATTTTTTAAATTCATTGCCGTAATTCATTCCGAAATATTTAGATGGGTTAAAGTGGTAAAGATAAGAACAATTTATTAATTGAAAGTGTCAATAAAATCCTAAAAGTACACTTTTAAGTTGTTGCTATAATTTGATTAGGATAAAACCGTGTAGGTTATAAACGACACTAAATATGCTAATCCTGTCATAAAAAAGAGTTGCAACATTGGCCATTTCCAAGAATTTGTTTCGCGTTTCACAACTGCTAAAGTGCTCATACACTGCATGGCGAAAACATAATATAAAAGCAATGACATGCCGGTTGGAAAATCAAAAAGGGGCTTGCCGGTATTTTGGTTGATTTCGTTTTTCATGCGTTCACGAATGGTTTTAGTATCACCTTCGTTTTCTACACTATAAATGGTTGCTAAAGTGCCAATAAAAACTTCGCGCGCTGCAAATGAGCTAATTAAGGCAATGCCTATTTTCCAATCGTAGCCCAAAGGTTTTATAAGGGGTTCGATGATATGACCCATAGTGCCAATATAGGAATGTTGTAATTTATAAGAACCTAATTTTTTGGTAAAGGCGGTACTTGATTCATGTAATTCGGGATTTTCTTGTTTTACAATTTGTGTAGCATTTTTAAAATGGTAAGGTCCGTTTGAGGCTAAAAACCACAAAACAATTGAAAGCGCCAAAATGATTTTTCCCGCACCAAAAATAAAAGCCTTTGTCTTTTCTATTATGGCATAGGCCACATTTTTAGGTGACGGTATTTTGTAATTGGGCATTTCAATTATAAAAAACTTTTTCTTTCTGATTTTGAGTGTTTTGTCTAAAATATAAGCCGACAAAACTGCGGTTAAAAATCCAATTAAATATAAGGCCATTAAAACCGAAGCTTGTAAACTGATGAAGCCAAAAAGACGTTTGTCGGGAATAATAAGCGCAATGATGATGGCGTAAATAGGCAACCTGGCTGAGCATGTTATAAAAGGCGTTACCAAAATTGTGATTAAACGCTCTTTCCAACTGCCAATGTTTCTAGCGGACATAATGGCCGGAATGGCACAGGCGGTTCCCGACATTAAAGGCACAACACTCTTGCCGTTCAATCCAAAAACACGCATGATTTTATCCATTAAAAAAACCACGCGGCTCATATAGCCGGTTTCTTCTAAAATGGAAATAAACAAAAATAGGATGGCGATTTGTGGAATAAAAATGGCAATGCCGCCAATTCCGGGTATGATGCCATTGATGATTAAATTAGTTAAAACACCAGGTGCTAATTGTGTTTTTGCCCAGCTACTCAACTGCAAAAAAACATGGTCTATTAAATCCATAGGCAAACTTGCCCAGTCAAAAATGGATTCAAATACTACAAAAAGAATTAAAAAAAAGATGAGGTAGCCAAACACTCGGTGCATCAAAATGCTGTCGATTTTAGCGCGTAAATCGGTTCCTTCAACGCGGTTTACATCATAATCTTTTTTTAAGATGTTATTAATTTGTTGGTAACGCAAAATGGTTTCGCGATGCTGAAGTTGTTTTACCTTAGAGTGATTTTTTAGAAACGCCTTTGCAGCTTCTTTTTGCGCTTCATCTAAATGTTTCAAATTTCGAAATTGCGTAATGGTAAGCCATGCTTGATATAAAGGTAATTTTGGGAAAGCCCGTTTTAAGTCCTCAAAAAACGCTTCGTCAATTTTAGCAGATAAATCATCTAAGGTTATGGTACTAAATTTTTTATAGTTTAAGATAGCTTCTTTCAGAATTTCAATTCCCGTATTTTTGCGGGCACTTATTAAAACTATTTCGGTATTTAAATCCGCTTTAAGCGCTTCAATAGCTATTGAAATTCCTTTTTTATTCATTTGATCGGCCATATTAATGGCTAATACAATGGGAATTTCTAAATCTTTTAATTGAGAAAATAATAAAAGGTTTCGTTTTAAATTTTCAACATCGGCTACCATCACAATAACGTCGGGATATTCGCTGGCGTTAGGATTTAATAGGGTATCGAGAACTATATTTTCGTCTAAAGTTGTGGGATTAATGCTGTAAGTGCCCGGTAAATCAATGATTGAGGCGGCGGTTTTAGCATTTAGCCTAAAAAAACCTTCTTTTCGGTCAACGGTAATACCTGGATAATTACCTACTTTTTGTTTTAATCCGGTAAGCTGATTAAATAAAGAGGTTTTACCCGTATTAGGGTTGCCAACTAAGGCAATTTTTATTAATTTTTTGTCGCCCATATTTAAAAATACTAAAGCTTTATAATTTGAATTTTACTGGCAACATCTTTTCTGATAGCCAAATAATTGCCATCAACTTTTATATAGAGGGGGTCTTTAAAAGGCGCTATTTGAATGAGTTCAACTACTTTTCCGGGAAGGCAGCCCATTTCTAGTAAATTTAAGGGAATGCTTTTTAAAGCGATTTGCTCGATGCATCCGCGTTCTCCTTTTTTTAAATCGGCTACCGTTGTGTTCAATTGCTATTGAGATTGAATATAAATAGTGGCAAATATACTAAATTAAGAACGCTTAAGCAGGCCATTTATCAAGGTTTGTGGTAGCTTTGTTTTAAGATATCAATATCGGTAATTAATTTTTGAACCGCTTCTTTATTAGTGCCGTCATAGATTCCCCTGATTTGCTGATTTTTATCAATGAGTATAAAATGTTCGGTATGGATAAAGTCTTGTTCACCGCCGTCGCCCTCGTCTAAAACGGCGAAATACGATTTTCGGGCAAGATTGTAAATTTCTTTTTTATCACCGGTAACCATGTGCCATTTTGAAGCCACAACTTTGTTTTTATCGGCATAAGCTTTAAGCACCGAAACGCTGTCAATATCTGGTGTAACCGAAAAGGAAAGCATCATCACTTCGCCATCATTTTTAAAAGCTTCTTGAACTTGCCCCATATAATTGGTCATAATTGGGCAAATTGATTGACAATGTGTAAAGAAAAAATCGGCTACATAAATCTTATCGCGATAAGTTTTATCAGTAATGGTATCACCATTTTGATCAATCATTTTAAAAGGAGCGATTTTGTGATGTTCTCTAACACCACGCATAGAAGGATCTACCAATTTTGGATTTACATCAACCGGATTAATAATAGGCAAAACCTGTTTAGGTGTTTGTATTTTATAAAAAGAATAAATAGCTACAACCGAAAATAACAGCATAAACAATAGGGTTGGGAGCGATTTTTTAAAAAATTTTAACAATTCCATAAGCTTAAAATAAGAGTCGCAAATTTACAATTATAATTCTTTTTATCAGTATCGGTTTAAATTGAGATTATTTAACAAATTATTGAAACGCGTTAAGTTTCGATTTTATTTATAAAACAGTACATTTGTGCACTTAAAAACAAAAAAAGCCCTACATGGAATTATTTATAAAAATTGCACAATTCATCTTAAGTCTTTCTTTATTAATTGTTTTACACGAATTTGGACATTATTTGCCAGCCAAATTATTTAAAATTCGCGTTGAGAAATTCTTTTTATTTTTTGACGCTTGGGGCAAAAAACTTTTCAGCTTTAAAAAAGGAGAAACAGAATATGGTATTGGCTGGTTGCCTTTGGGCGGTTATGTAAAAATTGCGGGAATGATAGATGAGAGTATGGATAAGGAGCAATTAAAACAGCCACCTCAAGCTTGGGAATTTAGAACAAAACCCGCTTGGCAACGCCTTATTGTTATGTTAGGTGGCGTTACCGTTAACTTTTTGCTTGCCATTTTAATTTATATTGGTATGGCTTATTTTTATGGAGACAAATACCTGCCAAATCAAGACGTAAAAGATGGGGTGATGATTAGCGATTCTATCGGATTTAAATTGGGCTTAAACAATGGTGATAAAATATTAACAATTGACAATGAAGTAGTTAAAAATTTTTCCGACATTCAATTAAAGATATTATTTGGAAAAGAAATAACCATTAACCGTCATGATTCTATTATGAACCTTGCCATTCCGAATGATTTTATTTCTCAAATTATTGATGCCGACCAAAGGCAGTTTATAAGCTTGCGGATTCCTTTTGTGATCGGTTCCATCTCTAAAACATCGCCAAATCTTGAACGTGGCCTAAAGTTAAAAGATGAAATTGTGGCTATTAACACAATACCGGTTCATTATTTTGACGAAGTGAGTGCAATTTTACAAAATTTAAAAGGACAAGAAGTCCCCGTGATGGTGCTTCGCGATGGAAAATCAGAAACACTCAATCTAAAAATTGATACCAATGGCAAATTAGGCGTTGGTCTCTACGATTTTACCTTTGCCGATTTAGAAAAAATGAACATCTATACCTTTGAAACCAAGGATTATTCTTTATTGCAATCGGTACCGGTAGGTTTGGAAAAATCTAAAGAAAAATTGTTAAGTTATGTGCAACAACTAAAAGCAATTTTCAATCCGAGTACGGGTGCTTATAAAGGGGTTGGTGGCTTCATTGCCATTGGAAGTATTTTTCCATCAGAGTGGAATTGGCAAGCATTTTGGAGCATTACAGCCTTTTTATCACTTATTTTAGGCTTTATGAATTTGTTGCCAATTCCCGCTTTAGACGGTGGTCATGTTATGTTTACCTTATTTGAAATTATCACGCGTAAAAAACCGAGTGATAAATTTTTAGAGTATGCCCAAATTACCGGATTTATCATTTTAATTGCGTTGCTATTATTTGCCAACGGAAATGATATTTATAAACTGTTTAGGTAAAAACAGCTATGCTTAGCAAGGCGTTTTCAATTTAAAGAATTGTCAACTTTTCAAAAGTTGACAATTCTAAATGATTTTAATGGGACCTCTTTTTAGCCCTTCGTTTTAAAATAAATGCCATAAAAAGACCGTAAACCAAGCCGCCTAATAACTTGG
>Ga0210054_1003511_pt1 | contig 11755 bp, 8 predicted proteins | sample CryGeymeta201516_FD_185470 | JGI IMG/M metagenome (GOLD analysis project Ga0210054, IMG submission 185470) | Groundwater microbial communities from Crystal Geyser aquifers in Utah, USA - Crystal Geyser metaG 2015-16 (SPAdes) (version 2) | ecosystem: Environmental > Aquatic > Deep subsurface >...
TGGTGCTGGTCAAGAGGACTCGTCGACGCCAGGGCCCGGGGATGCTGCATCACCAACCCACAAAACAGAGCTAGAGAAAGCCGTCCTTTCGGATTGCATTTCCACCAATTTTATGTTTTCACATTTACCAAATGAGCAACAAAACCATGTTCTGCGGTGCTTTGAAAAGTTCAAGGTACGAGACCATGAAATTCTCTATCGACAGGGTGATCAATCGGATTATTGCTATATGTTATTCCAAGGAGACGTTGATGTCGAAGTGGATGGTACCAAAGTCAAACCTTCAAAAAATCCCGAGGATCGAGGAGAAAAGTACCAAATCTTTGGAGAACTGGCACTGCTGACCGCTTCTCCCCATAAGGCGACGATCAAAGCCACTACACCGTGCATCTTCTTTCGTCTCAAACGTTCCGACTTTCAAAAAGCTCTGTCACCAACCGAAGCCCTACCGGAAGGTATGGATGAGCGCATGAAAATTTTGAAGCGGGCGTGTCCACCGGAATTGCTAGAGTACTTGGAGGACGATGAAGCAGCTTTGAAAAAGCTGGTAACAGGCATGACCAGTCGTAGCTTTTCCAAAGGTGAAGTCTTGTCCCAATCCAGTGATATTGTTGGATTTGTCATTATCGCCAAAGGACTCGCTGTTGCAACCATGGAAGGAAAGGGTTATGATGATTTATCCATTGGTCCAGGTGAGGCACAAACCAGCTACGGTTGGCGAATGTTTGCCAGTGATGCTCGAGTTGAACGTAGAATTGTGGCTGCATCGGATGGAGAGGCGCTGATTCTCACCAAGGAAGCATTCGCCAATGCGTTTGGCAATCATGGTGGAGCACCTGTTTTGGAACACTTAGCGAACAAACGTCAAGCAAGAATTCAATTGCAACAAATTGCGGTATTCAAAGATTCCGCGTTGGACACCAAACAGTGCGATGGCTTGTTGGATTTGATGCACCATTGTGAATATTCACACACGAAGGATGAAATCATTATGAAAGCCGGTCAAAAAGTAGAAGCCGCCATGCATTTTGTACGCGAGGGATGTGTCACGCTTGAACTGAACAAGGGACAAACCAAACAGAGAATAGAAAAAGGTTCTTTCTTTGGGGAAAAAAACATGCTATTAGACCAGAACAAGGATGGCCAGAAACACTTTCGATTCCGATCTCCCGTGACTGCCATTGCGCATCCTAATACCAAAGTCGACATTTTGTATTTAGAGGATTGTCGGAAAGTTGTCAACACGAGACTGCTAGGACTGGGTCACGCACCCGTGAGTGCCATTAACAGCTTCATTCAGTGGTCGGATATAAAACGCCACAAGATGCTCGGGACCGGTAGCTTTGGGCAGGTATGGTTGGCAAGTATACCCAACCAAGATGGATCCAGCATGGATGGCCATGAGAGACAAATCGTTGCCCTCAAGGTTCAATCGAAGCACCAAATTGTCCAGGCGTCAGCGGTTGACCGAACTATAGCAGAACGCAACATATTAGCATCCTTGCATTCACCTTTTGTCATTCGACTTTACAGCACGTTCCAGGATGATTGTCGACTCTATATGATCATGTCATTGTTACAAGGCGGGGAACTGGAATCCTTAATACCGGAGGATGGTTTACCAGAAGCTTCTGCCAAGTTTTACGCTGCCGGGATCCTGGAAGGGCTAACCTACATGCACAGACATCACATTATTCACCGTGATGTCAAACCTGGCAACGTGTTGATTGATGAGAAGGGGTATCCAGTACTCATAGACATGGGCTTTGGTGAGTATAATAACTGCTTTGTACGCTACTAGATCGAAAAAAATAGCGCGCCTCAACCGAACAACTTTCCATTCTTCCTTTCAGCGAAATACGTCCCGGACAAGACTTACACTTGGTGCGGTTCACCATTGCTGACAGCTCCAGAGATGATAAGAATGCAAGGTCATGATAAATCTGCGGACCATTGGAGCTGGGCTGTCTTGGTCTACCGTCTCGTGACTGCCAGATATCCCTTCATGCGAAAGACTGACAACATTGACGAAACAACACTGTACAAGCGCATTTGCAAGGGAAGCTTCGAGGTACGTACAACGTTGCGCAAATATATATTCTGGGACATCATCTCATTTTTTTCTGTTTTAGGTTGACGGCACTATGAGCATGCATTTTAGAATGCTCATGGTGGCACTCCTATACCCAGATCCAACCCAGCGATTAGGATCGGCCGCCAATGGATGGCGAGATATCTTTGCTCATCCTTGGTTTAATGACGACGATTCATTCGACCTTCGTAGCTTGCGGAAAAGGGAACTTCCAGCGCCATGGGTTCCAAATTTGAAAGATCCATTGGACATATCTAGGTTTCACCAGCCATCTTCAGATATTGACGATCTGATGGAACAGCGGTTCTTCCCTTTTGATCTTACAGAAAATCAGGAACAACTGTTTAGTTGCTTTGGCCCGTCAATTGAAACTTAAGCGATGCTGAGTGGGTCTTCTGAACAAAATAGGCATCGCTATTTCAAGAGCTTTCACAATAGGCTTCTACTAGCTTGCACTGAAAATATGTACTGCCTTCATTGCTCTCTACATACAACTATTAATTTTTCTCAAGAGGCGCCTTTTGTGCGCATTCTCCTGCCCTGCATCGATATGTTGATCGTTCAATAATCTCAGCTCTTGAATACTTGCCACCAACCAAAGGAGGTGCCTCAGCAATGGCTCCATTTTTTACTAAACTTTTTTCAGCATCTCTCAGCAGCTTAAAATCGCCATCCAGTGGCTTGGGGTATCCTGGAGGTACACCTGTCGCTTCTAAAAATCCAAATGAATTTCTATACTGTTTCCCGTTAAATTTGAGATTGTTCTTCAGATGGGCGGGAATGATGCGCTGGAAATCCCATTTTCTAACTTTGTCGGCAAAATCCAACGTTTCAATTGGGTTTCGATTCAGCAACAAAGATTGCAAAATAGGAGCAACCAAGGGTCCTCCACTGATGGCTCTGAAACTTGCTTTGTCATCTCCTACCCAATCCCACGGATAAATTCCTGCAAAATCTGAATTGATATCTGGTCGACGCTCTTTCAAGGCGACGTCACTGTCCACATTGCAATAAATAATAAAAAGTAGTGAGAAAACATTAGGTTCATTTCGTTTCGAGTATACACATCAAAACTTCAATACTGTCAAACAGGAACGTACAAATCTTTGACCACGATTGCTGCTGGAGTAAAGTAAAGTCCAAACAGTACAATGCGTCTCCATCCCTTCTTTCTCACTGCTGGAGTATCACTGACAGCATCTGTGACAGTATCACGTGCATGGTACAAGAGAGGAGCCGGATCGTCATTATAAATTTTCGGCACCTCATCGCTCACTTCCACGCAAGTATCGGTAACCAGCAGTGTTTTAGAGGGTTTGTGATGAAAGACAGTCTCACCAAAAGCCCCATCTCTGCTAAGGAAAGGACCCAAGGTGGCAAATTCAAAATCCTTGTTCCATTCTGGAGGAGCCTCTTCTGGAGACTTTGGCATAAGTTTTGTGCGTTTCGGTGGGAAGCCTAAGAAGGAATCTGGTAAATTGCTGGGAAAAGAGTACTGTCCTCTTTGCAGCCAAACTGTGGCATTTGGGAATTTTTGCGCAAATACTCCTGAATATACTTTATGTTCCAAAGCGACGGATCCCAGAACAATATGTCGGACGGGTCCGTACTGTTTGACAATATCATTTACCAGCTCAAGGCATTCCGGAGTAGCAGCAATGGGGTCGTACACAAATAAACCTCCATCACTCAATTTGACGATTGTCATTCGGAGTGGAACTTGTACGTCCAGAATACCAAATTTTTGGTCAAAAGTCCACACTTGACCTGGAACAATTGTTTCTCGAACAGTTTTTTTCTGTTTGTATGTGCCAACCGGTAATACACCCCAGAGACCATAATCCTGGGGGGTCCTTTCCCGAGTGCCAAGATACGAAATGCCGAGCCCAACAGCCGCAAAGGACAATTCAGCTGCTTGTCGACGAGACACACTAGGGTCTCGTCCAGCACTGCTATCACTGGAAGTGGATTGGAGGCCGTAATTTTGGGTTTTCATTTTTGCCAAAGGCGTTTGGTGGCCGACAAAGGCCGAAACAGTTTGCCATGCCAAGAAGAGAAAGGCCAGCAAGATTGTGCTTTTCATTCTCACTTTTTCAGTAAATGTATTATCTCAAGGAGTAAAATCAAGAAGACGACGTCGCAAATCAGCAAATCAATTATGTTGGTGTGCTTATGTCGGCTTCAGAGAGGATGATAAAATAGCTCAGTAATTTTTTCCTTACTACTCCCTCCGTAATCAAAAGCATGCTGACAGGTCATCAATTCGCTTCAAAAATTATTTCAGTTAGAAATCAGTTAAAATAAACCCAAAACACTTAATCCTTACTTTATAAGCTATCCAGCCATGTATAACATCAATAGGTTCAAACTTCAGATTAGGCGCTAATAAGCAGTCAAAGGTACTCCAAATCGAATCCCCCTTACTTTGACACCCGTTACTCACTGAATACCTGGAATCAAAAAATAAAAGCACGACAACAATGGCTCCAAAGGGTTCAAAGATCAAGGAATTGAGCTTGAATGACCGAAAAGCCATCTTTGCGACGCTCTTAACCATGGTCAAAGATGGTGTCTTGGTGAGGGGTTCCTTCAAAGAAACTGCCAAAATTGTTGGCACGACAGGCGACACAGTATCCCGAGTATGGAAGAAAAGCATTCAAAAAATTGCGCGACACCTAAATAACCATAATCTCCTCACAATCTTACAAATCATGCCCCTCATTAAAGACCTTCCAGATCACCTATTTGAAGCTGGTAAAAAAGGCGTATGTGGTCAGAAGCAGCAATATGACAGGGAGGAGCTTATTCGGAAGACACTGGAGATACCATACAGACAACGTAAGACTTACCGGGCACTTGCAAGCAAATTGGGCGTCTCACATCATTTTGTTTTCAACCTTCTCAAGAAAGAACAGATATTCAAAAGACACAGCAATGCAGTTCTCCCAGTCTTGAACGAGGACAACAAGTATCACCGGGTGATGCATTGCTTGGACAAAATAGATTCATCAACACAAAACAATGCGACTCGATCTCAGTGGAAGTTTAAGGACTTTTATGATGAGGTTCACATCGATGAAAAGTGGTTCCAGCTCTGCAAAGAGAAGGAAACTTACATTCTTGTGTGCGATCGAGAAGAAGGTCCAGCACGAAGAACAAAGCACAAGTCGCACATTACCAAAATTATGTTCATGTGCGCACAAGCACGTCCCCGGTGGGTCGCACGCGAGAACCAGTACTGGGATGGAAAGATTGGAATGTGGCCCATTGGCAGCTTTGAAGCTGCCGAAAGAGGCAGTGTTAACCGTCCAAGAGGCACCATGGTCTGGAGAAACAAAAAACTGGATAAAAGTGAGTATTTGAAAGTAATGTGTGAGAACATCATCCCAGCCATTCGCGACAAGTGGCCAAGAACACAGTGGAACGACAATACTTACAAGATTCTGGTGCAACAGGATGGAGCCACGCCCCACAAGATCAATGATGATCCAGCTTGGCTAGGTTTTTTGGAAGAGCAAGGATTAGCCAATAAGATCAACCTGGTGACGCAGCCACCAAACTCACCAGATCTCAACATCAATGACCTTGGTTTCTTCCGGTCTCTCCAAACACAATACTACATGCTTTGTCCCCGTAATGCGCAGCAAATCATTGACATGGTGATGACATGTTATGAAGAGTACGACCGGAGAAAGATCAATCGAATTTGGTTAACTTACCAAACAGTAATGAACATGATCCTTGAACGCGATGGAGACAACCAGTACAAAATTCCACACATGAACAAAGACAAACTAGAGCGCGAAGGTAACTTGCCGGTCTCCATTGCAGTGACAGTGGATGCAGAGGAACACTGGTTTGAATAGCGCCATTGTCAAAGTAAAAATAGTAATTTTTAGAAGAGTTTTTTGCCACTGTATTTATTGTGTATTTTAGCAGTAGTTTTAGAATTTATGAGCTTTTTGCGACTTGTCTTTTACTACTCCGACACCTGCTTCCGGTTAGCTTCCGAGTCGTTGGAGTAGTCTTAGTGGCAAGAGAAACTAAAGGTGACAACAGCATCAGCAGAGTCGTCCAGAATCCTACTGGTCCTACAGTAGCTGTGTTGTTGCAACCTTTAGTCTCCTTTCCCGTTGGGAACACAAAAATATTAGTCCCATCATTGCTTCCGGACGTTGCATGTATAATAGGGGAAGGAAATCATGAAGGAAAACCTAGAGTCACGACGACGATAAACCTGATGTGGAAATTGCTACTACTTCTACAAGCCCTTCGTTATCGTTACTTCTGGTTGTCTTGCCCGATGAAAAATGGATCCCACAAGTTTACCACGATTGCTTCCTATAGTTGGATGTGTATTAGTGCTTTGAATTCAGACGAGACAACCAGAACTAACAACGACGACTACATTCAGGTACAAAGTTCTACTCATTCTACAAGACCTTCGTTATTGTTAGTTTTGGTTTTCTTGCGCTGATGATGGCAAGTGAAAAATCAATCCCACAATCGGAGTATGGCTAACACGATAGGTTCGTTCCGGACGACTGAACTAGCATTAATATAGACAGGACAAGAGAAAGAAAAGTAAAAGTCACGACGATGATTACAATAGCGTGTGAAATCCTACTTTCGCTACGATGAGATCATTGTCGTGACTTTTATTTTTCTTTCTCTTTTCTTTTCTTGCAGAGAAGGGAAACTCGGCTTGCTTTGCCTTGAAGCGCTAAATATTTCCTAAGTAGGCTACTCACATTTTCTTCTAAGTAAACCTGTGGGACCAAGGATGCACGTCCCCTGTAGAAATCCTGTAGAAATGTACCATACGCTTTTTTAACTGCCACAGGCGAGGTAGGCTTCCATCAGCATGTTTTCCTTTACGGAGGGAGTAGTATGGTAGCAGATAATATTATACCGTTATTATTTATTCTTCCTTCAAAATACTCAAGTTAGCATTATTTCTACTGCCCATCCCGCTCAAGCATTAATTTCATCAAACGACGAATGCCAGCATGAGTCCAGCGCCAACCGTTACTGGTAAACTACCTAAATGGTAGCTGGCACCACTTTTGATTACTTGTTACCCTGGTAGCAAAGGCAAGCAGGTACCAGGTACCGGTACGGTGCGCAGGTGACTGTAGATGTTCTGTGCGTCCTGAAAACGCTCCCAGGTACTAGTGGTACTACTAGCTACCAGGTAGTACCTGGTACCTGGTAGTACGCCGCCTGCTCCCCTTTTAACGTCAAGCCGCAGATAATTAGCAGACAAAGGCAGAATATATATTTCTGAAAACAAAACGTCGGAAGGCCATATTGTGACATTCAATTTTCGTCAAATATTAGACTGGTACTAGACCTACTAGTACTACTAGTAGCCACCAACAGCATAGTCTACTATTCTAAAATTTAGCATAAATCCTCGGCAGGCATTCAACAGTGGTAGTTATTAATATTAGACTTGTCGCGGGGCGAACTCATACTTTTATTTCTTTTTGAGACGGCTCACAATTTTGACAAAAATGAGGGCGCACCGAGTCCCTTGTTGGCATAAATCTGCAACACTCTACTTCTAATTCGTCCATCACTTGAGTCAGTAAGTGTGACTGCACTTTTCACAGACGGAGATACATAAAGCAACGCACACGTACAACAGTCCCTTATTTCGAATCGACCCCCTACTCGTCACCAAAGCTGCGCCCTCGCCGAGAATCGGGATAAATCCAAATAGAAGTACTAGCAAAATTCACGGTAAAATAGAAAACCGTGGATAACGCTTCCATAAATTTGTGTAGAAGATTTAGGCAACTCACCTGCTCATTAGAATCAATTTATCTCAAATGAATGCGGCGCAATAGAGCCCAATATTGCTGCACTCAAATTTCACTAGGTAACAGCATCAGGTGGAAAGTAGAAAGAGCTGCTCTGCTCCTTTAATGACTTGATTTATAAACCAAATCTGAGGCACAAATCATTGATAGTAGGTTAAGCCGTATATCCAAAGCGTAGGAGGGAAGGAAGAAGTCTTTTTCCATGGATGCGTCTGAATCCAAATCGGCCGGCAAGTTATCGGCAGCTGAGGCCAAGGCTGGTACAAGTAAGCCTCCGAAGCGAAAGAGACGGCCCCCAGCTGTACCATGGAAAAAACCTGCCGATATGCCTCGCCGACCCTTGAGTGCTTATAATTTATATTACAAATCCCAACGAGAGAATATGATGGAAGGTCGCAGGGTTTCTATGGATGCAGCGGCATCTGCTGTCGCAGGGAATGAGACGAATAACCCATCAGCTGGTGCAGAAGAACCCAAGACTCTTGGCATTGGATTTGCTAACTTAACTAGAGCTGTGGCTGCCAAGTGGAAAGAGCTACCCGAAGGAGAAAAGGTGCCTTTCAAAGAAGCAGCTGCCAAAGAAAAGGCAAGATACCAAGCGGAGATGGCAGTATGGAGAGCGCGTCAAGAACAGAAGAAAGAAAGTACAGCACGGCTGGCACAAGCACAGCCGGACCGACAACAAGTAGCACAGCAGGCTATATTCACGCAGAACCGGCAAGTTTTCCTGGAGGCTAGGGCCGGTTCATCCTCGTGTTTGCCGGCATCTCCATTGCATCCTCAAGATCATTTGGCTCGACAGCAGTTCGGAGGAGTGGGGATACCAGGATCACCGCAACTTGAGTATCCCGAGTCTTGGTTTCAGGCATCGGAATCATCTGCAGTCAGTGGGGAAGGCCTGATCAGGGGAATCCGGGAACAACAGCAGCGTGCAATTCTAGCCCAGCAGGAACTTCAACAGCAAATGTACCATTTGCAGCAGATGCAGCAGATGCAACAGATGCAACAGATGCAGCAACGCATGGTCGCGCTACCAGCCATGCGAAATGACTCTATTCTTGCCAGTATGGTTCGGCAAGAGCAGCAGCAGCAACGGCAATACTATCAAATGCAGCTACATCAGTTGCATGGGTCACCGCAAACTACGATGCCTGCAGGTGACTATACGTCCTCACAGGCGAACGATATTTCAGCGTTCATGGCAATACAGCAACAAGGAGCTGGATTTCAGTCAACACCAGAACAAGGCGACAAAAAGCCAATGGCTACGGAGACCGCAGAGCTTCGCGGCAAGCCATTAAGTTGGCCGTCAAACCAGCCAAGGCGATCCTCGGCTCCAGCATTTGAGTTACGCCCAGACTTTACACCGATGAGACGACCTGCTATGCCTCTTCGTACGCCAGATAGAGACCAGCTTCAACGTGAGCCTCAACCTCGGCCTTTACATTTTGGAGAAAGATACGACCGCGAGTCACTCCCGCAGCACCATTTTGCACGAAGCCAATCCATGCCCCATATCTCTGGTTTGTCCCCGATTCGCGATGTACCCTCTAAGATGCCATCTCCACGAGACGTAGCGCGCCTACCCGGGTTTACCACGGGCCAGCTGCCTTCTGGATCAGAAATACCCATGACCCCTGTAAGAGGTCAGACCCGGCTGCTTCATCAATCTCCCAATTCGCATACTCATAGTATGCTGGCTTCACCTACCATGGTTCCTACACCACCACAAAATAGTAACGAAGCGCCAGGAGGTACTCCTAGAGATGAGATAGGGAAACTTAGCTCGCGGGGTGGTCGTTCGCTGAATGTGCCACCTCCCACCTTTCTCCCAGGCGACGGCGACTTTCACCGAGACTCCACCACAGGTGCTATCCGAAGTACGCTGCCAAGGAGGCGCCGGTCTCAGCTTCACCTTCATCCGTCACAAAGGGCAACTGGAATGACAAGTAGCATTCGTTCTTACGAAGAAATTGCGGTCGACAAGCAATCGGCCGAGCCTCTGGTGCGGCAAGGAGGCAGCCAGAACGCATCGCTGATGCACTCTACATTTGATGTCTTACATTCCAACGTGGGCGACGAAGGTGTTGATTTTCTTACCAACCTTCATTTTGGAGAGGAGGAAGAACACGACGAAGACAAAGACGAGACGAAGAGCAAAGTTGAATGACTAGTCTACTTACTCGGAGTTGCCGCTAAATAAACCGCACTTGTACTCGAGCACGTAGTAGGTCATCATTCATTTCCCTTGCTGCTTAAATTTTCACGGCGTATCTTGAACCGGGTTCTTTCATGTTCGGGTCTTCGTGCGATTTAACTTGTTACGTAGTCAGTGCAGTTTCGATCGATATTCGGGTTTGTTTGCACGAAATACCTATTAGTAATTCATTACTGGCCTCTCGCAAAATCTAAAATAACGATCGCAACTGAAATCTCACCCATCATGATGACACGACAAATCAATTTATCGATAAGAACAACAACCACAGGAATAACGCCAGAGCAACAAGGAAGTCAAATTCATTTTTTGGGAGAAGTTTCACGACGACGATCGACCGTCAAGACAATCATTCCCGTCAACATTAAGAATGTTGCCCAACCATCCATTTCTTCATTGGCGGTACCTGGAAAACTAGCAAGACGACGCCGCGAAGGAAAAAGTGCGAGAGCTCCATGCTGCCGTCGTCTGTGTCTCCCAAGAACAGTTCTCTCGTACCGGACTATCCTTGTCAAGCACTAAGCACCGTCATGAAAAAAAAAACGAAAATAATGTTTCCAATTTCAATGGTGATTACGATCGTGACGATGAAATTCTTTCGTTCGAAGAGTGCCTGATTATCAGTAAAGCATTGGGTGATGTCAAACAAAATGAGTGGGTTTCAGAAGCCGAGTACAAAATTAATCAACTCGAAGTTGTAGTGTATGAAAGCTTAGCAGAAACTGTGAACAGTCATACAAGATTCGAAGGAAAAGGGCAAGGTTGCACCTGTTTGATCATTCTCTACCAGTATGAGGAGAACGATGTGCTTAGGAAGCTTCCTTGTGGACATGCCTTTCATATTTGCTGCGCGGATCAGTGGCTAATGCAAACAAATGCTTGTCCATGCTGTCGGAAGCCTATTGATATAGACATGACACTAAAAGTAGTCTCCAGCAGAGAGCACATGATAAAACACAAGACTAGAGAGAGTGTGTGAACAAAAGCTGCAATGCGTTGAGTGTAAAAATATACCAAATTTAACTGAACGATCTTAGAAGTCAAGTATTGACACAGAAGACCTTTCAAACTGAGAGGCATTTTATGTCTGGGAATGAATGCAAATAATAATGATGTAGACTTTTAAGGGCCGGGCCATACATCAAAACAAGCCTTTTGGATTTTCCGGACACATGACAGATTTTTGCCCTTGCTCTCTAATAATGCGCAGGTGTATGTCTTATCGGAAGTAAAAAGTGGCTACTGGCTGTGGTCGAATTAAAAGCCATTGTGTTGTTGTGATAGACTAGTAGTAGCTAATACTACTATTACCACTACTAGTAGCTACTGTAGGTAGTGTAGTAGTATGCTGCAGTTGACATTCCTCCGAAGTAGACTAGTATACCAGTAGTAAGTACTGGTACCAGATACCGCCTACCTACCGGTACAATGTTAGTACTACCACTCATACAGTACCTGGTACCGTACCTGGTAGCAGACCAGTACTAATAAGATACTCCGAGTACCTGGTACTAGGTACTTAATAAGAAGGAAGGAAGGAAGGAACGAGAACTTGTCATGCATCAATGCAATTCTCAAGATGAACCCACGGGTGATCATAATTTATTTATTTTGAATTAT
>Ga0210054_1003514_pt1 | contig 11754 bp, 12 predicted proteins | sample CryGeymeta201516_FD_185470 | JGI IMG/M metagenome (GOLD analysis project Ga0210054, IMG submission 185470) | Groundwater microbial communities from Crystal Geyser aquifers in Utah, USA - Crystal Geyser metaG 2015-16 (SPAdes) (version 2) | ecosystem: Environmental > Aquatic > Deep subsurface >...
ACCCATCTCCAGCTAAAACCCCTTGCGGATTTTTAATTTTTGTGGTATAATCCGTTATCTTTGAAAATTTAATAAAGCGTTCACAGGAGAATTTTACACTCCTTCAGTAGCGCTGACAAAATCAGCGACGGGGGTTCCCGTTACAGAACTAGCGTGTGTCACAACGAAACCGAGCACGTCAACATGAAGAATTAATTCATTGGTTGACCCGCAGTTTTGCGGGTTTTTATATGGATTAATTGAATCAAGGTGGTACCGTCTTCATCCTTGAAGGCCCTTGAATGTTCCGATTTTTTCGGAATGTTCAAGGGTTTTTTATTGAAAATTTAACATCTGCCAAGGCCCCCGATGTAACGTCGGGGGGACTGGTCACGCCGGGACCAATTTAATTAATTAAATTATTAATTTTCCGCCCGCGCGCCAAATGCACCGGTCAGTCGAGTTAATCCTCGGTCCCTTGGCAGAAAAATTGCAATTATGACAACACCAGACCAAAAACCATTTTTCATATCAGAGAATATCGGGACTCCTCCGAGACTTGTAGAAGTTTGGAGTATTAACCAATTCAAAATCGATTCAAGGGTGCCTTTATCCGTTGATTTCCGACGTGATAGAGGAGGAAAATTAGTTGATATTGCCGTTTTATTACAAAATGGTAAGTTAGCTGGTACGTTTGAGCAACGGAGAGATGCATTTGAATTCAAAGCCGATTTGGGTCTTGATATTCCTCCTTTTGTGATTTTTTGGCAAAACGAACCACCGCCAGGCCTAAACCGCTCCAAGTCTGGACATCCGGAAATAGCTCCAAACAAGCGATCAATTTTTTTTGAAGTTAGAGACTTAATAAAAAAAGAAATTATTACAATGGCAATTCCCATAATAAAAAAACCTGACAGCCTGGAAATGATTATTGCTAAAGAAAACATACAAACCCACCAAGGGCCACTTTTACCATTTACATTGGAAATCCAGCACTCAGCTATAAATGCTCCCAAAACCGATATTCTTTTTGTCTCACAAATTTTTGGCCATATCTCTTCTGCCGCTCGTTTACTGAAAACATTACCAAAAGAACTACAGCAAAGATTCTTTTTAGCCGCCAAACATACTGATAATGTTCCGGCGGTTTTAGATCATCTTCAATCAATGGGTTTATGGCGAGAAAATCTATTTGTCCCATTGAGTTACGATGATGCCACTACCGGCGGGTTAAATATTTGGGAACGGGAAAAAGCCGTCTGGTGGCTAATGCAAAATCCAGAGCTTTTAGAAAGATTTTTATCAGCCAAAATAATCATTAGCGACTTAAGAGAAGAAACAGCTTGGTTAAAAGCAATATCTGATAAGCTTAACTTGCCGCAAATTTTTTTAAACTTTACCTTCGCCTGGCCACAACATCTTAATCGAATTGATCATCTACCAAAAGATATGGCTCATGCTTTTGCTATGTTGCCGCCAGAACAAGATAAACGGACTATCTTAGATGAATTTGGTCTTTCGCCATTGGACGTAGTTACCGATTGGTTTACTTCCGCCAAAAAATTTAAAGCCGGAGTTGTGGGCCAAGTGGCACACGGAGCCGACGCTATTATTGATTTTAGTTTAGCCGGTCCTAATCTTGTTGAACCTAATATTGATAACTGCATTATTTTTCCGCCCCGGCGGCGCTCAATTCCGGTAACACCGGAAATCAGAAATTTATGGCAAGCGAATAAATTCAATCTTTTGGTTATATTGGGTTCCGGCGATTGGACCGAAAGAACCCAGTTTGTTCAACAAATAATTAATGTTTCTAAAAAAACGCCGGAATCCCAGTTTATTATAGTCGGCAACACCGATGGGGTTGAACTGCCCCAATCAGAAAATTTCACCACTCTTGGCTTTGTCTCTCCGGATATTGTCGATCAACTCATTCAAACCTCTGATCTAACAATTACTAAACCGGGTCATTTTAGCCTGGAAGAAACCGCCGGCAAATTAACCTTAATTGCTCCGCCGGATAATTTAAAACACTGTAATTCTCCAAGATCAGCCGCCATTGCTGTTGAAGTAGTAGAAGAAAGACTAACCACAGCAGTAGAAGAATGGCTTAGTTGGGGACAGCCTCAATCGATATCACCTTTATTAGATATTTCCAGCCCTGAAGCAATTAGAACCAAAATTGGTAGAGCGCTTAGCTGGAAAAACAGATTGCAAACAGAACTGGATAAAGTTCCAGTTGATGGTCTGACTGTTCTAGCTCAAACACTTGAATCACTGATAAAGTTAAATTTTCAAAAAAGTGAAGTTCCTCGAATAATTCAAGACTTAAAAAAGCACATTCACCAAAACCTATGGGGTAAAGTATGAAAAAAACTCATGCTTCAAACCAATTACTTTGGGGCGGCAGGATTCTCCCCGAAGAGATTAATAATCCAACCTTAGCAAATTTTTTTCTGGAACACTTTAAGATGATAGTGATTCCGGTAAAAACAGAGGAAATTTTCCAAAATAAAGAAAATTTTAACTTTAAAGGCACAGAAGCCTTAATTGCTTTTGCCAAGAAAAATAACTTAATCACTCGGGGGCATACTTTGGTTTGGCTACATAAACGGCTCATTCCTAAGTGGATTATCTCTATGCCTCTGAACGACTTAAAAAGCTTTCTTAATTTTTCCATCCCTTTAACTATAAGCCGGTTGAAAAAGAATATTAACGTTTGGGATGTCTTTAACGAACCGTCAGCCAATGACGCCAATGGTTTAAATCTTTCCGTAAAATCAATGCTTGAACTGGTGAAGATGTCTTTCAAAATAGCTCGGTCCTGCCAACCAAAGGCGGAATTAATTCTTAATTTTTCCGACATTTTTAATGCCAATAGCTTTATTGACCCGCTTGAATTTATTAAATTAGCTATAAAAGAATCCGTTGATCTTGATTCGCTAGGGCTACAACTCCACTTCGGGCCTCATCGGGAACTGAGGCTACATGATTGGAAAACTATTAAAAAGAGACTAAAACAGTTTTCGGTGTTTAAAAAACCGGTCCACATCACCGAACTTTCTGTCCCCTCAAGCAGTTTTATTGACCCACACTGTTGCTTTCCTAAAAATAATCCAATCAATTTTGGTTTCCCCCCTAAATGGAGTGAACAAAATCAGTTTTTCTTCACTCGTGAACTAATTCAATTCCTAAAAACATTAAAGATTGTTAAATCTATAACTTGGTGGGATTTAACTGACGCTATCAAAACTAACAGTGGTATCAGTACTTTTGTTAATTTTGGCGGTCTGTTTAATCGCCAAAAACAAACCAAACTGATTGCTGATCAATTAAAATCCTTGACTCAATTATGAAAGACACAGATCCATCAATGCCGCATGTTAATGAAACTCAGGGGGCAGTCCTCCCGTCGCAGTCCTTTGAAGTCGATCCTAATCAGCCTTTGGGGTCTGAAGAAATTCCCAGATTCCTTCATAAGTTACCATCTAAGGATTCGTTATCGTTGGCTTCAATATTGAGCCAACAATCTGAAAAGGTAGAAACAATCGTAAAAATTAATCCTTCGGTAATTTTTGTTACTCCCAGCCGTCATGAGCAAACCAACTTTCCAAGGTTTGCTCAGATATTTAATACTCTTGATGCCAATCTCCCCAATGATGCCGCCTTAATTCTTTATGACAATATCAGGCAGGGAGAAACCTTTTTCGCTCTTGAAACTAATTCTTTAAATATCCCAAACCTTCATTTGCTAAGAGTTTTTATGCCAGACGAAAATCTCTGCATTGGCCGGGTAAGATTCGAGGCTTCGACTTTAGCCCTAATGTTAATAAACTTAATGCCTCCAGACCCAAACCGTCTGCTTGTTTTTATCGATGCAGATGTCCAAGGTATCAGACAGCCGGAAAACTTGACTAACATCCTCCATTCTTTCCGAAATTTTCCTTCTTTGGATATGGTTGTAGACTGGTGGACTCACCCGAAAGAAGCCTTAAATAGTTTTCCCCTTCTCAAAATAATTCATCGTTTTATTCGGTCTTATCAATTTTTCAGAGAAGACAATCATCTTGATTCAGATTTAATTTCTAGTCCTGGCGGACCAAAAATTCCTGTCAGTTATGCTTTTTCGACCATCATGAGGGCCAGTTCATTTGCCGCCATCGGTGGTTTTAATCCAAACTTAACTGCCAATGAGGACTCGGCGCTAGCTATCAAATTAGCCGAGTTAAGAAAGTCAAATTTGGTTCAACACATGAGGTATAGTCGTCAATTAAAACAAACAACTGGAATTGATCATAACCTAGAAATAGAAATCGATCCTCGCCGCCTGCTGTTTCTCATGGCAAGGGGTAAAACCTATGCCGAAATCCATACGGGGAATCCACAGGAGATTTTTCATTCTTGGGTTCTCATGGAGAAAAAACCCAGAAACTGGCGTGAGTTAGAAAAACACCTCTCTCCTGATGAGTGGCAAATTCTTAAAGCACCAACGGTGGCTGAAGTCCAAAGGCAATTAAATGACTTAATTGTCAATTTTTTCTTCCTGCCGCAACAATTAAGTCCAGAACGAATTCAAATTGGGCAAAAAATAGTCGATCATGCCCTTCAAGAATCTTTATCAGATACAGGCTTTAGTGGCAAAACAGCTGATAATCTTAAAATATCGGTTAATGATTAAGAATGATTAGACAGCTTTTCTAAATACTATATAATCAACCTATGACCATCGACAAAGTTTTGACCAGGGGAGTGGAGCAGATTTTGCCCAGCCGCGAGGGATTAAAAAAACTGATGCAGACCAAGAAAATTCGGCTATATCTGGGAATTGATCCGACGGCAACGCGACTCCACATAGGCCATACCGTCATGCTCCGCAAACTCCAGCAGTTTGCTGATCTTGGCCACGAAGCCATCTTGCTTTTCGGCACCGGCACGGTTTTAGTCGGCGATCCGTCACAACGGGCTGCCGGCAGGAAACTAATTACTCAAGCAGAAATAGATAAAAACATTGCCACTTGGAAAGAACAGGTCAAACCGATTATTGACTTTAATAAAGTAAAAATTAAATACAACGGCGACTGGCTGTTAAAAATGAGTCTGAAAGACATCATTGAAATTGCCTCGAAAGTTTCCGCTGTCCAACTGTTTAAACGGGAAATGTTCCAACGGCGGTTAAAGCTCGGCGACACGGTTTATTATCACGAAACTATGTACCCGCTTCTCCAGGGCTATGATTCTGTCGTTATGGATGTAGATCTGGAGCTCGGCGGCACTGACCAGACTTTTAATATGCTCATCGGCCGGGAACTGCAGCAAAAAATTAACCATAAAGAAAAATATGTCTTGGCCGGTAAAATGATTATGGGTACTGACGGCCAGCCAATGAGTAAAACTTCCGGCAACTGCATTTGGCTGACCGATATTGCCGAAAACATGTTTGGAAAATTAATGGCTGTCCGGGATGAATTGATGCCCCATTACTTTGAATTTTTTACCGATAAAACTATGCCCCAAGGTGAACCGCTGACAGTAAAAAAACAATTGGCCTTAGAAATTACCAAACAGTATCATGGTCTCACCAAAGCCCAAGCCGCTCAAACCCATTTCGAGCAGACGTTTCAGAAAAAAGCCCCGGAATATAAGCAGACGGTTAAAGCCAAAACTAACTTAATGCTGACTGTGGCCGGTTTAGTCGGCAGCAACAGTGAAGCCAAGCGCTTAATCCAGCAGGGAGCAGTGGATGTGAATGGTGAAAAAATGAAAAAAAACAATTTAAAGTTAAAAATAGGCGACAAAATTAAAGTCGGACAAAGGATTTTTGTGCAAGTAATATGAGGCTGACCAAAAAACAAAGAAAGTTTTTTACCATTCTGGTTATCATTTCCAGCTTAAGTCTGTTGATCGGATCACTTTTGCCTATGTTTTATGCTTTCTAAAACTGCCCTGGAAAAACTGAACATCTTCTCTGACGAAGATTTACTGCACCACTATCCTTTCCGCTACGAAAACTTAAAAGATTATCAATTAGGAACAATCGTCAGCAGTAAAAATATTTTCACCCGATCAGGTAAAACAGTTCAAAAAATCCTGATTAAAACTAACGCGGGAATTCAGGAAATAACTTATTTTAACCAACCTTATCTGGAAAAAACACTAAAAACAGGAGTAAATATCAGTCTGGCCGGTAATGAATACGAAGTCAACGGCCCGTTTATCCACACCGGCCGCTTAGTACCCATCTATCCGGAAACTAGAGGAATCTCCTCCAAAGCCTTGCGCCGCCGGATTTATAATCTCCTCCAGACAGTCAGGCTTCAGGACTGGCTGCCGGAAAAAATTAAAAATAAACATAAATTGCTTGACCTAAATTCGGCTATTCAACAAATCCACTTTCCTAACAATCAAGCCCAAATTGATGCGGCCACTAAACGCTTAAGTTTTGATGAACTGTTTTTACTTCAACTTGAGGCCCGGGAAAGAAAAAGTCAATGGCAGGAGAAAAAGTTATCCCATCAGTTTAAAATTGATCAGGAAAAGATTTTGAATTTGATTAGCTCGTTGCCTTTTCCGCTGACTTCAGGCCAAAACTGCTGTTTAAAAGAAATTTTAGGCGATCTGGCTAAAGATAAGCCGATGAATCGGTTATTGCAGGGAGAAGTTGGATCAGGTAAAACTGTAATTGCCGCTCTAGCCATCTATGTGGCATATTTAAACGGCTATCAATCCTGTCTGATGGCCCCAACGGAAATCTTAGCCAATCAGCATTTCCAAACCTTAAAAACAGTTTTTGCCAACACCGGCATTAAAATCGGACTAATAACCGGGTCAACAAAAACTGTAACCGGAGATATATTTGTCGGTACCCACGCTCTCTTATTTAGAAAACTTGACTTAACTAAACTGGGCCTTGTAGTTATTGATGAACAGCATCGTTTCGGCGTTAAACAAAGATCCCGGTTACTAACCGGAGAAACCACACCCCATCTTTTAACGATGACCGCGACCCCAATTCCCCGGACAGTCGCCTTAACTCTTTACAGTGATTTGGATATGTCTGTCTTAGACGAAATGCCTCAAGGCAGATCAATAGTTAAAACTTGGGTCATTCCTGCAGAAAAACGTTTAGATGCTTATCATTGGGTTGCCAGCCAAATCGCTACCCATAAAACTCAGGCTTTTATCGTCTGTCCGCTGATAGAACCGTCGGAAAAAGAAACGATGAAGGATATTAAGGCAGTAACTCAAGAGTTTAATCAATTAAAGTTGATCTTTAATCAATTAAAGTTAGGTTTAATTCACGGGCGGCTAAAGAACAAAAATAAAGATCATATTTTAGAGGAATTTAGGAAAAATAAAATTAATATTTTAGTGGCCACACCGGTAATCGAAGTCGGAATTGATTTTCCTAACGCCACAATTATGATTATTGAGAACGCCGAACGGTTCGGCTTGGCCCAACTGCATCAGTTGCGCGGCCGCGTCGGCCGGAGCGAAAAAAACTCTTATTGTTTGATTTTTAGCCAAAGCCAACTGTCCCTTAAACGCTTAAAATATCTGGAAACTAATTATTCTGGGTTAAAATTAGCCAAAATGGACCTGAAATTAAGAGGGCCCGGCAATCTTTACGGCCTAAAACAGCATGGATTTTTGCAATTAAAGTTAGCCTCCTTAATGGACATTGATCTCATTAATCAATCCCGGCAGGCCGCCCTTGACTGTCAACCTCTAAGCTGGCTCTTGAAAAAACAGTTAGAAAAGCATAAAATCAATCTATGCCTCCGCAACCCAAACGAAAAATTTCTTCCCGCCGCCAAGGCAAGCGCCGGGCAACCATTAAACTGACTAAGCCAAATGTGCAAAAATGTCCGCACTGTCATCAGGATAAACTATCACACCAACTCTGCTCAAGCTGCAAAAAGTATTAATGAAGTCCCGTTCCGACCCCCGCCATCTCCAGCGCATCAAACAATTCAAAAAACTTTATACTGCTAGTTTTCATGGCAAAAAATTCGATCCAAAAATTGATCAAATTATCGCCAAAAACGCCCCGGACTGGCCCGTCAATAAATTAAATAAGGTTGATTTGGCTATCTTAAGGCTGGCACTTGATGAACTTGAAAATAATAAAACTACGCCGCCAAAAGTCGTCATTGATGAAGCAATTGAACTGGCTAAAACTTTCGGCAGTGCTAAAACCTCTAAATTTATCAACGGGGTTTTAGGCGCTATTATTAAACATGGTTAACTTTCTTCCCCTTAAATTTATTAATTCAAAATTACTGGAAACTGCCTTAACTCATCGTTCGGCAATTAACGAAAAAAAAGGCAGTCATCAATCCAATGAACGCCTGGAATTTTTAGGCGACGCTGTTCTGGAACTGGTTGTGTCTGATTTTTTATTTAAAACTTGTCCGCATCTGCCTGAAGGCCGGCTAACCCAAAAACGGGCCGCTATTGTCCAGACTAAAACCTTGGCCGCCGCTGCCTTTAAGCTTAAAGTAGGCCAAAATTTAATCATGTCCAAAGGTGAAAAAAAATCCGGCGGCCAAGCTAATGTCAGTTTATTAGCCAACACCTTTGAAGCTCTTATCGGCGCCGTTTATCTTGACCAGGGATTTACTAAAGCTGCTGACTTCATCTATCAAAATTTATTGCAAAACTTAAACCTTTTACTTAATCAGGCAGATATTCATGATTTTAAAAGCCAGCTTCAGGAAACCTGGCAGAAACGATTTAAAACCGCCCCCAAGTACCAATTAGTTAACAGTTTTGGTCCGGATCATGGTAAAACTTTTATAGTCAGGGTGTTTCTCAAACAGAAGCTGATGGGCGAGGGGAGAGGTAAATCCAAACAAGCCGCCGAACAAGTGGCCGCTAAATCTGCTATAATTTCCCCATGCTTAAAATCAAACTAACCCGTACCGGTAAAAAAAATTATTCCTCATACAAAATTGTGGTTAATGAGGCCAGGGATAAACGTGACGGTAAATATCTGGACTTGCTCGGCATTTACAATCCTAACACTCATCCCCACACTCTCAAATTTGATCAAAAAAAAATCGATTACTGGTTAGCCAAAGGCGCCAAACCTACCTTCACCGTTAACCGATTAATTAAAAAATAGCCATGCTTAACCTCACCCAATACCTTGTTTCTAACCTGGTCGATCATCCTGAAGCTGTTTCAGTCACAGAAAACATAGACGAATCAAACACACATTTAATTTCCATTACCGTCGACCCGGCCGATATGGGCAAAGTTATCGGCAAAGGCGGCAAAATTATTAACGCTATCAGAGAATTAGTCAAAGTCAAAGCCATCAAACAGGGCTTAAGAGTCAGAGTAATGCTTACTGACCAAAATCAAACAGGTCCGTCTTTCCCGTCTGAACTACCGGCAATACCGCCTGAAACTTAGTAAAATTAAATAACCGGCTTAAAATTGCCTCTTCGCTTCTTGACAACAACTTTACCGGCTGGCTAATGCCGCCTAAGGATTTTGGCGCTGGTTGATAAAAAGCGGACACATCAATATCGGCAGCTACCATTGTAGTAATAATGTCAAACAAGGGATTAGTTTTAATCGTTAAGCCAACTTTATCTATCTTCATTAACGGAGCCGTATTCTCTAATTCCCGCAAAAATTTCAATACGCTATTAAACTCTCCGCCCACTTCAAAACTAAAAGTTAAATCTGACAAGTCGGTCTCTGCTTTTTTTTCCTCTGTTTTTGTTAAAGCTCCCGGACTTAAACTCACTCCGCCAAAACTTAAACCATGCTTAGCCGATAACTGAGATAAACTCGACAGTAATTCTACTATTGGTTTATCTGAAGGAAACACCATTTCCATTTTCTTGACCCTATCGGTAATCAGGTTCTTATCAATCCCTTCTAAAATCTGTAATTTCTCTTCCAATTTATTTAACTCTGTCTTTTGCTGTTTATTAACCTTGATTACTTTGTGCAAATTTGACAAAGTTGGACCAAAAACAATTATCCCCAAAACTAAAGCTATCCCTGACATTATCATTAATTGCTTGTTTCTCATTGGCTTGCCCCCGATAAAACAATATTAATGCCAAAATTTATCGCTCCCGTCTTCCCAAAACTAATCCTGTTAACTTGAGCTTGCACTACTCTTAATTGACCGGTCGTTTGTTCTTTTATTCGCTTTAATAATTCAAATAATTTTGACCAGGCAGGCACGCTGCCTGCCAAATCAATCGTCCCTTTTTCATTCACCTCAAAACCTTGTAAAGTAGTCCCGTCAGGGATCATATTGAAAATTGCTTCTGCCACTGCTTGATGCCGCTCCTGCAGCTTCAATAAATTGGCAAATGAGCCCAGTTTACTCACTAAATAAACCTGTTTGCTTTCGACGTCTTGCAACTCCAGAATTTTATTCTTGGTCAAACTGATCTTTTGCTCCAAATTTTTATTGCTGCTGGCAATCCTTAATGCCAGAGCCGATAAAGCAACCATTAATAAAGCCAGCATCAGCATGCTTACCAATAAAATCTTGCCGGCGAGTTTTTTGATTCTTTGCCGGTCTCTGAGTCGTTTTATTTTCTTGGCGAATAAATTAACTTCCATCTAAATTAATCCTTTTACCGCTAAACCGGTTACGGTAGTTAGCTGGGGATTACTCTCCTGGATTACCAATTTTTTAAAGGCTTCATTTTTAATAAACTTAGCAAACGGATCGCCCACCACTACTTCCAAATTCAGCTTGGCCGCTAAATAAGCGCTCAATCCCGGTAGTAAAGCCCCGCCGCCTACCAATACCAACTCCTCCGGCGGCTTATTAAAACCTTGTTGTTGTAAAAACATCATCGCCTTATTAATCTGGCTGACTATTTCATCCACGACTAAAGTTAATATTTTAGCCACTTTGCCTTCGAGCAAATCAGTTCTCAAACCATAAGTTTTTTTATATTCTTCGGCTTGATCAGCCGGCAAACTTAACTCATTCATCAAACTTTTAGTTAAAGCTAAACCGCCCACACTAACGCTGTAATTAAATACCGGTATGCCTTTGCTCAAAATCATTAAATCAGTCGTTTTATAACCGCAACTCAGAAGTATTTGAATTTTATCTTCTTTGCTGAATAACCGCTTGACGCTGAATAATTCTGTTTCTAAGCTTTTAGGGATCAATTCCGCTTGATCAATCAGGCTTAATAAGCTCTTGATTCTTTCTTTCGGCACCGCAATTAACAGCACTTTCATCATTTTTTCCTTAACCCCTTCTTGGATTAATAAAACTTCATGAAACAGTTCTACTTCCGCTAAAGCCACCGGAATATACTGTTCTGCTTCATACTGAATCGAGGATGCCAACTCTGTTTCTGATAGTTTGGGTGTGTCAATAATTTTGCTATAGACTTCACTCTCCGCCAAAGCCACATTCACCTCTGCCGTCCCCTTAATCCCGGCTTCTTTCATCGCCTGTTTAATCGCCATTATTTGATTCTCTGGGTTAGTTTCCACCAAGGCAAATTTTTCCACGGTCAAGCCTTGGTTATTTTTAAAAGCTTGCATCACCTTAACCTGAGTTGAACCAATGTCTAAACCAAAAAATGTACTCATAGGGCAGTTAATACTTACTGTACAATATTTATTCCTGAAAATAAAACGTAATCAAAAATTGCCGGAGTCGCCGGCACTGTTCGGCTCACCTGAATCGCTTTTGATTCCAAAGTAGGGGATTGAGCCCGGGAATCAATACCATAAACCTGTACCGGTAAACTTGGTGCCCCCGTAACTCTGATCTTA
>Ga0210054_1003529_pt1 | contig 11724 bp, 8 predicted proteins | sample CryGeymeta201516_FD_185470 | JGI IMG/M metagenome (GOLD analysis project Ga0210054, IMG submission 185470) | Groundwater microbial communities from Crystal Geyser aquifers in Utah, USA - Crystal Geyser metaG 2015-16 (SPAdes) (version 2) | ecosystem: Environmental > Aquatic > Deep subsurface >...
GGCGTAGGCAAGACCAAGGCAATACTGGACAAGGCCAAGAGCCCAATATTAGACGTAGCAGCCACGCTATTGAAGGTTTGTTCTTTATAATACAGGCCACCAAAAAAGAAACAACAACCCAATACCAATAGCAAATTGGAAAAGATGGATCCCAGCATACTGGCTTGTACAACACGTATTTCATCTGCCATGAGAGCTTGAATGGCAACGACTACTTCGACGGCATTGCCAAAGGTTGCATTGATGAGGCCACCAATCGTTTCATTTGTATGCAAGGCCAGTTCTTCTGTAAAGTCACCCAAGATACTCGCCAAGGGTATCATGACCATAAAGTTCAGCCAAAAGACCCATGCTGCAGACCAAGTGCCCTGAAAATTGGCCCAGCAAGCAAAAGGAATGGCCAATAAAAGCACACTGACCGATTTACCAAATACGATATCAATAAGGGCATTCAGGGTAGAATAGTAAAGTTCCTCTAGATCCGCATCTGCGTCGTTGTTGGTATCTGCGGCATCCTCGGCAATATTTTGTCCATACTGTTGAATGTGCTGATCTTTACGATTCTGCAAGGGCAAACGCTCCGATTGGTCCGATTGTTCCGCCCGGTCTTTGTTAGTCAATAGTCGCCTCAACGAAGGTGCCAGGGAAAGATTACCGTGACGAGCGCTACCACCAGTGCCACTACCTCTAGAGCCAGCGCTGCTGCAAATATTGCGATTCGAGCGGGCCGTCGTTAATCCCAGGCGCCGAATCTTGGCTACCGCAGTCAAATATGTCAATGGAGTCGGCTCCGAAGGATTGCGCGCACTGGATCCTCCACCATCATTTTCGTCACTGCCATTTGCATTATTTCCAGGTGCAGACATCATGATGTTATTAAGATGTTATCAAGTTTGAGTCCGCAGGAATATTGATTCACTACGTTCGGGGTATACAGTTGGATCAACTTTGGAGATTAAAAAAGTATTGTTCAGATGGAAGATTCGGAAGAAAAAGGTAAGGATATTGGAATCATGAAGTAAAAGTAGTATCTTCTCTACTATTGGCTGTTCTTCACTCCGTACTCCTACTAGAGTATCAATGATTTCCTAATCCACTCTACTAGTAGTTGAGGAGAGCGAGTTAAAAATAATGAACTGAATGGAGTTATGCGAACCAAATTATATGAGAAATGTGAGCGTCCAAAAGAAAACTCACGCGCTTGTGTGCGTGCAACGAATACACTGAAACGTTGGAAGATTGTGATGAGACCGCACAAACCTACGTACAGTACACCAGTACTGTTATCATTGCGAGTAGAGCAGTACAGTACCAGGTACCAGGTAGAGCACTTCACAACGCTGCGCTGTCATACCAGTAATAATAATATCACATCTTTAGTGTATTGTGTTTTAGGTTTCCTGTAGTAGATTTCCTTGCTCATCATAAAATTAAATAGTCTACATCTTTGATTAAAAATGACGGTAAGTATGGAGGAATTTCAAGTTTTATGAGTCTTAGAGTATATCACTTGAATGTGCTACGTACTAGTAGCACTTGGCTTTCCTGATGAAATTCTCGAGGCAATGAAGTAGGACGTAGTCCTCTTTCAGTGTGTTGGTAGAACTTTGTGCTATTATTTTCTCATTTCTCAACAAGCTACACGTAACATATATTAGCAGGACGTTGCAGCATTGGAGCAAAGAATACAGGCACTGGAAGTGTGTGCTACATTCGAGGCAACCCAATCCAAGGTACAAGCCGTGGAAAACGAAATGTTATCCAAATTGTTAAAAATTAAAGAGGCAATTCTGCAAGAAGAAAAACAAGGCGGCGGCGCTGCTACTAGCAGCAAGGAATTGCAAGCCCTTCGCAAGGAGAACGAAGAGCTCAAGCAAAAAAATGCCAAACTCGAGTACCGCGTCAAACACATGTTGGCCACTATGGAACAATTATTTGCAGAGAAAAAGTGAAAGAAAAAACTGAAGACTGCAAAAGGCGAGGCGTTCTCCTTTAAAACGCCCACCTCCCTTCCATCTTTTATGAGTATAACGAAACGTTATGGGCACACTTTTGAACAATTATCATAAGCGTTTGAAAGTGTGCATTAGTATTCAAAACAGTCCAGTAGTTATCTCTAGCATCTAGCGAATAGTTTCAGCAACCACATCACTATCATCATCATCCGATCCATTTCGGTTGATAATGTTTTCGTCGACCCAGGGGGCCAACGCCAACGCGGCTCCAAATCGTAGCGGTACGGCCGCTCGGGCAATATTGGCACCGGCAAAGATAAAGGCCAAGACGGCTGCACGATCTGCAGTGTCATTCACGACATCCGGCCAGTGGCCACTCGTGTTGTACAGAGCCGTCGAGGCTACGGGAAAAGCCACAATCCAAAAGGCCAGCTCGGTCAATACGTATGCAACGGTTCCTGCTACGCCGTACTTTTTAATATCGTCCATGGAAAGAGCAGGCTTGTCGTCGTCACCACCACCAACACCGGGCACCCCAGCACCGGGCAAGAACGAAAAGATGGAATCTTCGGCTGATTGTTTCGATTTGTCAGCGTATTGGTAGGCTGTAATGGCGGGAATACCAACAATCATGGCACCAGCAATCAAAGCGTTGCCCGAAAAAGGAATGTCCGATCCCAATTCTCCATACTTGATAGCATACGAAGTCGCTACTGTCAAAACAAGAAGTTTGGCACCAAGGACAACGTTGGATTCCTCAAATACTGTAAGTTGCAAGGGCATGGTAGCAATATTATCCGCGACCAAACCGGTGGGACTTGTACTGGACTTGGGAAAGGGGTTTGCGTCGGCCAATGTCCAACCGTTGCTTCTGGCAATGCGGAAAGCCGCAATCATGCAGGCAATATTTCCCAACAAAGTCAGTCCAGCCTGAGATGTGACCAAGAATTGTAAACTTGGATCGTTGTAAAAGAAATGGTAGGTGCAAGCACAAATTCCCGAGGCGTGCAGGGGCAGCATACCCCAAGTCAGTCCCTTCCATGTTTCGTTGCCCGTTGTTTCCGAATATTTCCATACCAAGCTCATTGCAAAGAGATACTCAAAGACTGAAGAAAAGTGAATCATCCAGGTAGGAATGGACAATGCATTGACGGGTTCTGCATGCGATACCCAAGGCAGAGCAGCCGTTATCTCAGCCGGCAAGTCTCCTAATCCAAACAAAAAAGGCGAATGAGCTCCAATACCAAGGCTGGGCCCTGTAGCACAGAAAAATGCAAAGAGACCAAACGTGGCAAATGCAACAGTGCGATATTTGCCAATGGGTTGAGGTTCAGGGTTGGTCATTGCATCTTTAAATCCCAATACCTGATGCAAATATAAAATAAATGGTGAGGATCTTTCGTTGAGATTGTTATTATAGTTCAAGACAAATGTGCGCAACAAACAAACCCCGCCGAATTTAAAAAAAGACAGCACACACAAACATGCAGGTGATTCGCGGCGCAGAGGCGTGTCAATTTCTTGTTAGACACAAAACGTACAATTAAAATGTTGGTCACCGTCAACAGAGCTTCGGCACCCCCGTGCAACCAATCGACGTTAGCCAGTGACGATCCGTATTGAGTTTTGGTAACGATTCCTCCCGGAATGGTTGAAAGAACAAAGAGTAACAGGAATTGGAATCCAAAATTTCCCAAATCTGATATCCGATTGGCTTTAAAGGACAAAAAGTACAAGAACAGGGCGTAGGGCAAGAGCGAAGCTTGGAAGAACATTCCGGCCATATTTTGTCCCTGATCAGAAAAAGCCAGCAAGTTGGTATTGGACGACACCACCGCCGCCGCTGTTGATGTAAGGGAATCTGCCATTGTGATGGTGTTTGATGCTGTATCGACAATAGAGGCAGGATCCATCATGTGCAGATGAAACTGATGAAACTTTGACGTATCTGTTGTGGTCTGAGAAACAAGAACGGATGGCTGAGGTAAAAATGCCAAGGATGGCTTCATAGCCAATAATGACACAATACCAGCTAATTTATAGATTGTCGCCGTCATTTCTTGCCAGTTGTTGTTGGTGGTGATGTTGTTTATCTCCAAATGCAAATGAAGCAGAGTATAAAATTAGGATAAAATATAAAAAAAGTATGATGCTCGTTGAGAGAACAAAAGTAGTTAAAGCAAAGTTGGTTGAAGAAAAAGTGGAATGAGTCCAAGATACACTTTACACGTGGACCACATTATTGCAAGTGCCCGGGTGGTTAGATACGCAGATAGTTGAAGTTACCTTGTCAGCGACCACGAAGAAAACTATCACAGTAGATTTAGATTTTCAGTTGCGTATCTTGAATCCGAAGACTCTACACACCAGTAAAATACACATAAAAGCAGCAGTCAACGACCTGACGACAACCATGAAGATCATAAGCCTTGCTACTCTTACGGCTTTGGCCGTTCATCGTGGCGTAACAGGATTTTCTCCCACCAGTTTCTCTAGTAGCACCACGAAATTTCAGACGCAGCTTTCCTCGGCAGTTGCACAACAACAATCACAACCCGAACGAGTGGCTCCTGCGGCTGGGAAGAAGCCTGCTTGGGAAAATCGTCCCGGTTTGACACCGGAAGAATTTATGGAATCAGATATGAACAAACCAGATGCTAGTGGCATGTGGGAATGTCCTTTGACGAGATGGGATAGTGACAAGTAAGTTATTGACAAGCATTCATGCCCTGGACATGATGATTTCATCCATTTTTTGTCACTAATAAAATAATCTTCGTGTTGTCACCTGTGTAAAATTCGCTGCGTTAATTGTATCTGATTTAATATCCTACAATTTCGCCTGTTTAACACCAAACCGCACCAATCCACAATACCTGCACAACTCAATCATTTGAATACACACCAATTCACAACGAACCAAAACACAACAACAACAAAAAACAAATAGCATTGATGTCGTCCAAGCGCAAAAAGAAGCCGCCAAGGCCCCCAGCTGTCCCAAGGAATTGAGAGCCTCTGCATCCGACAATGCCAAGGGTGCTCAATTCTTTGTTGAGAACAAGGATAGAATTCGCTCCGATCTGCTAAAACACGGAGCCGTTTGGTTGAGAGGATTTGATTTGATGAAATCCTTTAAAGGACACCGGGAAATGTACGAAGCATTGGGTTTGTATCCTTGTTTGGATCCCCTCCATTCGTCTGGATTGCGAAAATTTGCTTCCGAACGTGATGCCATTTACGAAGAAGTGAATAAGCCTTCTCTGCGAGGACACTACATCGGACTGCACTGTGAATCTACCACCAAACGAACCGCTGCCTACGCTGCTTTTGTGTGTCTTCAAAAGGCCACCGAAGGTGGTGGTCGCTTTTTGGTAGCCGATGGAGCCGCTATCTTAGCTGAGTTGGATACCAAACTTTTGAAAAAGTTGTACGATCGTAAGTTGCGCATTTCTGTAAGCAACTTGGATTTGCCCGCATCTCTACCCGGATTTGTAAAGGAAGGTTTCAAGGGATTAGTTGATGCAGCTGTTGCTCCCAAGTTTGATATGGACCTTGAAATGGTCTTTGAAGCTGATGGGAAGCCAGGACGTCTTCAGGTAGGTTACACAAAAGCGAAGAGAGAGAATATGCGCGTGGCGAATACAGCAACATTTGCAACGACTCATATTCAATTTCTTACTATTCTTAATATATTATTATAGGCTATTGAGACTGCCGAGTCCCCAATCAATCGCCACCCAGTGACGGGAATGCCCGTCTGGTTTAACAATGCTCACAACCACGCCAGGAAATTGCGCGACCGAAGACCCTGCGGTGTCCCCGAAGTTGGTATGACGGAAGTCTTTTACGCCGATACTCTCGAGCCAATGTCGTTGGAAGATTGCCAAGAGATTAAGCGAGCGAGCGAAAAGCACATTACTGCCCTAGCCATGGAACCCGGTGATGTCTTGCTGGTAGACAACTATCGTGCACTTCACGGACGAGACGTCTTCCAGGGAGATCGTTACCACGCCGTTAGCTGGTTCACATGGGACGATAAGGAGGAATGGCGCGGAGAAGAGCGACGCATTGTGGAAAAGAATGCTCTCAACCAAGCAATCAACAAGATGATGGACTTTTTGCCCAAGGATTTTGAATCCAAACAGAGTTAGACGAGGCAACGTACCAGAAACTAGCTAGGGCTAAAAAGGTGAAGCCGAGATGGATATGGCATCTACTATTATTAGAGAATCTATGTTCCACTGATGGCATTGTCACTTACTACAAAGTTACGTACGCCGATTGTAATCGACTTGTTTACCTAAAGACACATGCCTATCTGTTTACCGCGTTTGTTTAAGGGAAGGAATATGGGTACTTGTTGAGAACATGGATAGTGATGCGCTTGGCACAACCCGAAGCCATTGCAGCATATCTTCAATTCAAAGCCTCATCAGCCAAGATCGCACCACAAATAATAAACTATCCGACCTGTTGTCTTAATGTAGCACTCGTGCACATTACTGATAGTAGACTATGGTACTAGCGACTACAGTAGCTAGTACAGTATCTGTTAGGGTTTGCGGTTGTCCCGCCGCCAGGGATGTTGAAGCTCAAATCCGGGACTAAGGAGTCACGAGAGACACGGATTTCGTCAATTCTTATTACAAGGAGATGATGACCTCATCGATCACTCCAGACGGCGTTTGCAGGCCTTTGCTCGAAAATTCGTGTTTGCCCTCCGATTTTTCATCATCAAGCAAATCGGCCTGCCATCATCAAATTTTTAATTTGTGCAACAACTCAGTGCCCAGCAACTCAAAAACACTGCTTATACATTGAAGCTCAAGGGACAATCGTAGTCACACTGCACCTTTAAAGGAAATTAAGAGTGGTTGTTGAATACGATGGTTGGGCATTACCTACCGTTAGTTTCGGTCTTGATCTTTTCTGCCTCTGCCTTTGTGCCTCTTCAATCAACTAGCATTCGCCTATCCACTCGGAGACATGTCTCGGAATTGGAAAAACAAGTGGAGGATAAAAATACACTAGACGAGACGTCCATGTACAGAAATTCGATCCCCAAGAGGCTTCGTATCGAGGGACAGGGAATCCCAAATCGCAACGATCGAGTTCAACTTTTGGATACTTCTACGTACGAAGCCAATCTGATGAACTCTTGGGATGTAGATCCCAGTCGACAGACAGGATTTGATTGGGAGATAGAAAAGGCACGACGATTCTTTGCCGGACTGCGATTGAGAGAGGATGGAGTTTGGGTTAAACAACCATCCTTTTTTGATTTCTTGGTGAGCGAACGACGCATGTCCTCTCTGGCCGCCGATGCCGGTAATTCTCCCAAACCTGTGAACATTCTGGATGTTGGAGTCCTCATGATTACTAATATTTTGTCGCAACTGGGCTTCGGTCCTTCCTTGGGAATGGCCGCCATTCCAGAGGCCGTGATTCAAAAGTACGAAGGATCTATGTTTTCGTTCATCAAGGGAGTGCTCGGTGGCGACCTGCAGACCCTCGCTGGAGGGCCCTTGTTCCTTCTGCTGGCCAAGTACTATCAAGACTACGGTGCTATCTTTAACCTGTCGTTTGGGCCCAAGTCGTTCCTTGTCATTAGTGATCCCGTCATGGCTCGTCATATTTTGAGAGAAACACCAGTGGATCAGTATTGCAAAGGAATGTTAGCCGATATTTTGGTAAGTTTTTATCAACTACAAAGGATGTTGATGAGTTCGACAGCGCTTTTTCAGACATTGTAGCTAATATTCAAGCGCTCTTTTCTGTTCGGTTGTCACTCAGGAACCCATCATGGGCAAAGGTCTGATCCCAGCGGACCCTGCGACTTGGAAGGTCCGTCGACGTGCTATAGTTCCCGGATTTCACAAGCGTTGGTTGAACAGCATGATAGGTCTTTTTGCCGCCCGTGCACAGATTCTATCCAACGACTTGAAACAGAAAGCTGTTGATGGAAAGATAGTGGATATGGAGGAACGCTTTTGCAGTGTCACCTTAGATATCATCGGGAAAGCCGTGTTCAACTATGATTTCGGTTCGGTGACCAAGGAGAGCCCCATTGTGAAAGCTGTCTACCGTGTCCTTCGAGAAGCCGAACATCGTTCATCGTCTTTCATTCCGTACTGGAATTTGCCTTATGCCGACAAATGGATGGGAGGTCAGGTGGAGTTTCGAAAAGATATGACAATGCTGGACGATATTTTGTGCGACTTAATCAATAAGGCGGTCTCAACTCGCCGAGAAGCCACTGTTGAAGAGTTGGAAGAGCGCAACAACCAGGATGATCCATCTCTTTTGCGATTTTTGGTGGATATGAGAGGTGAAGATTTGTCTTCCCTGACACTGAGAGACGATTTAATGACAATGCTTATTGCAGGCCACGAGACGACAGCAGCTCAAATGACGTGGTGTCTATTCGAATTGTACAAGGGTGATCATGGCATGCTCCGTGAAATCCAAGCCGAAGTGCGAACTGTCTTGAAAGGAAAGGATCGTCCTGACTACGATGACATTGTTGCCATGAAGAAATTGCGATATGCACTCATTGAATCTCTGAGACTTTATCCTGAGCCACCAGTGCTGATTCGACGCTCGAGAATAGAGGATACGCTGCCCAAGGGCGGCACAAGTGTTGGCGATAAAGTGAAGATTCTTCGCGGAACGGACATTTTCATTTCCACGTGGAATATGCATAGGAGCCCTGAGTATTGGGAGAACCCCGAGCACTACGATCCCACAAGATGGGAACGTAGCTTTTCCAACCAGGGGATCGAGGGATGGGAAGGATACAACCCAGAGAAGATTCAAGGCTTGTACCCCAACGAACATGCTGCAGACTTCGCCTTCTTACCTTTTGGTGGAGGCCAACGAAAATGCGTTGGCGATCAATTTGCGATAATGGAAGCTACGGTCACTATGGTATGTACATATTCATGTCAAAGCTTCTAATACTCTAGTGCTTTGTGCCACAGAGCACTGGTCTTTCTCACATTCTCCTTGCTCATTTCTTGTGACCTAGGCCACGATCCTCAAGAATCACGACTTCGCCTTTGCCATTTCCCCTGAGGAAGTGGGCATGCAAACTGGCGCTACAATCCATACTATGAATGGATTGCTAATGCACGTGAAGACTGTGGCTGAAGATGCACCTTTGCCCGAAACTGACAACTATTGGACCAAACAGCACCTAAAGCGTGGACTGAGTGCAAATGGGCAACCTTTCGTCTCCGAAGCAGCTATCGAATTAGAGGCTCAACTTCAAAGTGACAAGCTGAATATGGAATTGAGTCTACCTAACGAAATCAAGCACAAAGCAGACGACGATGCAGAGTGCCAGCAATCGTTAGAATAGCTAGGACGACATTATTTTTGTTCGACACTTAAAATCATGTAGCAATTATTTTTCCACATTATTATATATCTCTTTTTCTTGGATTTTTCCCTTAGCTGTGTGGTGTTTGGATGGTACTAGTTGAGAATTAGTATTTAAACAAATATAGGTCTTCCTACCACGCAACCTTGTATGTAGTTTGGATGGTATTGTGCAAACGATCTTAATCAATGCACATCAAGCTCTCTCGAGTGTCAACTCCGGTCTTGGGGTTGGTTCCTTTAGCTGTAGGATGGGCACAAAGGTATTTTTGTTGGTCTTTGCGCAAGTAGGTGTCGGTCCAATCACTGTTCTCAATGGTCTTGATTCCTTCAAATAGGGTGGACCCTGAGACATACATATCCCTCACAACGGCATTCTTTGGCGTCATAAACGTTTTTGTAGAAAGGTTTAGAGGAACGCGACGAAGAAAGGAGAAACCGGCACCAGGATATCAGTACATACAGACATCAGACATCCATCAGTAACGAACATACCTTTAGTGAAGCTCGATTTAATTGGGCCATTTCAAAATTGGCTTGGCTCAAGTCTGCATTTTCAAAGTTGGATCCATCGACGGTGGCATCAAAAAACGAGGCACTTACAAGGTTGCTGTTCTGAAAATTGGCATCACGAACGATGGACTGCTGAAACGCCACTCCCTTTAAGTTTTGGTTGGAAAAATCTGTACGATCGAGGTTGACACCTCGGGTGATTGCAATGGTCCGACCGCTCTGTAAGGTCGAAGCTCCTCCTGTAGTTATTTTGGCGTTGGCCATACTGGTCGCTCCTCCATCATCGATAGCCAAAGAATTGGGAGCTGCCACTGCCAAACAAAGCGAAGCAGCGAATATGGCGCAACAACGGACTTTGCCAAAACTGCGAAAACTGTCCTTGGAAGGCCAAACGCTAGTTCCCGATGATGCAACTGCACCATTATCACTATTGTTGTTGTTGTTGTTGTTGACTCCAGAACAAGGATCAAAACCTTTCCGACTGAGCGAGGGCAGTGAGAGGCCTTTCACACATCCTTTCAACAAGGCGGCCGAAACCAAGATGGATACAATGAACTTTTTACTAGAGAATCTCATGGTCGATGGCTGAGTAATTGGAACGTCAAAACACCTCCTCTACTAACCAGAATAATAATATGAAGGATTTGCAAGTTTCCTGTTGGTCGTTATTCTTAATTGTTAATAGATAGAGGAAGTGTCAGGTGATGATGAGGTGGGCTGCGTACCTACTCGAGTATTATTTATTTTGATTCGGCAATGAAGAGAACAGATCTTCTGCGTAAGTATGGACGCATACTTTCCCCAACAACTCTGTGTAGAGGAAGGTCTATCCTCCTTTTTGCTACTAGTCTACTGCATACGGCTGTGCGCAGAATCAGGCCTCATCAGCACTCTCGTTCTATCAATCGATCATGCATTGCCTGCTTGCGTTTACAGCCGATACGTACGATAATTCCAAAGGATATATCATTGGAAGTGAGAGGGAATGAGCGATTCCGATACTTTTGCGTCCTCTCTTTCTTGTTGTCGTTCGTTGCACCGACGAGAAACTGCTCCGACTGCTGCCAGGTATCAGATCAACAGTCGAGCCCAGTAAAAGCCATGACGATGCCTAGGCTACTACTAGTTCTGTTTTGTGCAACTTTCTAAACAACATCGTTAGCCGTAAAGGTGACGGCGTCATCTCATTGGCGGCTTTTGACAACGTTGCCTTGAGCGATAGCATTGTCATTGATGGCCGCTAAGATACCACTAGCGATCTAGAGCAAATCGTGAGCTTGTTGCTTCACCAAAGACACACAAGTGGTATTGTCTCGAGCGGATCGGCGTTGAAGACCGGTCCGTTCAAGTTCCTTTGTCTTTGTTAGCACGGACCAAGCTAGAATCCTGCTTCTGCGTCTCCGCGAGAAGGATACCCCAGAAAATTCTTCGATCAAAAGCATGATTTACTACACCCCAGGTAGTTGCTGTTCTAGCTAGCTGTTCGAATGCTGCAGTGATGAGTACAGTACCACTCGTAGTACCAGTACATAAGGTAATCATCAGCAGCTGTTCGGTGGAGGTGAGTACGTACCTACTGTTTTAAAAAATCGAGTAAAAACGACCCGGGATTGGCATCGAACAGCCGGAAGAGTTAAATACCGTTCGACTTACCGTAGTAGTGGTAACTATTCATCATCTGACGATCACTACTCTACTAGACTACTACAGTAGTAGTAGTAGTAGTAGCAGTAGTACCGTACTCTCTACTAGCTACTACTGTAGTAATCTAATCTCCTCTCTAGCTAGTACTAGTAGTACGGTACCTGGTACTATCAGTACCTTAATTGTAGAGTACCAGTCTAGCTGGTCTAGTAGCTCTACTACTATGGTA
>Ga0210054_1003539_pt1 | contig 11702 bp, 6 predicted proteins | sample CryGeymeta201516_FD_185470 | JGI IMG/M metagenome (GOLD analysis project Ga0210054, IMG submission 185470) | Groundwater microbial communities from Crystal Geyser aquifers in Utah, USA - Crystal Geyser metaG 2015-16 (SPAdes) (version 2) | ecosystem: Environmental > Aquatic > Deep subsurface >...
GTCGTACAATCTTGATAACAATTGCATGATGAAATCAACCAAGGGTTCTTCTATGATGTCTATTTTTGATTTGCTGAAGGATCAAATTGCGGAGGAGCAGCCATTAGAAGTAGTTGGACGAAGGGTGGTATCTTCCGGTACTCTTGGTGCGAATCAACCGAGACAGATGAACGTGCTTTGTCCAGATATGACCGTGAGAATTAAAGAGAAAAAGTCAGACGTTACGACTGATCACATTCCGGCAAAACCGGGAGTCTATTTCTGGAAAGACGGCGCGGGGAAAATTTTGTACATTGGGAAAGCCAAGAAATTGCGAAGTCGCGTGCGCTCGTATCTGTCTCCATCTGCCAAACATTCCAAGAGAATCGAGGTAATGATAGAGAAAGCCGACAGCATTGACTTTATTCTAACCAAATCAGATCGGGAAGCTCTGCTACTGGAATCAAATCTCATTAAGTACCACCAGCCGCCTTACAATGTACTCTTGAAAGACGACCAGTCATATCCATATATATGTGCCTCCATTGGTGACAGCTTTCCTCGATTATCTGTCGTTCCCAGACGATACGAAGACAGTCAAAAATCCCGAAAGTACAGGTACTTTGGGCCCTATCCCCATTATATAGAAATTAACGCCATTTTGGATGGCATTGAGGCCAAATATGATCTGCGCGCGAAATCGTTCATGGCGAGGCACGGCGCTGAAGAAATTAATCAAATAGGGTATCAAAATTTATTCCAGCAAGTGCTGGACGAAAACTTTGATTCGTTGCAGCTGTTGCCAGAAAAGGGATTGGCAGAGCTTCGGTCCAAGTACGAGGAAGCCGGGCTACTGTTCGACCCCGAAATCAACCACAGCCGAGATGTTGTCGCCATTGCCAAAGTACCGAGCGCCTCCGATGGTGCAGCCGTTGTTCACTTGGTTCAATTCCGTGATGGACTGATCACCAATCGATACTCCTACGATGTGACCTTGCCAGCTGGGACTGGCAACGAAGAAGAGGACTTTGCAGCTGCCATACAGCAAGTACTGGAACGTCTTCACTATCCATCAGGAGAAGAATCTCCAGGAAATCGATTTTCTTTCTTTCCCGAAGAATTGCTGGTGCAGCACCTCTGTGATGACACCAGGGAACTGAGACAGGTGATTCGTAGCTCACGGAAGACAGGTGAACCTACTAGTAGGAAGGGCAAAGTAAAAAATGTTGTCAAATCTCCAGTGAAACGTGGGCCTAAGAAGCAAGGAGATCAGCGAGCAATGGAGGTAGCTGTAGAAAATGCAAAACAGGTAGCATATGAGCGATCGCTCGAAGATATACGGGATGCAACAAAGACTTCGGTGGATGGCACGGCTTTGACAGAGTTAGCTGCGCTGCTGAATTTGGACAAGGAACCTACTCGTATTGAGTGCTATGATATCAGTCACAGTCAAGGAGAGTTTCCAGTGGCGTCGAGAGTTGTTTTTGTAGGAGGACGCCCAGTAAAGGAGTTGTATCGTAAATTCAATATCAAAACAGTCGATGGTGTGGACGACTATGCAAGTTTGGAGGAGACTCTATCGCGGCGTTTTAAACGTGCCTGGATGAACGGAGAAGGTGGACCGGTTGATAGTGATGATCCTTGGTCGCTGCCTGATTTGGTTCTGATTGATGGCGGACCGGGGCAATTGTCCGCGGCTGCCAAAGGCATGGCCAAAGCACAGGTTTTTCCCGCAGAAAGACACGGCAAAACCAAGAGCAGCGCGGTGTCTGGCGAGGGACGCAGCGCGACTGTCAATCTCTGTTCACTGGCCAAAAATCACGAAGAATTATTTGTCTATGGCACTCCAATGCCGGTCAACAATTCTCCTGATACTCCAGCGTTGCTGTTGCTGAGAGCTCTGCGCGATGAGTCTCATCGATTTGCACTCACTGGACACCGCTCGCGTAGATCATTGAAGAAATCAACCTAGCTTTCTACATAATCTAAATTCTTTTGTTCTGGAATAAAATTACAGTTGACGGTAAATTAATGTATGACGTGCAAAAGAAATAAATCAAGTAGCACAGATTTCTTTTTCTTGTATTGGTTTTCCCTTGGCAACGATGGTTATTTGAATACTTCGATGATGATGGTATTCCTATTCCTTGCAGCATAGTCATTATCATTTACGTTGGACTTTTCTTGTCATCTGCGGCAGCTGCCTGTTGAATTCTTCGAATCAAATCACTGGTAGACAATCCTTGGGTTCGTGGCAACGGTCTTGCAATGCCCATTTCTCTGGGAACGCGGTAGTAGGGATCATCCTTGGGATCGGGATACCGTTCCTGATATTCTTCTCCAAACGCCACGACGTGAATCTGGTGATGATCCAAGAATTCTTTGGTTAGTCCAAAACATGGTGCATTTGGAATGACTTTGGTAACGGCCTTGCATCCCTGTACTTCGGCACATCGCTCATCGTGCGTCATGATGGGCGGTCGTTTGTAATTGTTGGCATCTTCATCTCCAACGACACCAACGTACAATCGATTACCAAAGGTCAAAGCATTCTGAAACAACATTTTGTGTCCCACGTGACAGAGATCGTAAACGCCATCGCAGTACACATTCCGACAGGTACTAAAAAGTGGCATGTTCATGTAAAAACATAAATCGGCAAAGACGGCAATGTAGTACACAAAGACCAATGCCAAAATTGTTGTATGACTCAGTACGCTAGCCAAACTCATGAGCACAACCCAGGGATGAATTTCTCGTCCAGCCATTTTGGCCAATGTGACATCTGACGTCAGTACGGCCATGAAGAATCCATCACAGACTACATCTACCATCTTGACTTCGCTTTCTACTCCAAAATGCATCAGAATGGCCGGTACGATGCGCATGAGTAAACTGGTACTAAGACCGAATCGACTCCATCCGTGCGGTTGTTTGAGCAGCAGTGTTTTGGTCACTGCTAGGACGTACATGAGATAGTAGATCGTTTTGACGATTTCAGAAGCCACCTGTTTGGGATTGTCGTAATAGTGTTCCATTTTTTCATTGGGCGTACTAATTTTGGGATGATTGACAACGTAATTGATAAGATCGCGAACCGTATTTTCGTAAACCTTCAAAATCCAATCGAGTCCAAAAGTGCCTCGAATGCTCAGCAGACACACGCACACCATAATGACATCACCGGGTCCCGTTAAAACATTGTACCGCAGTCCAGCATTGCGATGAAAGGCACTCAGGTGTTTGTAAAACAGTACCAACTGCGAAGCCTGTACGGCATACCAGTAGGTCTCTACCGACGTCCCGCCCAAGCAAAAGGTCGTCAGGAGGACTAAAAAAACCGTAGCACCACAATCACAACTGTATTTGAAAAGTTCTCCCAATGGTGTTCGCTGTCGGATCCGATCGGTATGAAAACACTCCATACTGGCAGTGGCCCAGAACAGTAGAATGCTCAGTACGGCAAACCACGTTGACGACGTCGGGTAGTATTCTCCGTACAGATTGGTCAAGTACCAGGCGTGACCTAATATCAAAAAACCGCTCAACGTTACGACATTGGGAGCAACGGTATCGGGAATGTACCGGTACGCCAGAAATTCGAAAAAGGGCGACGTCAGTTGTTTCGTAAGTGATTTGTCTTTGATTTCTTCCTTCCACTGACTGAAGGTAAGTTTTTCGGGAGGCGTCAGGAACAGTTCCAACCAACCCTCTGTAGCGGACACTACCACGTTGCTGCCAAAGGACGAAGCTCGATTGAGAGCATTTAAATTCTGATCACTTGTGCTGTTGCTGTGCTGATGACCGTTCATAATATATAGTAATGAATTTTATATTATTTCTGATGTTTGTGGAAAAGAGTCTCTTGATGATGTTTTGCAAGTTTCAGGAAGTAGTCTACTAGACTCTAGTATTCTCTTTTTATTTTGAATAAGGCCTCTCTCATCTCTCATCAATACCGTACAGTACTTTGAACTTCGACATCAAAGTACATCATCAACAGAACTCCCAAAACGAATGATGGTGGGCCGATTCTGCTGGTTGTGAGCGAAAGCTCATGACCTTCAAGAGAGGGTTGAGGGTAAAGCAAACCCTACTACCAGGTACTGGTCGTCCAACCATTCATCTACCCTTCCCCTTTACGCACTTAACCGTGGTAGTAGACTAGCTAGTACTGCTGTAGTACGGTACTGTACTACTACCCAAGTAACACTCAACTACTGTCTAGCTACTAGGCCCTACTCTCAACTCGAGGAAGTCGTGCCAATGCATACCAGGTACTGTACTAGTCTACTGAATGAAGAAGTTGTAATAATGGCACTCTATAATAATGTCATCGTGAATGGAACCAGCAACGATGATGGGTAAACAGCAGCGGCTATTATTATTTAGAAACAAATAAAAGAGAAAATGTCTAAACATTACGAAACCGTTCTTCCATTTGGTGCACAGCAGTGATAGGATTCTCGTTCAGCACTTCTCCCACGAGATCTCAACTACTACTCATACTAGCTAGTAGTAAGTCTTAGCTAGACTAGTCGTAGTATGGCGATCGCATCTTCTTCTTATATTTTACGCTCTTTCTTCGTTTACACTGTACACAAACATATTAAATTGCTCCCTTGACAACTTCAATAGCTTCATCGAGCTGTTTCATAGCCTTTATGGCCAGATCGATAGGTTCCTTGATCTTTACCTTGCCATTTCCAGGTTGAAAATAAACAAAGACATTGTCGTATCTTTGTAAATTAAATTGTGCATGAACGACGGATAGTTTTAGGACGGATATTATTGGGTGTAAATGGATTGGGTGTTGGGTGTTGGGTTGGAGTGTGAGTGTTGGGTGTGAGTATATATATTATATACATATATATATTTATTCACGTTTTTCACAAACATACACGAATAGTACTTTTAAAGCACACAATAAAAACACGTACGTTAATTGATCACACATTTGGAGGCTTATACTGAGTTCATCTTTCAAGTCGATCAATTCGAATTCATCCGTAGCTTTGGCAGCCGCGAGAACAGGATTCTTGGAATCACCCATGTTCCACAAAAAATTTACAGGTGGTGTTTTCAATATTTGTCGCACCGATTCCCATTCTTCTTTCTGCAGTAAACCAGGAACGGGTTCGAGTTTAGCACGCGCCGATTCCATTTGGTCCAACAACGCTTTGGTTGTTGTATCCGATGAAGCTGCTGCTGCCGAGGAGGTTGGAACAACAGCAAAAGGAAGAAAGAAGGAAGCAACAGCCGGAAGAACGGCGGCGGCGGTGGTGGTTGTGGTCAGTACAAACTTCCGTCGACTAGCGAATGTGGTCGGTATAACATCGGCGGTATCAAGATCGCGTTGGGCAGATAATTGAGCGACAGAAGTCGTGATGTGCTGTCGGATGGGATGTACTGTCGGATGGTCGTTGTTGGAAAAAGCATCCACAGAAGGCGAGACGAAGACCAAACATAAGAAAACCAACAGAGAAAAAAGTGCGTATTGTTTCATGGTCTAGATTCTTTTATTTGATGGTGTGTCTGTGTGTGTGTGTGTGTTGGATTGTTTACTGTCTAATATATATGGCTGCTATTCTACTACGTACTCCGAGTAGCAACTAGAGAGAGGTTCATCTCATTATTATTAATTTTGTTTATTGGCTGAATCAGGAAATCAGATTTTGTCCGCCCTCGTCATCGATGTCAGTCAAGCAAGATATGGGAAAGAGTGTGCGCACTTTAAATTCAATTGAGCTCTACTAGTGCTACTGCTACTACTCTACTACTAGAACTACTACTACTACCTAGTAGTAGTAGTAGTACTCTAGCTAGTGTAGTAGTAGACTACTGTAGCTACCTCTGACAAAAAGTGTTCTTGCTCGTCATTACTTTCCTCTCGTGCAAAAGCTCATCAACGGAAATAGTTTCCTTTGGATCCTATAAACCGATCCAAAAGGGGGGTTAGGAAAGGAAATGGAGTACCAGGTAGAAGGGCCCAGAATATGATATTCTATTTTTAATTGGAGTGGCGTTTACCACTCAGATGACATCATGCCGCCTTGGCGGTGTCCATTCTATCTAGTGCCCAGTTTTCTGTTGGCCATTTCTTAATCTACTGTATGTTCAAGGGGTCCAGCATTTTTCTCGGAAGCATCGCCGAGAATACCTTATCATGCTCTAGACACCCCAAATATTTGTCTTTCAGAATACTTTTATGGTCAAGCAACCTCGCTCTACTTTTAAATACCCTACCACTACAAGGTACTGTAGTACGACCTGGTACCTGGTACTAGTCTACTACTAGTAGCTGTACTAGTAGTCTACTAGCTAGTAGTAGGTGTATTATTTGATTCCAACAACCGAGGAAGCAATAATGAAAATCCAACTGGCTTCAGGAAATAATAATACTGCAGTAGTACCAGGTACCTGGTACCAGTACCAGGGTAATATGCAAACCGGCAGCTCCCAATAAATGAAGAGTTGAATTTAGTTAAGTCATATTTCAAGCTCAGGCCTTAAAACAAGAATCTCGTCAGTACGAGTAGCCGTACAATTCTACGGATTTCAGTATCAGGTACTGGTATACCAGGTACTAGGTGGTACTGTACTTCCATAAAATTTGAGTCTGGACTGTTTCCATTTTTGAGTCAGCTTCAAATTGTGTTGAAATTGAATTACCTGGTACCTGGTACCAGGTACCGTACTGTACCAGCTACTGGTAATAGTACCTGGTACCTGGTACCATACTTGAAATACCGTATGGAAGTACGGTAGTAGCTGTTGAAACGTGTCAAATGTGTGATCTCACAGAGAATTAAAAAGATTTTTCATATTTTTTAACAATAACTACATGAATCTTCACATTTTTTGCGAATCCTGCTACCGGTAGTAGCTAGTAGTACCTGGTACTCGGAGTACCACTGGTATTAGGTACTGGTAGGTACATGGTACTAGTAGTACCTATTACCTGGTGGTAAGTAGTACTGGTACTAGGCAGTACCAGGAACACTGTTACTACCAGTGTACTAGTCTAGGCCTTAAAGTAGTAATATAAAGTGCGTACTAGGACCAGGTACTAGTACTAGCTAGAATCTCTGCTGGTTCTGCGGTGGGTCAGTCTTCTCATACTACCATTACTATTAGTACTACTACCGTACAGTAGAGTCCGGTGGTAGATGACCTAGTTGAAGTAGTGGCTTGCCAGCAGCATTTTTTATTATTTGTGCTTGCCGAAGATGCATTTTGAAATGCCCACACTTGTTATTCGTAAACTTGCAGTACAGGTCTACGTGATCCTAAAAGTTCCGGTAACCACAAATTGATTACTACTAGAGTACTCTAGCTACTGATACCTAGCTACTACCGTTACTAGCTAGTAGTACTAGGAGTAGACCACCAGCCAGTACTACTCTAGTCTACTACTAGCTAGACCTACTACTACTCTTCCTTTGTACTTCGGCATGGCAACGGTACATGATCACATGTACCATTCTTCCATCGACGGCAAACGAATCTGAAAGTTCAGCATTACCATCCCAAAGATAATCATCAACCTCTCAATTGTCATTACTGAAAACTGGACTTGTCCTTGTCCAGCTAAAATAATGGCGTGCCCTGGAGCGACACGAGCAATATCCGAAGGAAATACTGCTGCTACTACTCCGTTTACTACAACAAGGAGCAGCATTCTGGATGGGTGCAACAATCATCTTGGAACTTCTAGCACCGAGACCTTTTTCCTGGACGTCGAGGTAGGTGTGCAGCGGTTAAAGGAAACAGAGGAAAAGGAGGAGCAATCAAAGAGATCCGCACTAACACGGAACTGTTGCTGCTGCCGCTACCCGAGAACATTATCAAGAAGTTCTTCACTGCAGCTTTCACGGTCATCGCTTATGGCTTCTGAACCCCTGACTGCAACAGCAACATCTGACCCCTTTAAAAATCTTTCCAAATGGATGCTAACTCTGGGGATCGTCCTGTTGGGTCTCACTGCATGCATAACCTTTATCGCCTTTGGGTATCATTTCCACAACACTGACATGGAGGGCCGATTTACTGGCCAGGCGAATCAGATAACCTACCAGGTCTTATCTGCATGGACGACGTACGAAATGTTTGGTGCTTGGGTTCACGAGTCATGTCACAAATCTGTTGAACCCAATGAACAGATTGATGTCAACGAGGATGTTGCCGGACACTTGGGATACTGTTCCAGGAGCGAGTTTCGAAGGCTCTACGAGTACATTCGGGCACAAGGAGTAGAGTTTTCAGCAGTACAAATGCTGCGGAATATCACGCACGAATATCGAGAACCGTTGGAACGGGAAGCAAGGAGCTACTACGAATCGAACTATCCCAACGTTGAATACGCCGGTATTACCGAAAGAGTCTTTCGACCAGATGGAAGCTTTTATTTGACCAAACGAGTGGAATCTCCTTACTATATGCCCATTCATTATGTTGAACCGGTCGTCGGTAATGTTGCTGCTATTGACTTGGATAGACTAGCAGGTAGGTACTCTTTACTCTGTGTCGTTTGTGTGTGCGTGCGAGCGTCTACGCCCTTGTATGGAAGCAAAGTTGCTCTGTGTAGATAGTTCCATCATCTGACATTATTATTTCTTCTCTCGCTCTCTACTCGCTTTTTTCAATAGTTTCATCGGCCGACTATGCCATTACTGCCATTGAGACTAATACGCAGCAATTAAGCTCACGTTTGCGACTGGTGCAAGAAAAGACCAATGCCTATGGTCTCATATTAGCGCATCCTGGAGTGAGAACTTCTGTCGAAAAATTTCCCAGTACCAATTCATTGGCACAAATTGTCATCCGTGTCCCATCATGTTTGAAATATGCCTTGCGATCAGCAACGGAGGACCAGCGAGTGTACCTGTATGAATGCTTCAATGCATCAGCAACTTCAACGAGCACAACTCATTCGTTTTTGGGAGCCCTGGAAGTAGATGGTAGTCAACTGACTCCCAAGTTTTCAGAGCTTCCGGAAATTGAAATGCAAGATATTCCGCGTCCCCACAATAGTAGATATTTTGAACAACGTCTAGACGTGGCCGGGAAAACCTGGACCATCGTCATGGTATCCTCGTCTTATCCTGTCAACAAGACGTATGTTGTTTTGGGTGGCACACTCATTTTTGCTGCCAGCTTGCTCTGCGCTGCGTGGTTTCATTCGTATCTCAGTCGCATTTCCAAGCTCAATCGCATGAAATCAGCGGCGGAACGAGAGAAGGCTGCAATCGCTCGCATACAGAGCGACCGAGAGCGGCACTTGAACGAATTCATGGCTCACGAAGTCAGAAACCCTCTCTCTTCTGCCATTTCTGCATTGAGCTTTGTATCTGCGGCTGTATCCGAACATGTGCAAGATCAGACTCACAAAAAGAAAATTCTGGAAGACATTAGTATCATGGATGCAAGTCTTCAAATCATCAATGAATTATTACGGAATATGCTAGACATCCACAGAGCCCGCAATAGGCAAATCATCCTTGATTTGGCTCCGGTAGACGTCCGCCGCGATATTCTTGATCCTGTGGCCGCTAGTCTATTTTTGCATGGCGCCAAGGTTGACGTGCAAGTAGACTGTCCGGAGAATCTTGCGGTTAAAAGTGATCGCATGAGACTGAAACAGATTATTCTCAATCTGAGCTCAAATGGTAAGACTGCCGGTTATCTGGTCGCTGGCGCTTGTGGCGGCGCAATCCACGGTGTAGTTGATCCTTACTCAAAACTCTGCCTTGTCTTCTCTTCTGCTTGTTTCCTTACAGCCACAAAGTTTGTGAAGAAGGGCTACATTCGGTTAAAAGCGAATGTCGTGAACGGCAGTGTGGTATTTTTCGTTGAAGACTCAGGTCCTGGGATACCCGAGGACACGCGCCATAGACTATTTGCAAGATTCCAAGAGTCACTCGAACACTTGAATCAAGGCTCGGGAGTAGGTCTTGCAGTTTGTAAGACCTTGTCGGAATTGATGGGCGCAGATATTTGCCTGGACGAGGCGTTTGACAGTGGCATCGAAGGATGTCTTGGAGCGCGTTTCGTACTGCGCCTCAACCAACCTCCACTGGAGACCAAAGACAACGCTGTCTTACTGGGAGCCGGAATTGATCCGGAAATCAAACGTACCACTGAGTCGATCGAATCGACCGAAACTACTACAGAAATGTCAGCTACAACGGCAGAAGTCACTAGAGTTGATTTAAAGCTCCCCCCCCTCGGTCTGCCGAAAAAATTGCGGATTCTCCTAGTGGACGACGACACCATGATTAGAAAAATGTTTCGACGGGCTACTTTACGCATGGCTCCAGATTGGCAAATTGAGGAAGCCAAGAATGGCGAAACGGCCTTGGTCTTGTGTGAAAATCAAACCTTTGATGTCATTTTCATGGATCAATACAGTGAGGAGTTTGTGCTCGTAAGATTTGTTTGGTATGCTGTTACATCCTTGTTTCTCATTATTTGATCACCTCTGCTTGTATTTCTTTGTAGTGGCGAGCACTGAAAAACAAATGTTGGGAACCGAAACTGTTCGTTCCCTTAGATGCGTTGGCGGTGTCAAGAGCATCATTTGTGGATTATCTGCAAATGATATGGAGGCGAAATTTTTGGAATCTGGAGCCGATACATTCCTGCTAAAACCATTTCCTTGCCAAAAAGCTGCCATGTCAGAGGCTTTCTACAACGTACTTCGTTGTCGAGAAAGGAACAAAAATTGATGAAAGCGAGGACTAGCTAGGTAGCTATCAAGGCTACTGTATATTTTTCTGGAGATACTAAATTTTAGAATAGAATGCAAAACATAACTGTATCAATACCAGTGTCCTACTTCCTGCAAAGCAAACACATACTAAACCAGGCCTATTCCGTTTATGCCAACTAATGGATCCTCGCTGTTCACCTGGCTTTGATCCTTGCTGGCTACTGAATATCTATGATTTCCGCGGAAGGTTTAATCTCGGCTGTTCTGGTTTTGACCTTGTTGGCAGCAGGGCCTTGTCGAAGGTGACGACTTTGCTGCTGGGACGGATTCTCGACGCCGTTGCTCGAATAGAAAATATCGTCATATCTGCTGTTGTCTTTTCTGAAGTTAGTAGTAGGAGTGGTGCTAGAAAAAGTTGGATCGCAGGTGAAGAAAGGCAAGTTCGCAAGTTTTGATGCCACACTGGGCGTTACACAGAGCCCATAGATCGGTTCGGCGCACCAGACACATTTTCCACCAAAGGCGGCATGGCATTCGTCACTGCCCGAAGCTGCCTGTAAACAATCGTAAATGGAGGGAGCATTGTCCACAGCTGGAGAAGCAGTTGTAGCAGCTTCTGTTTGACGAAAAAGAAGGAGAACAAGAACTATTGCGCCTATCACTAGACGCCAGGAGCGATTCCAAGTGATGTGCGCTTTCATAGTTGTCGAAGACCTGTCAGTATTAAGTATATCTAGTTACGATTTATTGGTGTAAGATGAGCTGAGTATCAACAACAATGCTCAATGTTCCTTGATTTTTGGAAAGGAAGTTCATATCCCATATCCTCATTAATCGCAGTAATTTCTTTGCTGATGATCGTCTAATCTTTTCTTATTATCGTATTACTGTATCTCCTGCGAATGAAGCCCTCCGGAGCTCCCCTGTACCGTGACTGTAGCTCATGACTCACAGTAGAAACACTGTACCGCTGGTACCAACTTCAAGTTAATTAGGCTGTCCCAAATTTTAG